>Ga0307471_100002558_pt1 | contig 10490 bp, 9 predicted proteins | sample atmos_gasesAM3C__2_FD_204566 | JGI IMG/M metagenome (GOLD analysis project Ga0307471, IMG submission 204566) | Hardwood forest soil microbial communities from Morgan-Monroe State Forest, Indiana, United States - atmos_gasesAM3C_515 | ecosystem: Environmental > Terrestrial > Soil > Temperate... | reverse complement strand
CGCCGCCTGCATATACTCGCCGCGCCGCCGCACCAGCCGGACGGCATCGGAAAACGCCAGCGCTCCCGCAGCCACCAGCCCAGAGTATTCTCCCAGGCTGTGCCCCGCGACATAATCCGGCCGCACCCCCTTTTCCTCAAGCACGCGGCAAGCGGCAGTCGAAACGGAAAGGATTGCGGGCTGTGTGTTCGCCGTCAACTTCAGATCTTCCTCCGACCCCGTGAAGCAAACATTCGATACGGAAAAACCCAGCGCCTGGTCCGCCTCGGCGAACACACGACAAGCTGCCGGGAACCTGTCGGCCAAGTCTTTGCCCATCCCCGGGTACTGAGAGGCCTGCCCGGGAAACATGAATGCCAGTTTTCCCATTGGACGGTCCGCCGTTTCGTTCCTTAGGCTTCCACGGCGACTTGCAGCATGGAAAGCTCTTTCTCGATTTTGTCGTTGACCTTGCCCCGCACCAGCTCCACGGCCACTCGTACCGCGTTCTTCACGGCGCGCGCGTTCGACCGCCCGTGTCCAATCACGGTCACGCCACGCACGCCGAGCAGTGGCGCGCCGCCGTATTCCGAGTAATCAATTTTCTTCCGAAAATCCTTGTACGCCCGCCGGGACAACACATAGCCCACTTGAGACGCCAGTGTGCTTTGCAGCGCATCCTTCAACAAAGATTCAATGTGCTGCGCCGCGCCCTCGCTGATTTTCAACGCAATGTTCCCGATGAACCCGTCGCAGGCGATGACATCGACCGAGCCGCCGAAAATGTCTCGCCCCTCGACGTTCCCCACGAAGTTGAGCGCCGCATGTTTCAAACGGGTGTGCGCTTCGCGAGTGAGCTCGTTACCTTTGCTTTCCTCTTCGCCGATCGAGAGCAGCCCCACTCTTGGGCGCCGCGTGCCAAAGATGGCGCGATAATAAATCTCCCCCATGATGGCAAACTGCACCAGGTGCGCCGGTTTGGAGTCAACATTGGCCCCCACGTCGAGCAGAACGCACGTCCCGCCGCGCGCCGTGGGAAACGGAGCCGCCAGCGCGGGGCGGTCCACCGAAGGGAGCGTGCCAAGGCAAAATCGCGCCACGGCCATCACCGCGCCCGTATTTCCGGCGCTGACCAAACCCTGCGCGATTCCGTCGCGCACCAGCCTTGTCGCCACGTGCGCAGAGCTGTCTTTCTTCTTCCGAAAGGCCTGCGACGGCGAGTCACTCATGGTAATGACTTCGCCGGCGGGCACAATCTCGACGGGCAGGCCGCGATGCGGGTGCCGGGCGAGTTCGCGTTTCAGCTCCGGGGCAAGGCCCACGAGCAGGATCCTCGCCCCAAGCTCGCGAGCCGCCGCAATGGACCCCTCCACCTCGGGGCGCGGCGCATGGTCCCCTCCCATGGCGTCGACTGCGATGGTGATCATTTACACTCCGGTGGGCGCCGGCGCGGGGTTCCGCGGACGTCTGGGCTTCAGGCCCCGGTATCCACGACTTCCCGCCCCTTGTAATAGCCGCAGTGCGGGCAAGCCTGGTGAGGTTGCTTCATCTCATGACAATTGGGACATTCGGCCAGCGCCGGAGCGGTTAGGAAGTCGTGCGCTCGCCGCTTGTTTTTCCGAGCTTTCGAATGGCGCCGTTTTGGATTCGGCATGCAAACTCCTTGCAAACACCCCTCACCGCCGGGGGCATTCTATGGTGTTTCCTCCTGGATTTCTATTGCTTTTTGAACCAGTCCTGCCTCAGGCGCGCCAGGGGCGCCATGCGCGGGTCCGCTGTATGGGTCTCGCAGCGGCATTCTTCGTTGTTCAGATTGACTCCGCATTGGGGGCAAAGCCCGCGGCAATCACTACGGCAGATGGCCTTCATGGGGAGCGCCAAAAGCACCTGTTCGGCCAGCACGTCGGCCAGGAACAACCCTTGGCCTTCGAAAAAGGCAATCTCCGTGTCGTCAAGTTTCAGCCGGACCTGTTCCTCCTTCGTAATGGAGGCCATCGGCCGGTAATACAGGTCGAACTCCCGGGCGACATCCTCGTGGACCGGCTCCAGACAACGCGCGCAAACAAGTTCCAGCCGGGTATGGAGCTCCCCGGTAATCCGGATCTGTCCCTCGACAAGCTCTGCGCTTGCCCGCACGTCGAGTGGCTCTGCTTGCCGGAACTCCCCCGTGTGATAATCCACCGCCCCGGGGGCGTAGCTCCTGCGGATGCGGATCTTGTGAACCGCGAGCTCGTTGACGTCGATGAACATGGGTTTCTTCGCCGCGTCGAGCGGAAGCCCTGATTCTCCCGCTGAAGTCATTATAAGATTCACAACAGTGATGTCAAGGAAGCGACCGTTAGGCTCCAGGGGGGTTGCGGCGAATCAGATAACTCGTGAATTGCCAAGGAGGCGGGGGAAAAAAAACGGCTCTCCGGCCAGCCCGTCCCAATTTGGCCCTCTCTCAACGGGCCGGCGAGGCAGAGCTGGCGCCGATCAGGTCGGTGTGTTGCCGAAGCAGAAAGTGGTCGGTCATACCTGCGATGTAATCGCACACTACGCGATGGCGCGGCTCGCGATGGGCGAGTTCTGCGTAGTATTTCGGCATCGCTTCCGGGTGATCCAGATAATACTCGAAGAGTTCCCCTAGTGCTTGGACGGACCGTTCCCGATCCATCACGATGGCCGGGTGGTTGTACAGGCGTTCGTGGAGGAATTTCTTGAGCGCGGCGTTTTCCGTGGCTACTGCCGGGTGAAAACCGGCCACGCGCCTCGGCAAGCGCCTCACGTCTTCGACGCTTTGGAGACCAGCACCGGCCACCTCCGCGCTCGTATTTTCTATGAGGTCCGAGGCGAACTTATCGAGCATCTGCTTGAGCGCGTCATTGAACTTCAATTTTTCCCGGCCCTGCGGATATTTTCGTTCCACCTCTCCATACAGCTCGGCGAAGAGCGGGACTCCTTTGCGAATCGTGCCGATGTCGAGCAGCCGCGCTTCGTAGCCGTCGTCTATGTCGGCCGTGTTATACGCAATCTCGTCAACGAAATCGATGAGTTGCGCTTCGAGCGGCGGGCGCTGATCGAGCAGATACTCCGCAAGCTCCGGAAATTCCTGCGCGTCATAGTCCCGCGAATGCTTGACGATTCCCTCGCGCACCTCGAAGGTCAAGTTGAGGCCGGGAAAATCCAGATAGCGCTGCTCAAATTGCTCGATAATCCGCAGCGCCTGGAGGTTGTGGTTGAAGCGATCGCCGTGCGCGCGCATCAACTCGTCGAGCTTGTGCTCACCCGCATGGCCGAACGGCGGGTGGCCGATGTCGTGCGCCAAAGCCAACGCTTCCGCGAGGTCCGTGTTGAGGCCGAGCGCCCCAGCCACCGTGCGCGCAATCTGCGCTACCTCGATGGTGTGCGTGAGCCGGTTGCGAAAGTGATCGGAGTATCGGGTCGTGAAGACCTGGGTCTTTGCTTCGAGCCGCCGGAACGCCCGGGAATGAATGACGCGGTCCCGGTCCCGCGCGTAGTTGTTTCGATAAGGGTGCGGCGGCTCGGGATAACGGCGGCCGCGGGATTGTGCCACATCCATCGCGCAGGGAACCAACGCCATACCTTATTCTATGCCACCCCGGTCACTACGCCAAACGCGCGGCAACTGGCCCGTCAGACGCCAGTTCGACCAGGTCATGGAATCCGCAATGGAAAAACCCCGCCTTTGAAGAGGCAGGTTACAGCAACCGCCTGACGCGGGACGAAGAAAACTTGTCCCGGGCTGGGGCAGGGGGTTAGGTGTATAGTGCACACCTGGGACGCCAGAGCGTCAATCCTGCTTAACTGACCGGCCCCCATGTCAATTGTTTCCCCTGGAGGCGCGATGAGAATCGTACGACTTGTTCTGATATCTGCAGCGTGCATCGTCATCGGCAATTATCTTGCCGTCGCCGGTGAGCTGAATCGCGTGATTCACGCTCGGCTCGCTCCGCCTCGCATCGGCCTATTCCTTGCCAACGCCGATGGCAGTAATGAGCGTCCGCTCTTGCCGGCGGACGGTCTGGATTACAACGCCTCGTTCTCCGCCGATGGTAAATGGATCACGTTTACGTCAGAGCGTGGCGGCTCGGCGGATATCTATCGCGTTCATCCGGACGGCAGCGGCTTGGAACGGCTCACCGATAGTCCCTCTTACGATGACCAGGCCAGGCTCTCGCCGGACGGCCGAACGATGGCGTTTGTTTCGACACGCGATGGCGGCACCGCAAACGTCTGGTTGCTGGAGATTTCCTCGCATCGCTACCGGAAACTCACCAGCGGTCCAGGCGGCAATTTCCGGCCGAGTTGGTCGCCGGACGGTAAGTGGATCGCGTTCACTTCGGACCGCGATACGAAAGTCGCCCGTTGGGACGGCGGCTGGGAGTTGGTCCAATCCATTGCGATTTACATCGTTCACCCGGATGGCAGTGGTTTGCGGCGCATCACCGAGTTGGGAGGCTTTGCGGGAAGTCCCGAATGGTCTTCCGACGGGAAGAGCATTCTTTACTACGAATCGAGCCCGAAGGACGTCTACCCGGGAAGGCTTTCAACCATAACCGGGGTACCGGAGACTCAGACGGGAACCGCCACCTCGCAGATCGTTTCCGTCGATCTGAACACGGGGGTCAAGAAACAACTCACCACGGGTGGCGGTCTGAAGCTGTCGCCTCATTATCTTCAGGGAGAGGACGTTGGCTACGTAGTCAAAACGAAAACCGAACTGGGTCTCGCATTCGTTTCTGGACGCAAAGTCGAAATGCTCCCACTCAGACAGCCCTCCTGGTCGCCCGACGGAAAAATGATGGTGTATCAAAAGACGATCAAGATCCAGCCTCCATTCCTCAAACCCTCCTTCAGCTTTGACCCGGAGTTCGAGATGTTTCTGACCGCTGGAGTGTTTCCGGCGTATTCCCCATCGGGCGAGCACGTCGTGATGAGCACCTTCAATCCTTTCGGCCTGAAGATGATGGATGCCGATGGCAGTCATTCCCGAGCTCTTTTCGACGCTCAAGAGAAAATGGCAATCTTCCCCTCATGGTCGCCTGACGGCAAATCCGTCGCCTTTGGTTTAGGCCCTTATTTCCAGGCTGGCTGGGGGAACGTAGCGCAGATCGCCTCGATTCAAGCGGACGGTTCGAATTTCCGGCTGCTTACGAACGGAGAGACGAACAGCGGCTTCCCGAGTTGGTCGCCGGATGGAAAGCGGCTCGTTTATCGCGTTTCCGGGAGCGACGGCCGGGGCCTGCGCATTCTCTCGATTGAAGATGGAAAGATCACGACGCTCACCACCGAGTACGACAATTTCCCAGGCTGGTCGCCACGGGGTGATCGCATCGCGTTTACCCGTTCCGAGGAGGGCCGTTTCGAAATCTACACCATACGCCCGGATGGATCGGAGGTGCGCCGGTTAACCAACACGGATGGGAACGACGCGCATTCGGTCTGGTCCCCGGATGGCAAATGGCTTGTCTTTAGCAGTTCGCGCCAAGGCTGGAAGGATGAGGCGTTGCTGAATGAAATAGGTCCGCAGCCTTACGGCGAGCTGTTCGCCATGCATGAAGATGGTACCGGGGCGCGCCAGCTCACGGATAATCAATGGGAAGACGCCACCCCGGCATGGATGCCATCCCGGGCGCTCAAGGCGAGCCAAAACGGCCCGCGATCATCGGCCGCAGTTATCCACTGACCGCTTTGAGTTTGTTGAATAACATGTGTGACCCATGCGGCGGGCAGTCCGCATGGGCAACCTACACCTCCGCCGCAGAGCATTTCGGCTGATCTTTCTCGATCTCTGCCTTGACGACAGTCAGTTCTAGCTCTTGGAATTGAGCATCTGCAGGTCCTCGTCGGCTTGGTCGGCGGCGGCCGTGTCCGGGAAATCCTGCTTGATTTGAGTGTAGAGCTTGGTGGCTTGGGCGGGGTCGGTCTTGCGGTAATGGTCCGCGAGGGTCAGAAGCACAAGGGGCTTGGGCACAAAAATCGTCGGCTTATCGAGCAGTTGCTTGTACACGTCAACTGCCTGCGTAGGTTTTCCCTCCTGGTCGTACACCCCAGCCAATTGGAAACGCGCCAGGGACGTTAGAGTTTCATCGCCGCTCGAATCGAGCGACTTCAGGTTTCGTTCCGCGTCGGAAAATTTCTTCACTTGCACTTCGCTGAGTGCGGCATAGTATCGCGCAATCTGCCCCGGACGCGTCCGGCCGAACTGGTTGGCCACCCCCAGGAACTTCTTCTCGGCATCGGCATACTTGTTCTTCTCTTCTACATAACTGATTTCGCCGGGCTGCTCGGCTTCGCCGGCGGGGCGAATCCGCGCCTGGAAAATCTTCATCCCGTCGGCGAGCGCGGCGGCGGCCTTGGCGGTCTGCCGGCGGGAATAACTCCCCCAGCCGAAAAACGAGATGGCCACAAGCAGCGCGGCGCCGCCTACGACCCACATCAGCTGCTGATGTGAGGCGACGGTCTCCACGCCGTGGACAAACTTCTCGCGGATCTCGTCCTTCTTCAGATCCTTGCGCAAAATGTGCTGCGCCACAGGCTTGCTCCTCCAGACACTCCCAAAGGAAGGATGCTATCACATTACTTCGCGGGCGTAACAAAGGGCGGTGCCGCGACAAGCGAATCAACCACGGGGGGCCGCCGCGCCCAGGCGTTCCAGCGCCCAGCGGGCATGCTCAGCCAGAACGCCATCTTCTAGGGCGCCGATTTGCGACAGACGGTCGCAGATTTCTTTATAGCGCGGCGCGCCGGGCCGCAAACCTGAATTGCCGAGCGCCACGCACGCGTTCCGCACCAGGCCGCGCCACTTCGCGCGCTTGACTGGGCTGGTGCGGAACACTTCGCGAAACTCTTCTTCGCCGAGCGAGACCAGCCATTCCAGGTCCGGCGCGAAGAGCGAATTTGCTCCGCGCTGCCGCGGCTCGAATTCCGCGGGCGCCCTGGTTGGGGCGCGGTGGTTCCACGGGCAAACGTCCTGGCAGATGTCACACCCGAATACGTGGCGTCCCATGGGCGCGCGCAACTCCTCCGGGATCGCGCCGCGCAGCTCGATGGTCAGGTAGGCAATGCAGCGCCGCGCGTCCAGCACGTAGGGTTCGACAATTGCCGCGGTCGGGCACGCCTCGATGCACAGCCGGCAGTTGCCGCACAGGTCCGGCGGCGGGGACTCGGCCGGGCCCAGCGACGGTGCTAGATCGAGCGTGGTCACAATCACGCCGAGGAAAAAACACGACCCCAAGTCTTCATGAATCAGACAGGTGTTCTTGCCGAGCCATCCCAATCCCGCATGTCTCGCCGCCACGCGCTCCACCACCGGGCCGGTATCCACATAGGCTCGCGCCGCGAACGGTTCAGGGAAATCCTTGTGCAGAGCTTCGACCAGGTCGTCGAGTTTGTCGCCAACCACTTTGTGATATTCCCCGCCCCACGCGTAACGCGAAATCCAGCCGCGCGGGCTGGTGCCGCCGGGAAAATCTTGAGGCACTTCGGTCGAGCGGGGATGCGGCGTGTTGTAATTTAGCGCGCACACGACGATGCTGCGCGCGCCCTCGAGCGCCCGCGAGGGCGATTGGCGCCGAGCATCGTGCAGATACTTCATTTCACCCGCGTGGCCGCGCGCGAGCCAATCATCGAGATGCGCGAGCTCGGGAAAATCCTCCGCCGGAGCCACGCCGCACAGGTCGAACCCCAGCGCCCGCGCCGTCTCGACCACTCGAGCGGTGCGTTCTGCTGCGGATGAGTTGCCGGATTCGACTGCGTGGGCCATTTGCTGATTTTGCCTTAGCTCAACGAAGAACGCGAGCGCCGAGACAGGAAGCGAGCATCCCCTAGCCGCACTTCCGGAAATTTGGGGGTGTGGGGCTGGCCGGGCTCGCGCGCGGCTGCTACAATGCGCCTGTGAGCGATTGGCGGCAGATCCAGGCACGCATCCGCAAGGCGCGAACCAGCGCCGACCCCTCAGGACAATTGGCAGCTCTGTTCGAACGCACGCGCGACGCGATGGTCGCGTTCGAGCTGGCGCGAATCCACGAGAAATCCGGAGAGCATGCCGAAGCTGCGCGTTGGTACACGGCCGCCGCAGAACGCTTTCGCCGGGCGCAATGGAAGCAGAAGGCCGAGGAGGCCCTCGCTCGCCTGGGCGCGCCAGTCCCCTCTGCACCCGCCGCTGCGGCCGAAACTCCCACTGAGCCGGTAGCTCGATTCGAACCGATCATCGCGGAATTTACTGAGGAGCGCGTGTCTGAGACCGCTGCGGGCGGCGATGACGGAGAGCAGGAATCGGTCTTTGAGCAGCTGACGGTTGCAACTCCTGCCCCGCAGCCTCAGCCCGCTGAAACGGGGCCCGGCCGCCAGCGCCGGCGCCGGGGGCGCCGCGGAGGCCGCGGACGCCATAAAGGAGTGCCTGCCGGCGCACAATCAACTTCTGCGCGCGCCCCGCTTCCCGCGCCGTCCGAGTTCGAGCGCGCCGGAGAACCGCGCAGGGCAGGTTTTGCTCCTCCGCGGAGTACCGAGGAGGTCGTCGAGCGCCACGTCCGTGTCCCCGAACCTGCCCGGAGTTTTGAACCGGCGCCAGTTGGCTCGGCCCTCCCGTCGCGCGCGGGACGCTCCGGAGACCCCGCGCTTTCCTCGCGCATGGTACAACTCGAATCTCAACTCCGGCGCTTGCTGGCGTGTTCGCCGCAGTCGCTCGAAGATGCAGACGAAGCGCCCGCGGGTCCCGGGGTCTTCTTGGTGACCGACAAGGACCAGACCAGCTACTACTACATTGAGTCCTGCCAGACCCTGCGCGTGGGGATTGGGAACATGGCGCGGGGCGGGCGCGGGAGCCGCGAAAGCGCGGTCATGAAGGAAAAGCTGGCCGATCATCTCGGCATCACCGAATCGCGCGTCACCAAATATCTAAAAGACCATTGCATGGTGCGCTGGTTGCAGCTCGATGAAGGCGCGCCGCTGCTCGCGCATTTCGCCATCGCGGTCCTGCGTCCCATCGCAAACGAGTAGGCCGCGCTACTTTCCTTGGAACAGCTCATGGTCGGTATTTCGCGACTGGCATGCACATCGTGCGCGGCGGCGGCGTGGTGTAAACTTGCGTCAACTCACGAGGCCCGTGCCCGAACGAGGATGAGATAGGAGGAAGCTCCATGCGCACCACGTTTTTGTTAATTGCAATTGCGGCAGCTTTTGCTGGCACGTCCGCTTTTGCGCAGCAGCCCTCAGGGAACGCGAGCATTGATCCCGAGCACATCTTTTTCACCGAGCCGGTCAAAAGCCCGGTCACGGAAGTTACGGAGCCTGTCAAAGGCTCCAGCATTCCAGTGGAATTGATCTACGTGGAGACGCCGGACGGGCTGTACGCCCCGGTCGGCCTTCGCAAACCGCCAGGCAACGGACCGTTCCCCATCATTTTGTTCGCGCACATGAACGGCGGCATGGGCATGCGTTGGATCCGCGAGTGGACCCAAAACGGAAGCTGGACGCTGGAGCAATTTCTGAAAGCGGGCTACGCGGTGGCCTGGATGCGCTACCGCGCCGAAGTGAGCAACAGCTACGGCGCGCGTCTGGTCGAAGCAAAACGCGAGGGGCGGCAGCTCTTCAACCGCGGCGCGCTCGAGTATGACGATGCGATCTCCATCATCAAGTACGTGAAGACCCTGCCGTACGTGGATCCGAGCCGCGTGGGTTACGTGGGCCTAAGCCACGGTGGTGAAATGTTGATGAAGATCACTACGGAATACGACGGCCTGCGCGCGGGAATCGCCAGCGAGCCGGCGTCGGGAGATTTCTTAGCCCGCAAGCCGCAGCCGCGAACCCCGGGCGCTCCGCCGGTGCCGGAGACGTTGCCGGTCAATACCGAAGAAATGCAGAAGAAGGCGACCGAAGCAATGCGGGGCCAGCTCGATATGGACACCGCGATGGTGCGCATCCGGGCCATCAAGACGCCCATCTTCGTGCAGGGCCGCGACCGCGACCACAATCAGGCGACGTTCCGCCTCAATTATGAATTACTGCGCGAGGCAGGCAAAGACGTCGAGTGGAAATCCTACGAGCACCCGGAACACGGTTTTATTTTTGTCCGGAGGAACGAAAAGGGCTTTTATGAGCCCGACCCGACGCAAGTCCAGATCGTGACCGACTCCATTTCGTACTTCGACCGCCACATGAAGAAGCCCTGAGAGCTGCGCCGCGAGACGCGCCTTCGCGCGGCCCGCAAAACAGCTTCCGACTAGGCTTAGCGGCATTTCCGGTTCGTGGTATTTGACAAGCGACACTATCACCTCGCAAGATTGCACAATTGCCATTTATTCATTATTGTTGAACAAATGAGGAAGCGAGACTACCTTGGCAATTTCGAACTCATGGTGATGCTGGCCTTGGTCCGGCTGGGCGAGAACGCCTACGGGGTTCCTATCTCCATGGTGATTGAAGAGAGGAGCGGCCGTGAAGTGGCGCTCGGCAGCGTTTACGCCACGTTAGAGCGGCTCGAAAAGAAGGGTTTGGTCCATTCAGAT
>Ga0307471_100002556_pt1 | contig 10496 bp, 10 predicted proteins | sample atmos_gasesAM3C__2_FD_204566 | JGI IMG/M metagenome (GOLD analysis project Ga0307471, IMG submission 204566) | Hardwood forest soil microbial communities from Morgan-Monroe State Forest, Indiana, United States - atmos_gasesAM3C_515 | ecosystem: Environmental > Terrestrial > Soil > Temperate... | reverse complement strand
GCAGACGCCGCCGACGAGCGGCGCGCAGTCGCGGCCCAGAGTTTTCTATGTCTGAAAAAGCGCGGAACTTTCATCGTCAGGTTCCAGGCAGCGCGCGGACGAGCGCGCGAAATTGATCGCCTCGATCGGCGTAGCTTTTGAACATGTCGAACGATGATGTCCCCGGAGAGAAAAGAACCAGTTCCCCAGGTTTTGCGCTGGAATGCGCACGCTCGACGGCGTCGGCGAGCGAGCTTGCAATCTCGGATTCGACCGCGTCAGCCCAGGAGCGCCTGATGTTCTCGGCCATTTCGCCGATCAAAATCGTGGATCTGACTTTCTCCTTTACGAGAGATCGAAGCGAATCAAAGCTAAATCCCTTGTCCTTACCGCCGGCGATCAGAATGACGGGCTTGGTTTGGGCGCGCAATGCTTTGTCCACTGCGTCGAGGTTGGTCGCCTTAGAATCGTTCACATAAGCGACGCCGTTGACTTCGCGCACAAATTCGCAGCGATGCGGACGCGCCTCATAAGCGGAAAGCGGCGGCATCATCTGCCCGAACGACAAACCTCGCGCCATACCGACCGCAAGGGTCGCCATTAAATTCTCGATGTTATGCAAGCCGCGCAGCTTGGTATCCGCCAATCGTAAGACTGATTCGTCGCGGTAAAGAATCGCTCCTTCTGAGAGTCGGAAATCTCCACCATTGGCATAGGCGCTGAACGTGATCGTGCGCGGGCGGATATCCGGTATTTTTTCTATGGCATTCACGATTGCCACATCGGCATTGGTTTGATTTTCAAAAATGCGCAGCTTGGCCGCACGATATTCCGCTACCGAGCGATAACGATCGAGATGGTCCGGAGCGAAGTTAAGCCAGAGACTGACGGATGGATGAAAGGTGCGAATCGTTTCCAGTTGGAACGAGCTGACCTCTACCGTGAGCACGTCGAACGGCTGCTGCTCGCGCGCCACTTCGGACAGCGGTTTCCCAATATTTCCGCAGGCGATCGTTCGCTGGCCGCAAGCATTCAGCGTTTGAGCGAGCAATTCGGTAGTTGTCGTTTTCCCGTTCGTGCCGGTCACGGCAACGACCGGAATTTTTTCGCAAAAGCGCCAACCCAGTTCGAGCTCGCCAATGATGTCGATTCCGCGCGATGAGAAATTGCGCACCAATCGAGAAGCCGGATCGATGCCCGGACTTAAGACCGCCATGTGATAAGTGGAAGAGTCTTCGTCCGCCGCAGCCCCGCAGATTACACGGACATTCTGTGCTCGCAGATTGTCGATGGTCGATTTAAGTAAGTTCTTCTCTTCGGCACCATCGAGCACTGTCACGTACGCCCCCTCCGATCTGAGGAGCAGCGCCGCAGCGCTCCCGCTCAATCCCGCACCAAGAACGACGATATTCTGATTCTTGTAGCGCACGTTTTACCTCAGCTTCAGTGTCGCAAGACCGAGCAACGCAAAGATGATCGACAGAATCCAAAACCGAACGATGACTGTATTTTCCTTCCAGCCGGTCAATTCGAAGTGATGATGAAGCGGAGACATGACGAAAATCCGCTTGCCCGTGAGTTTGAAACTCATCACCTGCAAAATCACCGAGACGGCTTCGATGACGAAAACGCCGCCTACCACAACCAGGAGCAGCTCCTGCTTGCAACAGATCGCCACGACGCCAATCATGCCGCCGATAGACAGCGACCCGGTATCGCCCATGAAAACTTTCGCTGGAAAACAATTAAACCAGAGGAAGCCCAGACCCGCACCGATCAATGCGGAGCAGACAACAGTCAGTTCTCCGGCAAATGGATAGAACGGGACCTGTAAATATTCGGCGATCCGGAAGTTTCCAGCCGCGTAAGAAAGCAAAGCATAAGCAAATGCCACGGTGATGGTGCAACCAATCGCCAAACCATCGAGACCGTCGGTGAGATTGACCGCATTCGAGGAGCCAACAATGACGAGGAGAAAAAATACGAAGGTAAACCAGCCCATGTTCGCAATGACTGGGGCCTTGACGAATGGCACATAGAGAGAACGGGCCTGCACTTCCAGCAGCGGACTGGTGAGAAAAACAGCCGTCACAATTGTGGCAAGAGCGATCTGAAAAACCAGTTTGATCCGGCCGCTGATGCCATCGGACTTCTTCTTCGTCACCTTGAGGTAATCATCAGCGAAACCGAGAGCGCCTAGGTAAACCATGCAAAACAGGACGAGCCAAACGAAACGGTTATCAAGGCGCGCCCAGATTAGACTGGACACAAAGACGGAGCCAATAACCAGCACGCCACCCATGGTGGGCGTTCCTTGCTTGCCGCCATGCAGTTCAGCAAGACGATGAACTTCCGCCGCTCCGCGAATCGGTTGTCCCAATTTCAGCGCGATCAGTTTTCGAATAATGAAGTTTCCAAAAATCAACGTGAGTAGGAACGCGGTCACCGCCGCGGCAATGGCTCGGAACGTGACATAAAGGAAAACGTTGAACCCGATGAACCGATCGCTCAGGTGATGAAGGAAGTACATCATGGCGAATTAGCGACTATGGTTTGTGGATTGCGGAACGCTTCAATCACTTGCTCTGTGCGCGCCAGGCGACTGCCCTTGATGAGAACCAGGTCGCCAGGCGCGGCGAGCTCGCCTAGCAGTTCAGCGGCTTCAGCAGTTGACGCCACAGTCGAGCTGTTCCGTAGCCCGGCCCGTTTTGCCGCTTCTGAGATGGTCGCGGCCGCATTTCCAATGGCAATCAGATGATCAACCTTTAACGCGGCCGCCGTTTCGCCAACTTCGCGATGTCCGCGCTCCGATTCATCACCCAATTCACGCATCTCGCCCAACACAGCGATCCGTTGCCCTTCGGCATCCAGTTCAACTAATGTTCGCAACGCCGCTTTCATGGAATCGGGATTTGCGTTGTAGCTGTCGTCGAGAAATTGCACTCCGCGGATTTCCTTGACTTGCAAACGCGCTTTCGTGAGTGGCGCGCCGACCAGGCCCGCAGCGCATTCTTCCAGCGAAAGACCGAAGACACGACCGGCCGCAACGGCCAGCAGCGCGTTCTGCACCATATGCAACCCAGGCACAGGTAATTGGGCCCGGCAGCGATGCGCACCCTCGAGAATCGTAAAATCTGTTCCGCTCCCGCTCTGATTGACCTCGCTGGCGCGGATCGTGCCAGCAGTCGTGCCTGCCAAAATCACTTTGCCGCGCGCGCGGGCCGCGATCTCCTGCGTGAAAGAATCGTCAGCGTTCAAAATAACCGTTCCCGCGGCGCCAACAGCTTCTGCAAGCGCGCCTTTCTCCTGCGCAATTCTTTCGCGTGATCCCATAAACTCGATATGCGCGACACCAACGTTTGTAATGATGCCGACGTCGGGCGCAGCTACTTTCGCCAGCGCCGAAACTTCGCCCGGGTGATTCATTCCGATTTCCCAAACTGCGACTTCGTCCCGTGACGTGGCTTCCAGAATTGTTCGAGGCAAGCCGACATGATTATTAAAATTTCCTTGTGTTTTCGTGACTCGAAACCGGCGGGCGAGAACCGCCGCGGCAAAATCCTTCGTACTGGTTTTGCCGTTACTTCCGGTTATTGCGACCACACGTAGTGCCAGTGACTTCCGGTAGTTGGCAGCGAGCTGCTGGTACGCCTGCAACGTGTCGTTTGCACGAATAAGCGCGAAATTCTGCGGCACCTTTGCTTTCCAATTGAAATCAACGATCGCGCCAGCCGCGCCGCTTGTTGCGACGGCGTCGATGAAATTGTGTCCGTCAAAATTTTCGCCGCGCAACGCGACGAATAGTTCGCCGCGTTTAATCGTGCGCGAATCCGTGCTGACCTTATCGACTACAACAGTTCCGTCTCTGGACGAGAGCGAGCCTCCGGCCAATTGCGCAATCTGAGAAAGCGGAAGTGGGTTCATAGCAAAAGTAACACAGCCACCTTGGCTGTGGCACCGCCAGGCATCTTGCCTGCCGGCGAATAAACAGCAGGCGAGACGCCCGCTTGCCCCACACGCAAGATGCGTGTGCTACGAAAATTCCCAAACAAAAATGTCATGGTGAAAACTCCACTGGATGATCCTCGATCGCACGTCGCGCGACTTGAATATCGTCGAACGGGATTGTGTGATCTGCGAACTCCTGATAATTTTCGTGCCCCTTGCCGGCGATCAAAACAATGTCGCGTGGGCGTGCCAGCTCAATGGCGCGATTAATGGCCTGAGTGCGATCGACAAGTTTTTCATAGTGAGTCGATCGAAATCCCTTTTCGATCTCGGCGATGATCGTGTCCGGGTTTTCTTTGCGCGGATTGTCCGAGGTAATGATGGCGTAATCAGCATGGCGATCCACTGTTTCGGCCATCAACGGGCGTTTCTGCCGGTCACGATTGCCACCACAACCAAAAACGGCAATCAACCGATGCGGGTCAAGCTCGCGCAGAGTTTTGAGAACATTGCCTAAGGCGTCAGGTGTGTGGGCGTAATCGACAAAAACCTGAAACTGCCGCTTTGCCGCAACCAGCTCCAGGCGTCCCGGCACTTGCGGCGACCTGCCAAGGCTAAACACAGCGTCGCGCAGATTGATTCCAAGAGCATTAGCCGCAGCCAGCGCCGCCACTGAATTTGTGACATTAAATCGGCCAATCAACGGAACGCGGACCAGATAGCTTTTTCCGCGAGCATCCAGCTGATAGGAGGTGCCGCTGGACTCAACGCGATAATTTGAAGCGCGGAAATCTGCGCGCATCCCCATTCCGTAAGTGATCACTGCAATGCGCTTGTCGATTTTGTCGAGCAGTTGTTCGCCGTAGCGGTCATCAATGTTTACAATTGCTATTGGTTTGCGCTTTCTTTTCTGACTCCCGAGTCCTGTGAACAGCTTCATCTTGGATTCGAAATAGCTTTTCATGGTCCCATGAAAGTCGAGATGGTCCTGCGTAAGATTTGTAAAGACGGCGACGTTCCATTCGAGTCCACGCGTGCGATCCTGCGCAAGCGCATGCGAAGAAACTTCCATCGCCGCTGCCTTACAACCCGCGTTGACGATCTGGGCCAATAGCTCCTGTAAATCGAGCGATTCCGGCGTAGTGCGAATGGCCGGCAGCACCCGGTCGCCGATCTCGTAGCGCACCGTTCCGATTAATCCGCAACGCAAGCCGGCATTTTCACAAATGTGCTTGATAAGAAACGTAGTGGTGGTTTTGCCGTTCGTACCCGTGACTGCCGCCAGTTTTAATTTGCGCTCCGGGTGCCCGTAAAAGGTTGCGGCAAAATCAGCGAGCGCCGTACGCGTATTCTCGACGACAAGACAAGCTGCGCGGGGATTTTGTTCTTCGCGTTCGGCAACGATCACCGATGCGCCTTTTTCGATTGCCTGACCGATGAATTCGTGGCCATCGGATTTCTCGCCCCGCAATGCCACGAACATGCCATTCCTTTGCACTCGCCGCGAGTCATACGCGATGTTTTCCACCGTGCGATCAAGTGTCCCGATGGTCTGGCGAACTGCAGTCGCGGAGAGGAGAGTCTTGAGCTGCATGAGGCTTTAACATGTCCGCAATGGGACGGATTCGCAGCCGCGAACCATGGCGAGGTATTCAATGGCGCGACGCATTGGTTAAGGCGACTCGTTCCGCCGGCCCGGTCTTGCGGATTCGTTCCGCCGGCGTTGTTTTTTCGACTCGCTCTACGGGAATCGCTTTGCGAATCTCCTCATGCGGCTCAAGATCTAGATAGCGGGCCGCCTTCTCCGCCACTCGGGAAAAAATTGGTCCTGCAATAAGCCCGCCGTAGTTTAGCTCCGGTTTGCTGGTGTGCGCATCATCCAGCACCACCAGACCGACAAACTCGGGATGGTCCGCCGGCAGATAGCCAGCGAAAGAAACAACATACTTCCCCTGCTCGTATCCGCCTCGAGGATCAACCTTTTGCGCGGTTCCGGTTTTGCCCGCAATCGTAAAACCGGCAACAGCAGCGGCGGCAGCGGTACCGCGATCGCTCACTACACCGCGCAGCGCATCACCGATTTCTCTTGCGGTTTCCGGAGAAATCACCTGACGCAGCTCTACAGGGGAAAGTGAGCTGATGGTTTTCCCTTCCGGCGTAGTAATCGATTTTATGATGCGTGGCGTGACCAATTTGCCGCCATTTGCAATCACCGCCATCGCCACTGTCATTTGTAACGGTGTCACCCCAACCTCGTGTCCCATCGGAATACGCGTGATCGAGATTTTGCTCCACGCTTTCGGCGGCCGAATGAGTCCACCGATTTCACCCGGCAGCTCGATTCCGGTCCGCTCGCCAAAACCGAATCGGCGTATGTATTCGTAGAATCGTTGCTCGCCTACGCTCAGGGCGAGTTTCGCTGCGCCGATATTGCTCGATTTGACGAGAATGTCGCGGACGCTCAGATACGAAAATGCGCGATGATCGTGCAAGGCTGCGCCGCCGAAATTCCAGAGGCCGTTCTCGCAAAAGATCGTCGAATCGGGCCGTAGCTTGCGTTCGTTGAGAGCAGCGGCTGCGGCAACGATCTTGAAGGTGGAACCCGGCTCCATCATGTCGATGATCGCCCGGTTTTTCATTTCTTCGGGCTTCGCCTCGGCACGAAGGTTTAAGTCGAAATCCGGCCGATTAGCCATTGCCAGAACTTCGCCCGTCTGCGGCCGCAGTAGAATAATCGTCGCTTTTTGAGGAGAATATTCCTCCATCGCCGCATCGATCTCGTTCTCAACAATGTTCTGCAGACTAAGATCAACAGTCAGATGAACCTGATAGCCGTCGCGCGGCGGTCGCTCCTGTCCACGATAAGGCACGATTTCCTGGCCAGCGCGGTTGTGTTCGATGAATCGAAAACCATCCTGCCCATGAAGATATTCCTCCATCGAAGCTTCCACTCCCTGGATACCACGATGGTCGAAGTCGGTGAATCCAATGACATGGCAAAGCATCGAGCCGTTTGGGTAAACGCGAGTGGCATCATGCTCGAAATAGATTCCGCGCAGATTTGCAGCACCAAGCTTTTCACGCAGTGCGCCTGCCTGCGCCTCGGGCACTTCGCGCTTGATGACTATGTAGCGGCGTTCACTGTTTAATTTTTCGGCTACCTGCGCGGGCGGGAGCCTGAGTTCGTCGCTCACGAGATCGACGATTGCTCGCCGGTTGTTAAGATGTGTGGCGTCGGCCACTATTGTTTGAACAGGAATGTTGTCCGCGAGCACTTCGTTATTCGCGTCGAGGATCGTGCCGCGTTCTCCGTGGATGATTTGCTTATGGACGTGTTTTTCAGCGGCAAGACCGGCGTACTCGTCGTGTTTGATTGCCTGCAGATAAATTAAACGAAATGAAAAAATGCCGAACAGGCCGATAAAAGCAGCGCACACCAGGACGCAACGGGTTCGACTATGCGCATTCATTTTGTGCCGGAAGCGTTGGCTACAGGTTGGACGGCGTCGTCATCCGCCGTGCGGGCAGGCATGGTCAGCCGCACAATGCTGGCCTCTGAAATCGGCACCATTTTCAAATAGCCTTCTTTCAAACGGCGTTGCAATGCCGACCGCGAGGTCAAAGCCGCGATTTGTGCGCCGGCTACGTCGTTTTGGGTGCGAAGAGCAGCGAGCTCATTTTCGATCGTCTTCCTGCGCTCGCCCAGATGGTAGAGTTGAAGCGTTAAATAGACATAGCTCAGACCAGCCAATGCGAGAAACGCCGTCACCACAATCCAGCGCGCCAGCGACGCCGCGTTGACTGTATTGCAATTTCTTCGACGCGAACGGTTCATTTGAGCCTTTCTGCCACGCGCAATTTTGCGCTGCGTGATCTGGGGTTGGTGCGCCGTTCCTCTTCAGTCGGCTCAACCGGTTTTGGCGTGATCAGTTTAAGATCGCAATCCGGGTTCTGCTGCGGCGCGGGCCACTCCGGCTTGTCGAGCCATTCCCGGCTACGATCGCGGAAGAAATTCTTCACGATCCGATCCTCCAGTGAATGAAAACTAATCACCGCAATACGCCCGCCGCGCTCAAGCCGTGCAGTGAACACTCGCAGGCCTTCTTCGAGCGCGCCGAGCTCGTCATTTACCTCCATTCGCAGCGCTTGAAACACCTGGGTAGCCGGATGATGACGGCCGTGACGGCCGACCAGTTTTTCGATCGCTCGCGCCAGCGGCAGAGTTTCGCGAAACGGTGCAGTTTTTCGCATCTTTACAATCAGGCTTGCAATACGACGCGCGGCCGGCTCTTCTCCCAGTTCGCGAAACAACCGCGTCAACTGTTCCTCGCTGTATTCGTTTACAATCGTGGCAGCGGTCAGTTGGGCTCGCGGATCCATGCGCATATCGAGTGGACCGTTTCGCATGAAGCTGAATCCCCGCTCGGCATTTTCGAGTTGCCGTGAAGAGACACCAAGATCAAGAAGCGCGCCCCCTATCGTGCGAATTTCCAGCTCATCGAGGAGGCTGAGTGCGCACCTGAAATTCGCCTGTCGCACAGCGAGGCGTTCGCCGAATCGTGCCAGTTGCTCACCGACGTATTGGACCGCGTCGGGATCCCGGTCCAGCGCCAGTACGTTGGCCCCGCTTCCCAAAAATGCTTCCGTGTGGCCACCGCCACCACATGTGGCATCTACGATCAGTGAGCCCGGCTTGGGTTCGAGTAATTCCAGTACTTCACTCTCGAGCACTGGATGGTGATATATGAATTCCTCCACTTCGGGTGCCTCCTCTTCGGCAGTAAACGGATCAACGGCCACCCATAAAGGCCGCTCAAACCAAAATGTGTTGATGACGTTTTGACCAAACATCTGATTATAAGCCAATGACGTTTGCCACGTGCTGGTAAATAGCCGTTTCCTCCTCGTGCGCTCGCTTCCAACGTTGCAAATTCCAAATCTCAAAACGCCCCCGGTTACCGACCAAAGCAACTTCATCTTTCAGCCCGATCTTCCGGCAAAGCTCTTCGGGCAAAACAAGACGCCCCTGCCGGTCCGCAATCGCGTGTTGCGCGCGTGAATGAAGGTGGCGCAAAAAAATCCGGCGATCCCGCGCGGAAACGCCCTGGCTTGTTTCTGCTGCCGAACCCATTCGCGCAAACTCGCCTGGCAACATGACGAGCAGAAATTGATGAGTCGCTTCCGGCAAGAGAATGAATTCCTCTGCCTTGTCCCGACGCCACCGAGAAGGAATCGTGATTCGATTTTTCTCATCGATGGAATGCCGGAACTCTCCGGCATAGAAGCGTTCGGGTGGAGAAGCGTTGTCCATGTATCGAGTGGAGAATTCATCCATTTTGCTCCACTTGACCCCACTTTTAACCACCTTCCCCTCGCGCGGTCAATAAAAAATTTCAGGCCTGTTTGCGCCTGCTCACCTCAACCGTAAGCTCCTCAGGTCATGAAATTTTTCAAAGCAGGGCTGACAATGGCTTGTACGCTTGTCGTCTGCGGCACCGAAGTCGGATTGAGCCAGTCTACAGAGCAAACGCAGAGTGACGCTGTGCGGATCACCGTTTCAATGCACCCAGACGGCTCACGCACCGTTTACAAGTTCGACAACGCGCAGCACAAAGCCGTGGCAACAACCACCGACCAAGATGGCAAACTCCGCGAGACGATTCGTTACGAGCTGGATGAGGCAGGGCGTTTTTCCAGCGGCGAAATCTCTGGACCTGATGGCCGCTTGCGTTTCAAGAGCCGTTACAAGTATGACGATGCCGGCCGCCTTTTGGAAGAGACCCAAAGCTCCGAAGGCGGCATGCTTTTGCACAAGATCGTTTACAGTTACGATGCGTCTGGCAAGCAAACCGGTTATTCGGTGTTTGACGCGTCCGGCAAACTGGTCGGTGGAAACAGCGCTGCCAAGATCCGCCCGTCTTCTTCTCCTAAACCTCGAGAGAAAGGCTCCCGATAAGCGAACCCATTTGGGTAAACATCAAATGCTAACTGTTGCATTGAGCGCCCTGTCGCTCGACATCTGGTTGTTCGCTTGCCACAGCCCGTAAAGAAGACTACAAAACCGGCGTGATTGATTACATCCAAAAGGGCGGCCTTTTAATGTGGCCGATTCTGGTGTGTAGCATCATCGCGATCGCGGTCTTCGCCGAGCGCCTCTTTTACTTTCACCGTGCAACAATTCATGTGGGCGAATTCCTCAAGGGACTGTCGAATCTGATTCGGCGACGCAATTTTGCAGAGGCGCTCCATGAATCAGCCGGCACTCCAGGCCCGGTAGCACGCGTGATTCATGCAGCGATCATCCGGCACGACGCACCTCGCGCAGAATTGCGCGACATCGTGCAGGAAGCCGCCCAACTCGAAGTGCCGAAGCTGGAACGATTTCTTCCAGTGCTCGCTACGATAGCTTTCCTGACGCCGTTGCTCGGGTTGCTGGGAACGGTCGCCGGCATGATCGATGCGTTTGCGACAATCGCCTCAAGCGGCGGCTACGCCACGGTGACTGAGCTTTCCAGCGGCGTGTACAAGAGTTTGCTGACGGCTGCAGCGGGTCTGGTTGTAGCTACTCC
>Ga0307471_100002555_pt1 | contig 10501 bp, 8 predicted proteins | sample atmos_gasesAM3C__2_FD_204566 | JGI IMG/M metagenome (GOLD analysis project Ga0307471, IMG submission 204566) | Hardwood forest soil microbial communities from Morgan-Monroe State Forest, Indiana, United States - atmos_gasesAM3C_515 | ecosystem: Environmental > Terrestrial > Soil > Temperate... | reverse complement strand
CGGGTTTTCGGCCGAGGCGCCGAGGGAGATGCCCGGAGCGACGTCAACCACTCCGCGGATCTGCCATTGACGGATATAATTGAACCCGACCACGTAGTTTGCGTCGATCGTGAGCGGGATGTTCTCCTTGCGCGGCGTCATATCGACCTGGTTTTGTGTCGCCAGGCTCCAGGTCTGGCCGGCGAGGATGTGAAATCCCCAACCTCCCCAACCCGTGTTGTCATAGGTGAAATAGGCGTGTCGCAGGCGCGGAGCCCAGCTGTTGCTCTGGTTGTAATTCGATGTTTGGCCGACGCCCAGGAAGTCCGACTCGTAATATCCGGAAAGCTTCTGGTAGGGGTCGATGTTGCCCTCGACGAGCAGCGAGATCCGGCTCTGCCGCGCGGTTCCATGAAATTCGTGCTCGTTGTAAAGCGGTGAAAACGGATACGGGGTTGTCGCGAACGCCGTTCCAATGTCGTTGACCATGTTGTGTTGGCGCCACACCGACTCCGCCGCGATGAAGCCGCCCAGCGTCACTTTCACCCTTTCCGGCGGAGGCGGTGCGGGCGGGCCCTTGGTGAACACAGTGCCGGCAGGTGGCGCTGCCGGACGGGCTGGCGCCGCTTCCACCTTTGCTTCCACCCTTTCGGTCTTCCTTCGCGTTTGCGCGAGCTCTGCCTGAAGTTCCTTGAGCTGCCGTTGCAGCAACTCGGTCTGGCGTTCGAGCCGCTCGATCTTTTCCGACGCGGACTGCGCGCCAGCGGTAGCCGGAACGAGCAGCCACGCACCCAAAAGCGCGGTGCAGGCCATCAGCTTCTGCTTGAAATCCATGATCGCCCCCCTCGAAAGCTCGTGCAGGCGACCCCATGCCGCCCCCGTCGGCGACCATTGCCCCGGTCAACAACGGATTAATGACAAACCCTATGCTTGCGGGAATTACCGAGGGGAGTGTGGCCCAGCAACATCACTTCTGCGGGCACACGATGCGTGAGACCCTGAGGCGACTCTAAAATTACTTGTTGGATTAGCGCAGCTTAAGTGAGCGCGTTCACGCTGAGCATTCGCCGAACCGCCTGCCACGGTCGTCTGCAAAAATATCACAGCAGATCATTTTCAAGCTGCGCAAGTTGCCAGCGCACGCTTGCATGGTACTCTTTCCGCGTCACGATCGATTGCTTTCTCGTGAATTCTGCATCCCGATCGCGCACGCTGGCGCATGAAGCTCGACCGCTCGCTCACGCGAGCGCGTCATCGAGGCTGAACGTCGTACGATGGCGCAAAAGACGATTACACGCCGCGATTTGTCGGAGGCAGTCTACAAGGCTGTCCGCCTCTCACGCACCCAATCGGCCGCACTCGTCGAGGCGTTCTTCATGGAAATCGCGGAGTGTCTCGAGCGCGGCGAGCCGGTGAGGCTCTCCTCGTTCGGCTCGTTCGTTGTGCGCGAAGCACGCCAGCGAATGGGCCGGAATCCGAAGACCGGCAAGCAGGTCAAGATCTCCGCGCGCCGCGTGATGGTGTTCAAGCCGTCCGCGGTTTTGAAGGCACGCATCAACTCCATCGCAGAAGATGATCCAAACCAGGATTGAATGAGCTCCACTTGATCGGCACGCGCTCCGAGCGCGAGCCGGCGGATGTTCTTCGCCGGGGAGCGGCCCGCTCCAGCCTGCTGATCAATGCGCGGGCTCTTGGCGCTCGCGCAGAAACCGGAAAAACTCGATGCCCTCGCGCATCCGCCGCCGCAGCATTTCCGGGCTCCTGACCATCTCGCCGGCGATGGCGGCAATCTTCGGCGCGCGGAAGTAGAAGCGTTTGTAGAAATCGTCCACCGAACGGAAAATCTCGGTGTGAGTCAGGTGCGGGTAACTCAGCGATGCGATCTGCATGCCGCTGTCGGTCAGCAACTCGGCATTCTCGTCGACCAGCCAGCCGTTCTCCAGCGCCTGTTTGTAGAGGAATGTGCCGGGATAAGGCGCCGCCAGCGAAATCTGGATGGTGTGGGGGTTGACCTCGATGGCGAAGCGGATGGTTTCCTCGATCGTCTCCTTGGTCTCCCCAGGCAGGCCGAGGATGAAGGTGCCGTGGGTGACGATCCCCAGCTCGCGGCAGTCCTTGGCGAAGCGCTTGGCTACGTCGACCCGCATCCCCTTCTTGATGTTGTGAAGAATCTTCTGGTTGCCGGACTCGTAGCCGACGAGCAGCAGCCGAAGGCCGTTGTCCTTCAAGACCTTCAGGGTCGATCGCGGCACGTTGGCCTTGGCGTTGCACGACCACATCATCCCCAACTTGCCGATCTCGCGCGCGAGCGCCTCGACGCGTGGCAGGTTGTCGGTCAGCGTGTCGTCGTCGAAGAAGAATTCCTTGACTTGCGGAAACGCCTTCTGCGCCCAGGCGAGTTCCTCGATCACATGGCCGACGCTGCGAGTGCGGTAGCGATGACCGCCGATTGTCTGCGGCCACAGGCAGAAGGTGCAGCGGGACTTGCATCCGCGGCCGGAATAGAAGGAAAGGTAGGGGTGCCGCAGATAGCCGCTGAAATAATTCTCGATGACGAGATCGCGCTTGTAGACCGGCGTGACGAACGGAAGCTCGTCCATGTTCTCCAGCACCTCGCGGTCCGCGTTGTGCACGATGACGCCATCCGCGTTGCGCCAGGAGAGCCCGGCGATGCGCGCGAAGTCACGCCCGTCCGCCACTTCCTTGACGGTGAAATCGAACTCGTTGCGGGCGACGAAATCGATCGCGGGGGAAGCCTTCAGGCTCGCCTCCGGTTCGACGGCGACCTTCGCCCCGATCATGCCGATCTTCAAGCTCGGCTTGAGCGTTTTGAGCGCCTCGGCGGTGCGCACGTCGACCGAGAACGACGGCGTCGAGGTATGCATCACGACGAGATCGCGGCTCGTGGCCTCCGGCGCGACATCGGCGAATTTGAGCCGGTGCGGCGGCGCGTCGATGAGCTTTGAGTCGGCAACGAGCGCGGCAGGCTGCGCGAGCCAGGTGGGATACCAGTAGGACTGGATCTCGCGGCGCATCTGGTAGCGCGCGCCGGCGCCGCCGTCGAAGCCGTCGAACGATGGCGCTTGTAGAAACAGCGTCCGCATCATTGATTTGTCCCCCGATCAGCCGTCCAGTCCCCCGCAACCATCCGGAACCGGTGACCTCTCCAACTCACCTTCCAGTTCAGAAAGCTTATAGCGAACACCGCGAACGACAATAGGTCGCAGGCGGGCACAAGCCAATATGGTTGGGAGGCAAGACGATAGGCCCGCTCGGCCTGTCGCAGAACCGCCACCCGGCACGCAATTGCTGCGATCACCGCGGCGGCCGCCGGAAGAAGGGCGGTCGAGCCGGCGCCGACAAGCACCGCGAGAAGCGCCCACCCCAAGGGATGGCTCACGAGCGAACCCGCGTAGCCGATGGGGTCGATGCTCCTGATCGTGCGCGCCCATCGCAGCTGCTGCCGCCAGAGTTCGCTCAGCGACGTCTGCGTGCAGACATGGGCGACGGCGAAGCGCGGTATCACGACATTGCCGCCGTGTGCGCGCAACGCTGCTCCCATCGCGTAATCGTCCGCAAGACAGTCGACGAAAGGCTTGAAGCCACCGATCGCCGTCAAAGCCTCGCGCCTGAGCGCCAGCGTCGAGCCGAAGCAAGGATGCGCCAGGCCGAACGCAAGGGCGAACACGACGCTCGGCAGGAATTGCGCGTTGGTGAGGAGCGCTGCCAATCTTGCCCAGACGCCGGTGAGGGCAACGCCGTGGTAGAGGCAGGTCACGGCACCGACGCCCGGCTGCTCCAGCGCGGCGATCACGCGGCAAAGATAGCCGGGATCGACCCGAATATCGCTATCGGCGAGGACGACGATCTCGTGGCGTATGCGCGGCGCCATGTTGACGAGGTTCGAGACTTTGCGATTCAACCCGTGCACCTTGGCGTCGACCACGAGATCGAGATTGCGAGTGGGCTTGAGCTCGCGCAGGCGCTCGACGACCGCCACCGCGCCGTCGCTCGTATGCTGGACGCCGCAGATGATCTGAATGTCGCCGGGATAATCTTGGGCGCAAAAGGAGCCGAGGTTCTCGAACAAGCCCGCCTCGCTGCCGTGCAACGGCTTGAGAATGGTGACTGACGGCGTGGCAGCGGGACTGGCGCCGACGCGATCGTGCGCGAAGCGGCGCAGGAGAATCGCAGCCGTGATCAGATATCCGCAGCCGATGCCGGCGACCGCCGACGCCGCGACAGAACACCAGAACAAGACCATGCCGTGGCTCAGTGGCTCCGCGAACGTGGATCGACGCTCTCGCGGACTGGTTGCTCGCGATAGGTCGGCATCAGCCGACCCCACTCCAGCATCTGCCAGCCGATGAGGCCAGGCACGCCGAGCACGAGATCGGCCGCCCGCTTGACGAGCGACAGTGCAATCGCCTCCTCCGGCGGAATTCCAAATGCCGCGCACAGCAGGACGAGCGCGCCTTCCTGCGCCCCGAGCGCGCTAGGAACGGCGAACGCGGCGCCACGAACGGCGTGCAGCAGGCTCTCGATCACGAGCGCCTCGCCGATACTGACGGGGTGCCCCATGAAGGCGAACACGATCCATACTTCCGCGGTGCCGACAACCCAGCCGGCCAGGTGCACGACGCTGCTCGCGACGAGGCTCGCTCGCGCTGCGTAGATCATGGCCAGGTTGCGATAGACGGCGTCGATGGTGCCGAGCACGCGCCATTCCCGGTCGCCGGCCAGACGATTGACGATCGCTTGAAGCACGCGTTGCCCGCCACGCCGTTGCGCGACATAGAACCCGCCAAGCAACAGCGCCGCGACGGCAATCCCGATCGCCGCGCTTCGCGCCAGCGCATGATCCGCTCCCAGCGCCATCAGCGTAAGCAGGCCGAGCGCTGCAAATAGAAATTGTGCGGCAGCTTGGATGAGGACGTCGACGATGACGCTTGCGGCCGCGAGCGCCCCCGGGACGCCATAGCCTGTCAGCAATCGCGCACCGACCACGTCGCCGCCGACTTGCGCCACCGGCAACAGGACGTTGACCGCCTCGCGAATGAACCTCAGGAGCAGACAGGGACCAAACTGCGGGCGCACCTTGGGCGGGAAGAGCAGCCACCAGCCTGCGCCCGCCACGAAAACCGTGCCGGCGCGCACCACCACCACGAGCAGAATTCCCCAACCGATGCTTGCGATCGCGTGGCCGACCTGGTCGAGCCCGGACCAAACGGTGAGCGCGACGAGCGCGGCAATGCCGGCCAACCACGCGATCACGCCGGCTTGCTTGATCATTCCCGCTCCCCCGCTCGACGCGACCCGCTGTCCGCTTCTTGGGGACAAGCGGGCCGGGCCGGCCCATCCTATCCGCAGTCGCGAATTACCACGGCGATTTGATGTCGAAGGCCTGGGTTGCCCCGAATCCGATCGTCACCTGGTCGGGCGAACCTCGCTGCGTGACGAGCGGCGAGCCCGAGACGTCGCCGGTGAGCCGTTCGTATTCGATAAAGACGTGCGTCGCCAACTGCGGCGTCCACAGGTAGCGCGCTTGCGCGCCTGCGCCGTACGACCGAACGCCCCCCTTGGCGTCATAGGCCGGCAGGCCCGATAGCAGCGACTGGATTGGCGTGATGCTGAAATACGGACTGACCGCGGGCGTGGTCGCCAGCGTGAGCCGCGGCCCAGCCGACAGGGTCCACTGCCGGGTCACCGGAACGACGGCGTCCGTCGTGATATCGGAGACGATGCCGTGGTGGCCGTTGAAGCCCTGCCGCACCTCGACGCGACTGCGCAGCCAAGGAACCCACCAATACTGCGCAAAGACGCCCACCTCCGCCGCCCAGGGAACGTTGCCGAGGCTGCGCACCGACGGCAAGTCGGCCTTGTCACGCTGCGAATACACCAATTGGCCGACAGGACCGACCTGGTAATTCCCTTGGTCGATTACCGCGATGTCCAAGCCATCGCGTGGGCCGCGGAAAGGTTCGGGCGCGCCATAGCGGCGCACGGCGAAGATGGGGTAGGGACGCAGGCGCTCGCGGCTCGAACCTTGAAAGAGCGGCTCGTCCCTGCCTTCCGCTCCGACTGTTACGGTCCAGTCATAGGCGGAAGCCGGCGCTCGGTAGGTGCGCGCAATGTCGTCGGCGGCGGACGCCACCATAGGCGTCGCCAGCGCAGCCAAAATACCGGCGATCGCGGCGCGCCGACCCCTCATTCGCCCCCTCTTTAGTCCCCAGGAGGGATAATATTGCTCGACTCTATTCAGCCCTCGTTAACATGACGGAGGCCCCCTGCACAACGCGCGGCCGGTGGATGGGCCCCCTGCAACTCCTTTTCCAGTGGGCGTGTGGCCTGGCTCCAACAGGTTCTAAAAATTGCGAAAATTCAGGGGCCGCCGGCGGGTGCGTTCCGCCGCCGCATGGTGTCGGGGTATGGCAGAATGCCGCGGCAGCAAGGAGGAACCATCCATGAACGGCGCCGCCGTCATCGCCGAAATCCTCAGGCGCGAGGGCACGGAGTTTCTCTCGTGCTATCCGCGCAACCCGCTGATCGAGGCCTGCGCCGCCCTCGAGATTCGCCCGATCCTCTGCCGGCAAGAGCGCGTGGGCGTCGGCTTGGCGGACGGTTACACCCGCATCAAGTGCGGCAAGCGCAATGGCGTATTCGCCGCGCAAGCGGGTCCCGGCATCGAGAATGCCTTTCCTGGGGTCGCCCAGGCGTTTTCCGAGAACGTCCCGCTGCTCATGATTCCCGCCGGGCTGTCGCTGGCGCGCCAATACGTGCGCCCGGTATTCCGCGCAGCCGACGTGTACCGGCCGGTCACCAAATGGTCGGCACTGGCCCATTCGGTGCAGGAGCTGCCGGACCTGATGCGCCGCGCCTATCACGCCATGCGCAGCGGCAAGGGCGGGCCGGTACTCATAGAGGTTCCGGCCGAAGTTTGGGAGGCCGAATACGCGGGCGAGCTCGATTATGCTCCCGTCCCCGTGCAGCGCGCCGCCCCAGATCCCGATGCGGTCAAGACGGCGGTGCGCATGCTGCTCGCGGCGAAACATCCGCTGCTATTGGCGGGACAGGGCGTACTTTATGCGCAAGCGAGCGATCGCCTCGCGGCGCTGGCCGAGCTCATTCCGGCGCCTGTCCTCACCACCAACCCGGGGAAAAGCGCGATTCCCGAAACGCATCCGCTCGCGCTCGGGGCCTCGACCCGCTCGCGGCCGAAGATGGTCACCGAGTTCATGGCCAAAGCCGATCTCGTGCTGGCCGTCGGCTCGAGTCTCACCCGCACGCCGTTCGGGCCCAGCGTGCCGGCCGGCAAGACGATCATCCATGCCACCAACGACGCCGCCGACATCAATAAGGAGTATCGGGTCGACCATGCGGTGATCGGCGACGCCGCGCTGGTGCTCGACGCGATCATTGCCGAAGTCGATCGGCAAAAGGGCGCGGGCGGGGCGAACGCGCTCGCCTCCCTCAAGGAGGAGGTCGCCGCGGCCAAGAAAGCGTGGCTCGCGGAGTGGGACAAGCATCTCAATTCCGAGGAAGTGCCGATCAATCAGTATCGCGTTATTCGCGATCTCATGCGCAGCGTGGACCGTGATAACGTCATCATCACCCACGATTCGGGCGGCCCGCGCGAACAGCTGCTCCCGTTCTGGGAGACGACCGCGCCCGGTTCCTACATGGGTTGGGGCAAGTCGACCCAGCTCGGCTACGGCCTCGGCATCACCATGGGCGCGAAGCTCGCGGCGCCGGAGAAACTTTGCATCAACATCATGGGGGACGCCTCCATCGGCATGACCGGCATGGACATCGAGACCGCGGCCCGCAATCGCATCGCCATTCTCACCATCGTGTTCAACAACGGCGTCATGGCGGCCGAACGCGATGTGCTCGAGCTCTCGACCAAGAAATACGGCGCGCTGACGATCGGCGGCAACTACACCAAGGTAGCCGAGGGCCTCAACGTTGCCGCGATGCGGATCGCAAAGCCGGGCGACATCGTGCCGGCGATCAAGGACGCCGTGCGCGTCACCGAAACGGGCGCGCCGTTCCTGTTGGAGATCCTGGTCAAGGAAGGCTACGACTTCTCGCGCTACCCGCTGACGGGGCTGTAGCTGAAATCCGCGGTGCGAACTGGGCGGGCGGCCTCTCCCCGCGCGCGGGGAGAGGTGCCGAGCCGCGGCTCGGGAACGAGCAAATTGCGGTTACTGCGCCGCGGCGGTCGCTGATTTCGGAGCGGCTGCGGGCGCGGGCTTCGCCGCGGCGGCGCGCGCGGGCAAGTATTTGACGATGACCGTGCGATCGAGCTGCGCCATGGCGGAATCGGGCAGCCGCCTCCAGACCTCGTCCATGCCGAACATCGGAATGCCGAGATAGCCGCGCACCGTCAGCACCTGGCCGTCGGGGCTGAGCGTCATCATCGCCCGGTAGACCTGGCCGTCGCGCGGATCGACGATGTTGCCGTTGTCGTAGCGCAGCCCGCTGCGCTGCATGTTCCTGATGAAAGACATGCCGAGCAGCGGCGCATTTCTGCGGTCGTCGGTGCACCGGGCGCAGGTCGGAGCTTGCGGCGGGTCACCCGGGCGCGCAAACAGTTTTGCGAACGCTCCCTCAAACACTCCGCCGTTGCGCTCGACGAACAGAAACCATCCCACCGATTTGCCGGCTTCGTCCCTCTTCTCCCACAGGCCGGCAACCGTCGGCTCCGCAGCTTGAACGGAAGGCGCGGCGCCCGCGAATGCCACGAGGCCTGCGACGAGCAAGATCGAGAATCGTGTTTTCAATGGCGTAATCCCCCGCGTGAGGACTACGCCCATCGCGCAACAATATGCCCATTTCAGGGCGTTTAACCGGCGCGCTCGGCGTTCGCCACGCAGGAAATCCGGCGATTTCGTCGCAATATCGCCGTGATCGGCGGCTCTCGCGTTTCACTCCAGCGGCACCCCTTCCCAATTCGGCGGCGAGGACAAGAGGGTCGCGCACGCGACGAAAGGATTTGATGGCCGGACCTGCCTGAATGTGACGATGTGGATGGATCATCCTCAATCGCTGTTGGTATAACCTTGCCAATCTCCCCGCCGGGATGCGCGGACGGGATCAAGCCTGAATCAAGTCCGAGCCACTGCATTTTCCATGTCGCTGATTTACCGACTCGCGTCTCGCAACCTGCTGCACGACCGGCTGCGATTCGTCGCGACCGTGGTCGGAATCGTGTTTTCGATCCTGTTGGTGACCGTCCAGCTCGGCCTCTATTTGGGATTTGGGCGCATCGTCACCACGATGATCGACCACGCCTCCGCCGATCTGTGGATCATGCCGCCGGGAACGAAATGCTTCGAAGACCCTTCGACGCTCGATGAGCGCACGCGATTCCAAGCACTGTCGATCAACGGCGTGGCGCAGGCCGCGCCCGTCGTCATCGGCTATGCCGAGTGGCGCATACCCGCGGGCGGAACCTTCCCGGTCTTCATCGTCGGCTCGGACTTGCGTGAGGGAGGATTGCTGCCGTGGAATTTGGTCGAGGGCAGCCTCGAAGCGCTGGTGATTCCCGGCGCCGTCGCGGTCGACCGGTCGTATTTCGACCGGCTCGGCGTCGACGGGATCGGGGCAAACGCCGAAATCCGCGGTCAAAAGGTCGAGGTGCGAGCCGTCACCAACGGCATTCGCTCGTTCACCACCACGCCTTATGTTTTCACCACGCTCGATCGCGCACGCGCCTTCACCGGAACGGCGGCGAACAAGGCCACGTACTTTCTCGTGCGCGTCACCCCCGGCGCCGACGTGGAGAGCGTGCGTCGCCGGCTCAAGGCGAATCTGTCCGATGTCGACGTGCTCACGGCCGCCGAGTTTCGCGACCGCAGTCGCTCTTTCTGGCTGTTCGGCACCGGCGCCGGGTTCGCCCTGTTCGCGGGCGCGCTGCTCGGCATGATCGTAGGCACCGTCATAGTTGCCCAGACGCTTTATTCCAGCACCAAGGATCACATCAACGAGTTCGCGACACTGCGCGCCATAGGCTCCTCGGGCATCTACATCCACAAGGTCATCATCTGCCAGGCGCTGATCAGTGCCATCATCGGATTCTGTCTCGCCGCCGCCATGGGTTTGTTGGCCGTCGCGGCGACGGCGAACACGGCCTTGCCGATCGTCATGACCCCGACGCTGACCTTGGTGCTGTTTTTCCTGACGCTCGCCATGTGCGTCGTATCGGCGATCGCCGCAATCTTGCAGGTGACGCGCATCGATCCGGTGATGGTGTTCACGCGATGAGCGAACTCGTCGTCGAGGCCGTCGATGTCGCGAAGTGGCTGGGCAAGGGCGCGGCGCAGGTGCAAGCGCTCAAGGGGGTGAACCTTGCGCTCAGGGGCGGCGAATTGACGCTGCTGATGGGACCATCCGGCAGCGGCAAGACCACGTTGTTGTCGATCCTCGGATGCATGCTCGCCCCCACGCGCGGAACGGTTCGCCTGTGCGGCTGCTCGACGGAAGGTGCCGGGCCCGAGGCGCTGGCCAGGCTCAGGCGCGA
>Ga0307471_100002554_pt1 | contig 10502 bp, 14 predicted proteins | sample atmos_gasesAM3C__2_FD_204566 | JGI IMG/M metagenome (GOLD analysis project Ga0307471, IMG submission 204566) | Hardwood forest soil microbial communities from Morgan-Monroe State Forest, Indiana, United States - atmos_gasesAM3C_515 | ecosystem: Environmental > Terrestrial > Soil > Temperate... | reverse complement strand
TCGGTCCCCGTACGTGCCTGCCAAGAAGGCTGGCCCCAAGCCGGTTTCGATCAATGATCGGCTTAAAAAAGTGGAGCGCGAGACCGCGAAGAGTCAAACAGGAGTTCCTGCCAAAACAAAATCGGGTGCTGCTGCTTTCAAACAAAGCGCGGCAGATCGGAACAAGCCAATCAACTTTCAATCCTCAAAACAACGTGCGTCCACCGTCCATCAAAAGGGAACCGGCACTCGACCTACGGGAAGAAGATCGGGAACGCCGGGAATGCCGACTGCGCGGGGATATTGAACTATCTCGGATTACACCAGCAGAGCTCAAGCTGACAATTCGCCAGCGCTGAGCTTCCCTCGGCGTCTACCCGATATCCAGAGCGCCGGCCCTACACTCAGAGCTCCGCAAGTTCATCTTGACAAAGCATTTCAAATGCCTTGATCGTCGCGCGACATAAGACTAGCATTATCGTTATAACTGAGTCGTTACTAATCGTGAAAGCAGACTGTATGGCAACAAACGTCCAAGATGGAAACCCGGAACCCTGGCAAGCGCTTTACACCGCCGCATTGCAGGAACTGAGCGTTGACGAACTCCCCGAGCGCATTCGAACCGCAGAGAAAGAAATTGCGAGTGAATTAGCGCGCTCCCCCGAGTTTCAAACCAACCACCAACCGCTCTTGGACGCCTTGAGTGCGTTGCGTGATCTCGAAATAATCAGCCAAGCTTTCCCTATGTATGCCTCAGGAAAGTCGTAAGACAAGATATCTCGAGTGGGCATCCCGGATCTTCGCTCTTCGTCGACGAATGGGCATAAGCCAGTCTGAACTGGGTAAGCAGCTCAATACGTCTGCCATGGCGGTTTCGCGCTGGGAGCGAGGAGTGCAGCCGCCGCCCGCCGATATCTACATTCAGCTCGGTAACATCACCGGAGATCCGGAGTGCTGGTATTTCTGGGGACGAGCCGGATTGCATAGCGGCGACCTCATGCGTGTCTTACCCGCAGTGCGTACGCGATTGCAAAAGGAACGCTTTCCCGATCTGCAAATTGTTCAGGCCGGTGCACACGGATTACGCAAGAAGGGAAGTGACCTGGTCGCCATACCAGTCCTCCCGGTGGTCGCGGCAACTCACGGCGGAAAGGGAGATCCGGAAGATGTTCTCGATCAGACGCGTCCGGAAGCTGTCTTGGCCGCTCCCAGTTCATGGTGTCCCAATCCCGCCTATACCAGTTGCCTAAGAGTCCAAGGTCGGTCGATGATGCCCGTGCTCCACGGCGGTTACATCATCGCCGTAGACAAATCTCAAACCAATCGCCGCCAGCTCTACGGAGAAATCGTGATGGTGTCCCATCCCGAACAGGGCCTGATTGTATCGAGATTGCAGCGCTTTGACGGTACCGAAGTGCTGGTTCCAGAAAATCGGGAGCATGATTCCATTTCGATTTCATCCAGCGATTGGCGCATTGTGGCGAAGATAATGTGGTGGATCGGACGGGCCAGCCAGGCTGTGTGACTGAGTGTGCATACGCGGCGATTTACACAGGACGTAGTGTCATCAAAAGCGTATCGTTAGCGCATGACAACAGCAAATTGGATTGAAATTGGGGTCGTCGTGGTAGTTGTCATTTTGGCGATTCGCTTTTTCAAATATCGCGCATGATACGACCTCAATAGGCGGACTTAGCACGACATTCCTCACGCCGAAAAGAAATATGAGTCTTCCTTGTGTCCTCCGCATCGAAGCTAGTATCTGACTTAGTTTGATTCCACGCCCTGAAAGCTGGTTCCGCAATTCAGCGTCACCCCCTCTCAAGCAGCGATTCTTCTCAGCAGAAATTCAAATAGAAATAGGCAGAACAATGGAACAAGGAACAGTGAAGTGGTTTAACGACGCGAAAGGCTACGGCTTTATCAGCCGGCAGAATGGCGAAGACGTTTTCGTACATTTCTCGGCCATCCAGAGCGGCGGTTTTCGCAGCTTGCAGGAAGGCCAAGCCGTACAGTTCGATGTCACCAAAGGCCCAAAAGGCTTTCAGGCAGAGAACGTGCAGAACGTCTAATCGACTCTAACTACAATCGGGGAGTGGCGCCAGCTGCTCCCGATTTTCCTTTTCATAAGCGCCCCGCCCAAAGCCGACGACATCTCAGTAACACCCACGATTCGGATCCCGAAGCGAGGCTTCAGCGTATTCCGCAAATAAATCCACTTCCCATTCGGGTTTAACTTTTGAAAAGAGAAGGCCCCGCGTCTCCCACTTCTAATCACGCAGAGCCTCCGACGAACGGCATCAGCGTGGCACGAAAAGAGAATCGAATGTGGGATCGCCACTCTTGTTCGGATTACCGAACAAAAGCCGCTACGCGGTAGAAGAACGCCTCCAAGCAGTAGCGCCTAAACAGCAGCGGAAAAGGGCATAAGCTCAGTCCCTTGACGTCGCTGTGCCCGAGACCGTTCCTCCTGCTCACCTAATATGCAGTTGAGCTGAATTACAAGATTCAGCAGCTTGTCTGGGTCCATTTCATTACTGGCTTGTTCGGCCAGGGAATGCCAATCACTTGCTGTGGACGGGGTCATAGGGAGCCCCTTTCGGCTCTTCAACAAGCTACTCTGGATTCAAAACCGTGTCTGAGCAATACAGCACACGACATCTCCAGAGCCTGTGTTGACGCGCGGTTCACCCCAAAAAATTGCGTTGTTACCCTCTTCTATGTTTAGGCTTGGGGTGGTTGGCGCAAACATGAGAGGTAAACTCTTTTTCGCGCTGTAATTCGAAGTTTCGTATCATTTCAACTAAAGACTTGCCAGTGAGTGCATCCGAAGCCCTGAAACGCCATCCGCATTCGGAGCAGCCCCAACCCTGGAAGCGCCGGTCTTCGATCCAAATCAGCCTGCGGTTCAAAACTGGAGAATCGTTTTCAGCCTCGTCTGCCGATAGATGCTCCCCCAATCTAAGGCCTTGCGCTGGTCGAGAAGCACCTTCCTGAGTTCAGGGTCGTGAGTGTTCAGTGGATTCCGAGCCAGCAGGCTACCTGACAGCCAACCGGCGAATGAAAACAGAGGTGTGACCTGCAAAGGGCCCATGATTCCTTTCAATTTTCGGGAGATTTTAGAGAGTGGCGTGCTTTCTACTTATATATAGATGCCACCGAGCCTCACATGGATGTGGCTAATCGCCGTTTCACAGCGAATAAGAAGCTCTAAATTCGTCTGTTAGGACGAGGTAATTTCGCTTTCCCCGTCTATCGTGTGTGTCTCAATAAACCTTCCTCTTACTCCTTGCATCCATGTTGCCCGGTGGTCGAGACCAGATGTGCAAGAAAAATGACAGGAACGACGTTGCGGACCTTTCTCGTCTGAATCCGCTGGATTCCAAGGACAAGAGATCACATCAGACCTTGACGCCCTAGACCTCAGAAAAGACCCGCCGGAAGGCGATAGTTCCACCTATCGCATCGATGTCGCGCTGAATCCGCAAAAAATCAAAGTGGGTAAGCTTGCGGGCTATATCGAAATCGACACGGATGACAAGGATTTCCCCAGGATTAAAGTTCCTGTAACAGGTGGAGCATTCTGAATCAGGACTCTACCGGTCCAGTCTCGTCAATAACGGCCCGAGAGCATAGGCGACGAAGAAGCCAACTGCGTAAATCCCAGCCGAGACCCACAACAGAATCTTGGACGCCCGGCTTGCGTCCTGACACGCTGACCTCTCGTCGTCGACATCACACGTGGCGCGGCCTTTTAAGCGCGGAACGAGGTAGTAGCTGTTTAGGAAACTTAAGCCAATCAAGGTGCCGGATATTGAAAACGTCCACGCTTTGTGGCGTGACAGAACGACCAGCCACGGCGTGAAAGCGAGCATCGACGCCACCGCAGCTCCTAACCCGAGCAACACCAGCAATGACGGCACTGCACAGCAGAGCAGGGTGCTGACCGACGTAAAAAGCGAAAAATAACCGAGCACCGCCGAGCGCCAGGTCGTGTTGTGAGTTGTTGCCGCATTCATTTTCTTGACTCTTCCGTTATCGACCGATAGCGAAGTGAATCCGGCGACTTACCCTTCGCAGCTTCGGGTATCGTGCCAGCGATCACAAGCGACTTTCCTTGCATCGCAGCCGCATTCGGAACATCCTGCGAGTCCGGAATTAGCAGTAGAACGTCATTCGAGCCTGAAACCTGCAACTGTGTCTTGCCATCCGAGACGAGCACTGTCCCGGCGATGACTGCGTTCGACTGTTTCATGGTGAATCCGTTCTTTGTGACGGCATCTTGTAATTGTTTCAGCGTAACTGTGTTGCCCGGTTTCATTTTGACTGCCGCAAGGCCTTTCTCCAGACTAACGTTAACCGCATCAACCCCTGCGACTGACTTCAATGACACGCGCACGGCGTGTGCACAAACCTCTCAATCCATACCGAAGATAGTGATGTCGATAGATCTGATTTCTGCACAAGCTGATGCCGCGAGCAGGAACAATGTGCAGAGGATGACTGCGATTCTTCTCATAAAATCTCCTACTGCGAATGTTGGAACAGCAAGTAGCTAAAGTTGACTGCAAACCTCACCCGTTCTTGCGGAAACTGTGCACCGACACTCTGATAAACAGGGAACTGTGCCCCGAAGCTGACCGTGTAGTTGCGATAGATACCCAATGCTGAAGGGCCAATAAAAACTTGGTGAGCTTGCGTTTCTGGTACGGTTAGGTTCGCTTGCAGGAAGCGATAGGAGCGCTCTCCGACGAGCTCCCCGAAAATGCGCCAATCCCATTTGTCTGGCGGTTTGCGCCATACAGCTGGACGGTAGCCGTAGACCAAACTGTAGTCGAGCACGTCGGGGCGACGATCGCCGGCATGCTCATAAAACTTGGTGAACGTGCTACCCAGCCACAGATAGTGACTGCGCGATGCCATCCCAGTCACCACACCGACCATATTGCCAGGCGTGTTCGTGGTGCGCGCCACTCCTTTGAATCCCGACTGCGTACCGGGCACGACCAAACCTGCGAAGGCTGTACTCTCGAATCGCGTCCCTACCTTGGTGGCGTTGTGATGGAAGCGCCAGGCGAGAGTGGACTCAAAATCGTCTCCCGGTTGGATCCTGGTTGGGGGCAATCGCGTTTCGCTGATGACTGCGGGCAGAGTCAAAGAAAGTGTTAGGTGCGGTTTAAATCCGTACCCGACCAACCCGCGCATTGACGCCTGTGAACCAAACCTACTGCTGCGACCAAAGATGCCAAAGTCGAAGCTGAATTCTCCTTTTGAGTTCGTAGGTGTTGCCAGCCCGAATACTGGGCCGTGGCCCGCGGCATTGCCATTCAAAGGCATAGCCAAGATCGCGAGCAGAACCAATGCTCGTCTCATATTTTTCTTCTCCGTATGAACAAACTTGCGCCTTTGTCGCGCTCGTGAGTGGCGCAACGGAGACTAGATTCTTAGGACTGAGATAAAGCTGGGTGGCCCTGGAGGTGGCAGACCAAGTTTCTCTTTGTTCGGCGCACGAGTAAGAGTCGGTTCGGGAAGAACCGCAGTCTCAAGCAATGCCGCAGGAAAGTAGGGCTCGGCCTGAGAAATGTTGCGTTCGACCTTCGCCACTGTCGGCGGGCGGGTGACGGTCGTCTTGCAGCAAGGATGATGACCCGCACCCTTGTGGCAATCACCCATCATTTTTTTGCAGCACGCCATCTCTTCTTGTGTCATGCCTTGAGTTGGCAGGCACGCAAGCGCGGGAATGGCCATCCACACCGCGAGCAAAGCGAAGACGATCAGTGAGCGGCAGTTAGCCACAAGTAGATGGTACCTCTTGAGCGCAACCTGGGTAAAGCTTTCGTGCCGCATCCCAATGCAGCTTGATATGCTTCTCTCGTGACAATATTGGAAACGACTCGCCGAGCCGTTGCTCAGCGCGGAAAGCGACTGGAATATTTCACGATCGCCTGGAACAGCCTTGAAGGCCTGGTGGCCGTCATCGCCGGCGTGATCGCGGGCAGCATCTCCCTTGTAGGCTTTGGCATCGACAGCTTCATCGAAGTCATATCCGGTGCCACGCTGCTCTGGAGAATGTCTGTCGATGCTAATCAACAAACTCGAGAATGGAACGAACGGCTGAGTATCAGAATCGTTGGAGCCTGCTTCCTCGCACTCCCCGTATACGTAGCCTGCGAATCAGTTCTTGATCTTATTGGCAGAAAAGCTCCCGAGCATAGTCTTCCCGGAATCGTGCTGGCTTGCGTGTCGCTGGTGGTCATGCCGATTCTTTCTCGCGCAAAGAAGAGAGTAGGAAACGAGCTCGGTAGCGCAGCCATGAGAGCAGACGCAAAGCAGACTGATTTCTGTGTGTACTTATCAGCGATTCTGCTCGCTGGTCTTCTGCTCAATGCCACTCTCGGATGGTGGTGGGCTGACCCGCTGGCCGGGCTAGTTATGACTCCCATCATCGCGAACGAAGGAGTGCAGGCAGTCAAAGGCAAATCCTGCTACTGCGCCGGAGCGTAGTACCCGCGTCTGCTGCGCACTCGCAGGTTTTTATGGTTCTGTGCCAGGATTTCGATTGAATGGTAACGGCCGTCCGGTTTTAAGTCTGCTGGTTTGTAGGACAAGGCATACTGGCTTCGCAGTTCGTCTTGTATCTCCGCGAAAGCGTTGGCTACGTCTGTAATCTGGAAGGGGAAGAATGGCCGCCCGCCGGTGGCGTTCGCGATCCGCTCCAGAATCCTGTCGCCTTTGTTTCTCGATCCGATAATGTTGGTGCTGATGGTGTAGACGATCACTTCAGCGCGCTGTGCCATGTCGATCGCTTCTTCGCGCGTGACATGGCTCTGATTGTCGTCGCCATCACTCAAGAGAATAATCGCCCGACGCACAGGGCCGCGCTGTTGTGCCTTCAACAGCTTGTCGCGGCAGGCATAGTAGATCGCGTCATACAGGGCGGTGCCGCCGCCTGGCCGCAGCGTTCGAACTCCCCGCGAAAGAAATTCTGTATTGTCGGTGAAGTCTTGGGTGACTTCCGGAGTGGCGTCGAAACCGACCACGAAGGCTTTATCGTATTTCGGCCTTATCGTCTGATTCAGAAACTCGATCGCCGATTCCTGCTCGAACTTAAACCGGTCACGCACCGAGTTGCTGGCGTCCACCAACAACCCCACTTGTAACGGCAGGTCAGTTTCGTTATGAAAGCTGCGAATCTCATCCGCCGGTCTGGTATCGTCGATAACTTTGAAGTCATTCTTCTTGAGATCCTTCACGTACCGTCCATGCTTGTCCGTGACCGTGAATACCACATTCACCTCATTCACCGTTCGGAAAATCGTGGGCGCAGTTTCCTCTGACGTGTCCGTGCTGGAAGCCTTGTCATTCGCTTTTGACGGTTCGCTTTTTTGGGATCCAGTTACCGGCTGCTCGGCTGGCGCTGAGGTTTGAGGCGGAGGGGATTCTGGCGGAGCCTTTTCTTGGGACGTGGGCTCTTGGGACGTGGGCTCTTGGGGCGTGGGAGCAGTTTGGGGCGGAGTAGCCGGCGTCTGCGGCTTGCTCTGCTGCTGGACGGCCGATGGAGCGGATGGCAGGTCGTTTTGATCGGTACCCTGCGCAAAAGCCACTGTCGTCAGCAGAGCCATTCCGCCCAGAAAGAATGCGTTACGAGCCCTCATAGTTCCCTTGATTATAACTCCCGTCGTTAGCCATATACTCTCGAGGGTGCCCCGTCCAAGCTTTGCTTGGGCGGAGATTTTCTGCGGGGGCGCAACTTCATCAAGTCGAGGACGAATGATCAACGAGTACGACCAGGCCAACGACCGGTTTACCCCGCCTCAATCTCCCGCAGGTAAAACTCTAATTCCGGGGGCATGGGCTGTACAAACGATAGCTGCTTGCCCGTCCGCGGATGCTGAAGCTGCAAGCTCTTCGCATGTAAAAAATTTCGCGGCAAAAATAAAGGTAAGGACGCAATGCCACCAGTGCGCGCCTTCAATTCGCGTGACGCCCCATAGTTCGTGTCCCCCACCACAGGATGGCCCAGGGAAGCCATGTGCACACGAATCTGATGTGTCCGTCCGGTGTCGATTTGCAACTCGAGCAATGTGAACTTGCCAAATTTAGACTGGATTCGTCGCTCCACGTTGTAATGCGTAATGGCTTCGCGCCCGCCCGTTCGCCGCGTCGTCATGCGTGTCCGACGCACGCGGTCGCGGCTGATGCTGCTGTCGATCGTGCCTCGATCCTGCTTCACCCACCCCTGTACCAGGGCGATATAAGTCTTCTTCACCTGCCTCCGGGAGAATTGCGCCGCTAGCCGGCGATGCGCCTCGTCGTTCTTTGCTACGACGATCAGCCCGCTGGTCGCACGATCCAGACGATGCACAATTCCGGGCCGCAATTCGCCGCCAAGCCCGGATAGTTTTGCCATGTGATGCAACAGCGCATTCACCAACGTCCCCCGATTGCGCTCGTCGTCCGTCGCTCCCGCCCCCGCATGCACCATCATCCCCGCCGGCTTGTTCACTATTGCCAGATCATCATCTTCAAAAACAATGTCGAGAGGAATTTCTTCCGCCTTGGCCCGCAGCGGAACTTGTTGTATCGCCGCCAATACTGCAATGCGTTCTCCACCACGCAACCGCAGAGAAGGTTTGCCTGCGGCGTCGTTGACCAGCACCTTCTTTTGTTCGATGAGTTGCTGTACCCGTGCCCGGCTGGTTTCCGGAAGGTGGGTCACCAGAAATTGATCCAACCGCTTACCCGCATCTTCCGCCGCAGCCAGAATCGAGATTGGAAATTGCTCGGACAAAGCCAAGCTCGTGATGAATGGGAAAGGATAGAAAGCCTAGCGCGCTGCCCGCACCGGCACAGGTCTGGGTGCTCCGCTCCGCAACCACCAGATCACCCCGCCAATGATCACCAGGCAAATCGAAATCAATTGCGTCCCGGTCATGATTCCCCCAAACACTTCGCCCCTGCCGGGATCATCGCGAATGAACTCGAGAAAGTAGCGGGCCACACCGTAAAGCATCAGATAGGCCCCAAAAACCTGGCCGTCGAACCTTTTGCGTTTCAACATCCATGTCAACAAGAAGAAATTTGCGAGTTCCACTGCGGATTCAAAAAGCTGTGTCGGCTCAAGCGCCACGTTCAGCGGAGTGCCTGTCCACGCATGAGCCAATGAATTAGTGAACGTCACTCCCCAGAAAGCATGTGTCGGCTTGCCATAGCAGCAACCCGCGGCGAAACATCCCACGCGTCCAATCGCGTGTCCCAAAGCCAGTCCCGGAGCGAACGCGTCGCAAGTGGCCAACGCCGGCATCTTATGTTTGCGGATATACCATGCCGCCGCCGCCAGCGCCCCGATCAGTCCGCCGGAGAAAACTCCACCAGCCTGCAATGTGTTGAAACTGAAAATCTCACTGGGATGAGCCGCGTAAGAACTCCAATCATTAATGATGTAAAGAATCTTTGCGCCCACGATCCCGCACAGCACCACCAGAATCCCCAGGTTCCACGCCAGTTCCCGGTCAATTCCCTGCTTCTCCGAATTGCGCACACTGATCCACAATCCGATCAGCACCCCCATGGACACCAGAAATCCATAAGTAGGCAGATTGAAATTGCCGATATGAAGAAGTCGGGGAAACACTTGTTAATTTAGATGCGCTGCTCTGAAGATTAGTTTAGCAGGAAGTGAGAAGCCGACCCACTGGGGCCGTGTGGAGGGCCGAGAATGAACCCGTCGTAGACAGGTGGGAACCCGCCGCGGTTCTTTAGGCATTTCCGCATGGCGGAACGTTGCACACCGAACCTTCTTTACGAGTCGAGTCCCCGTTCATTCGTTTGTTGGTTCAATAATCGGTTACCACCATCACCAACCTTGCAGGTCGGCTTTCAGAAAGGATGCTAGGGAAAACTCCAGAGAATGGCAATAGGGAGGACGTAAAAAGTTGGCAGTCGACTTGCCAGCAGCTTGTTACCCTGCCCGGCGCTTATCCTCAAGGACTTCATCCAGGGCGCGGGATAGATGGTGAGCCCGTTGCAGATATTCAGTCGCCCCGGTATCACCGGTACGCTTCAGCAGATGATATTCGTCAGCAATATTCAGCGCGGCCAGGACGGCCAGACGGGCCGTATCCACAGTATGGGTCTGCTCCGCCACAGCTCGCATCTTGGAATCGACGTACTCAGCCAATTTAATGATGTACTCCGCGTCGGAACCGCGAAGATTGTAAGCCTGATCGAAGATTTCCACGCGAACAGCATTATTGCTGGGATCTTTCAGCGGTGGATGTTTAGTGACGGACGCCATAACTTGTTCGCTCCTTCCGGAAGCCCAGTCCGGCGCGGCGCTCAACTCGCGGCCTGCTGCTCCTCGGCAATGGTTTCAATCTGTTGCAGCATCTTCTCCACGCGGGAGCGGATATCCTCCCGCTCCTTGCGCAGCCTGACCATCTCGCGACGCAGGCTTTCGACTTCTTCCTCGCGCTCTTCCAGTTGCTCGCGCACGCGCCGTACATCGCGCTCCGCAACCGCGC
>Ga0307471_100002553_pt1 | contig 10503 bp, 9 predicted proteins | sample atmos_gasesAM3C__2_FD_204566 | JGI IMG/M metagenome (GOLD analysis project Ga0307471, IMG submission 204566) | Hardwood forest soil microbial communities from Morgan-Monroe State Forest, Indiana, United States - atmos_gasesAM3C_515 | ecosystem: Environmental > Terrestrial > Soil > Temperate... | reverse complement strand
TCGTCTCCGCCCCTGCAGCATGGATTCGACTGGCGCATCCCGGAGGTCGCGGGCGTCGCGGTGGAACGCGGTGGATTGCCGCCGCGGCTATGGATTACGCTCGACGGGCACGAGCCCGAGAACTGCGATTTGCTGGAGCAGTTCGTGGCTCTCGCGCCTGCGCGCAAATATCGGCTGCGGTTCCGCTATCAGGCCGACGATATTGCAGCGGGATCGGGATTGCGGTGGCGCATCTCGACGTCTCGCGGAGTGGAAATCGCTTCGGACGCCGCCGACCTGGCGAGCGAGCAGCAGACCGAGGGTACAGTGCGCTTTACGGTTCCTCCGGGTGTACCGCTAGCACGGCTGGCGCTGAGCTATCGCCGCACACCTGGCGCCACGCGCATCGAGGGCCGTGTGGCTCTGGAATCGGTTTCCCTGGAGTTCGACCGATGAAACGGAAACTCGCGGACCTCGCCGCCGCGGTGATATTTGCGGGCGTTCTCACCTGTTGGGCGCAAGGATACTGGCCGGTGGCTCTGGTTGAAATCGGAACGTTCGTGGTTGCCGGGATCTGGTTGGCATGGGTCATCATTACGCGCCAGCCGGTTCCGTCCGGATTCTTGCTGTTTCCGGTTTTCGCCGGTGCGCTCTGGGGCACTCTGCAACTTACCGCCGGTCAAAGCGTGTATCGCTTCGAGACCGGCAAGGCCGTACTCTCGTGGGCAGCGTGCGCATCAGTCTTCCTGGTGGCTCGCGAGGTAAGTGGCCATACGCCGGAACGGAACCGGCTGCTTCGCTCGGTCCTGTGGTTCGGCGCGTTGATCAGCCTGCTCACGGTGGTGCAATATTTCACATCCGAAGGACGAATCTTTTGGTTATTCCGCACGGAACAGGAACGCGTGCTGGGGCCCTTCCTTTATAAGAACCAGTGCGCGGCGTTCCTGGAACTGATTTTCCCGCTGGCTGTGTATCAATCACTGGTGGACCGGCGGCAGCCGCTGTTGTATATCGCAATGGCCGCTGTCATTTTTGCCACCGCCATTGCGGCGGTCTCACGTGCGGGTCTGCTGACTGTGGTGATCGAACTCATTGCGATTCTTCTGTTCGCCCGGTTCCGGGGGTTGATTCCGGCCGGCAAACTCTGGAAGACCATGCTTTGGGTCGCCGGATTGAGCGTCACGCTGGCGGCCGTGGTGGGATGGCAGGTCACACTACAGAAGTTTCGCGAGCCCGAGCCTTATCGCGTGCGCCGCGAGTTGCTTCTGTCGTCACTTGCCATGGTTGCGGACCGCCCGTGGACCGGTTTCGGGCTGGGCACCTGGCCGGTGGTGTATCCAGCATACGTACGCTTTGATAACGGGCTAACCGCGAATCACGCGCACAACGACTGGGCCGAATGGGCGGCGGAGGGCGGATTACCGTTCGTTGCGCTGCTGGCGATGCTGGCTTTCTGGAGCGTCCGGCCCGCAGTGGAATCGCTCTGGGGCATTGGCGTGCCCGCCGTGTTCGCGCACAGCCTGGTGGATTATCCACTGCGCGAGCCGGCGCTCGCCGTGCTGCTGTTTCTGATGCTGGGTGCGCTGGCGGGCAGGTTACGCGCAATTGGGGACAGACCGGCTGCATCCACGGTGAGATGTTCGAAAAGTTGCGGCGGGCTGCGTTGGGGACGCAGAGGTCAGTCCGCGGGCCTTTCTGCATTTTGGCTGAGAGTCCGTATGCGCAGGCGGCACTAGTCCATTGAGTCACCGTGAAATCTTTCTGCGCAGCGCTGCTATTAGTCGTGTGTAGATTCGGCGGGGCCGGAGCTGCACAAACCCCAGAAGCCGCATCGGCCAATCTTCCCGCGCAGAAAATCGGGGCTGACGACTTGCTTGCCATTTCGGTGTACGACTCTCCGGAATTGACACGGACGGTGCGCGTCAGCGGCGAGGGCCAGATTCGCCTGCCCATGCTGAAGCGGCCCATCGAAGCTGCGGGCCTTCTTCCGCGTGATCTTGAAACCGCGATCGCGCAAGCTCTCCGCTCGGAGCAGATTCTGATCGAGCCCGTTGTTACGGTCACGGTGGCCGAGTATCGCAGCCGTCCCATCAGTGTTTCGGGCGCCGTCAAGCGGCCCGTGACGTTTCAGGCGTTTGGCAACATTACCCTGCTCGATGCGATAACGCGCGCGGAAGGTCTGGCTCCCGAGGCCGGAACGGAAGTACTGATCGCGCGCCCCGGGATCGACGGGAAGTCTACTACCGAACACATTCCTATCAAGGCGCTGCTTGAAGGCGAGAACCACAAACTGAATCCGCGTCTTTCCGGCGGCGAAGAGATTCGGGTGCCGGAAGCCGGCAGAGTCTTCGTGGCCGGGAGCGTGAAGAATCCAGGCGCGTTTCCTATGAAAGATGGCTCCGATACCAGCGTGCTCAAAGTGGTGGCGCTGGCAGGAGGCCTCATTCCGTTTTCTTCCAAGCAGGCCTACATCTATCGCCGCAAGGTCGGCGCGGATACCAAAGACGAGATTCCGATTCCACTGGCACAGATCATGGGCCGGAAGTCTCCGGATGTAATGCTTTCAGCCGACGATATTCTCTACGTGCCGGACGCTAAGGCGCGGCGGATAAGCGCGGCAGCACTCGAAAAGATCGTCGGATTCGGCGCGGCTACAACCTCCGGGCTGCTGATCTGGCATTGATCCATGAGCCGAAACCTGCCCGCGCCGCTTGAAAACCTTCCGGCCTGTGCCCATCGGACCGCGCCGCCCGAGCCGCCATTCATCGACACAGAGCTGCCGGTTACTCATCACCTGTGGGTGCTGCGCCGGCATCGCTGGAAGATCGCCGCGTTCATCGTGGCGTGCGAGTTCGCAACTCTCATTGTCTCCTCGCGGTTGACGCCCATCTACGAATCGACGGCGGTGATTGACATTGACCGGCAGGCGCCGGCCGGGGTAATTGGAGACGAGGCCACCCGCGCCAGCGCCGGGGATTCCGATCAGTTTCTCGCCACACAGATCCGGCTCATTCAGGCCGACGCGGTGCTACGTCCCGTGGAGCAAAAGTACAAGTTGCTGGAACGCGAGCGGCAGTTTCAGGATCGGCCGCAACGGAACGCCTCCCGGTTGGAAAGCGCGCCCATCCTGCTTCGGCGTCTCAGTGTGGTTCGGCCGCCCAACACCTACTTGCTCCTGGTAAGCTATCGCTCTCCTGACCCGCACCTGGCGGCCGACGTGGCCAACGCCATCGCCAATTCATATTTGCAGCACACCTACAATCTGCGCGTGCGCTCATCCACCAGCCTTGCGTCCTACATGGAAAAAGAGGTGGAAGGGCTGAAAGCCAAGATGGAAGCTTCCACGCAAAGGGTGCTGCAGTTCGAGCGCGAGCTGAACGTGATCAATCCGGAGGAGAAAACCAATATTGTTTCGGCACGCCTGCTGCAACTGAACACCGAGTACACCAGCGCGCAGGCGGAGCGCGTGAGGAAGGAGGCCGCCTTCCACTCGGTCCGCGGTGGAAGCTTTGCGGCGGCACAGGTGTCCACACAGGGCGAAGCGCTGAAGAAACTTCTCGAGCGCCAGAACGAATTACAGGAAAAGTTCGCCGAAGCAGCCGCGCACTACGGCGCCAACCATCCGGAATATAAGAAAGCAGCAGGCCAGGTGGCTGAAGTCGTCCGGCAGATCGAGCGGACGCGCCAGAACATCGCCCAGCGCGTGGAAACTGAGTTTCAGGAAGCTGAAAACCGCGAGCAGATTCTGGCTGGCGCGGTGACGAACACCAAAAAACAGTTCGATCAGTTGAACGCTCGCTCCTTCGAGTATCAGACCCTCAAGCGCGAAGCCGACGGTGACCGGAAGGTGTACGACGAACTGATGCGCAAGATCAAGGAAGCGGGCATCAACGCGAGCTTTCAAAACAACACGATCCGCATCGCCGATCTGGCGAGGCCCGGCCTCGAACCGGTTTTTCCGCGGCTGCGATTGAATCTGTTGCTGGCGCTGTTGCTTTCCTCCTTGGCCGCCGCGGCGGCCGCCATCGTGAGCGACTCGCTCGACAAGACGGTGCGCGATCCCGAGCTGGTGTCCCGGCTGCTTCATTCCGAGGTAATCGGCTCGCTGCCTCACGTGAAGAGGTGGCGGCGTCTCGATCCGGTTCCGTCCCCTGAGCGCTCCCAAGGTAAGGGCGTAGGACTGGTACGCACGGAATGCGACCCGCTGTCGGCCTATCGCGAAGCCATACGCGCGTTGCGGAATTCGATCATCCTCGGCGATTTCGATCGCCGAGTGCGCTCGCTGCTCATCACCAGCGCGTCGCCTGGGGAAGGAAAATCCACCATCGCAGCGCAGTTGGCGCTGGCTCATTCGTCACAACAGTTGAAGACCCTGCTGATCGATGGCGACCTGCGGCGCCCCAGCGTGCACAAAAGGTTCAGCGTTCCAGGCATGGTCGGATTGTCGAACGTGCTGATTTCTGGCATTCCGTGGCGTGACGCGATCCTCACTCCCCGGGGCATGTCGTACCTTCACATCCTGCCCGCCGGCCCGCCTTCCCAGCGCGCGACCGACCTGATTGGCGGCCGGCTGAGGCAGTTTCTCGAAGAGGCCGCAGCCGAGTACGACCTGATCGTGCTCGATGCCCCGCCCTTGCTGGGCTTCGCCGAGCCGCTTGCAATGGCCAATGCGGTGGATGGCGTAGTGGTGGTATTCCGTGCCGGCCAGACTCGCCGCAAGGCCGTGGCCATCGTGCTGGCAGTGCTGGCGCGGATGCGGGCAAATAGCCTTGGCATTGTCCTCAATGACGTGCGCCAAGAGACGGGTGATGACTACCGCTACTACACCAGCTACTCCAGGTACGACCGTAAAGGCAACCTACGAGCATGGAGCGGCTCATGACAACCGCGATTCTGGCGGGCGGGCTACGCACGCGCCTGGCGGAAGAAGCGCACCTGAAGCCCATGCAATACGACGCGGGGCCCGCTCGCATGGGCGATCAGAAGGTTTTTATATCGGATACCAGGAAAGCTCAACGCGGGTGGGCTGCATGAACGTGGGCCGGAATGTCATCCACGGTGTTCTCGGCTTTCTGGGTCCCACGATGGTGGTGGTAGCCAGCTACCCGGTGCTGTTGCGCTACCTGGGTGCGGCAGCTTTCGGCGTTTACCTGCTGGCCTTGTCGCTGAGCGGCACGGTGATGCTGCTGGATCTCGGGTTTTGCGCCGCCACGCTGAAGTTCGTTGCCGGGGACCTGGCGGCAGGCCGGCCCGGGGCGGCCGCCGACGTCATCGTGACGTCGCTCGTGGCTTACGTTGGGCTGGGCACATTCGGCGGCGCAGCCGTCGCGATCTTGGCTCCTGCGCTCACCGGATTCTTTAAGATTGGCGAGGCGGTGGCTGCGGTCCTTGCGTTTCGTCTGGCAGGCTTGCAGTTCATGATGCTTCTACCAGCCATGGTGTTTGTTTCCGTCGCAAAGTCCGTCGGGCGGTTCGACCGCGCAGCTCTGTTTGCCTCGTTGCTGTCCGTCGCCACCTACGGCGGTGCGGTGTCCGCGGTGCTGGGGGGCGCAGGTCTGGTTGGAGCCATGAGCGCCACGGTCCTGGCCAACGTCGCCGCCTCGGCTACGATCGCCGCTGCCGGTGTGCGGCTTTGCCGGGCTCGCGGCATCCGTCTGAGCCGCGGGCGCCCAATCGCATTTCGCCGCATCATGGGCTTCGGTTGGGTGCTTACGGTGAATTCCGTCGCGGCCTTCCTGCACTATCAAGTCCAGAAATACGTGGCCGGCGCCGTTCTGGGGCCGGTTGCCGTGACCGTGATTCAAACTGCGGCGGTTGTGCCATCGAAAATGCACGCCGCCGTGAATGCCGCCACTGAAGTGATGTTCCCGCTTTCGAGCGCTTCCCGCAATTGGGCGCGGCTGCGGCAAGTCTATCTCCGCATGCTGTTGGGGAGCGCGCTTGTAGCATCGGGCAGCTTTGCGGCGCTGGTCTGGCTGGCGAGGCCTCTACTCGTTATGTGGGTGGGCGCAGGGTTGGCGGCTTCCGTTTGGCCCCTGCTTCCTGTATTTGCTCTGGGGTACTTCTTTCTGGCGTTGTCGCCGGCGCCGTTCCATCTGGTGAATGGCCTGGGACGGCCGGGGCTGAACACGCTCTTCTATGTCATGAACGCCCTGCTCAACGTAGCGTTCCTGGTGGCCGCCGCTGTCAGCGGCATGACGCTCCACAAACTAGCATGGTCCTTTGCCGCGTCCAACATCCTAACCGGCATCTGCTATCAGGTCGCCGTTGAGATGCTCATATGGCGCAGTCAGCCGCGGGCAGCCGAACTGACGGCATGAGGTCGCCGCTCGTGAGCGAGTCGCGTGTGCGCATCTTTCAAAACCCGGGAAACATCGGCCCGGTTCGATACTTGCCGAAGACATTCAAGAATTGGACCGCATGAGAATTGGCATCGTCACGATCTCCTACAACCAGTCGAGCTACCTCGCCGAAGCCATCCACTCGGTCCAGCTAGCCGACCCCGAGCGCCTGGAATACGTCATCGTCGATCCTGGCTCGACCGACGGCTCGCGTGAGATCATCGAACGCCATCGCCGCCGATTCAGCAGAGTTATCCTCGAACCCGACAATGGCCCTCCTGACGGCTTGAACAAAGGCTTCGCGGCGACGACTGCGGACGTGGTCGGATACCTCAACTCCGACGATCGCTTCGCTCCCGGGGCCCTGGATTATGTACTGCGTTATTTCGAGCGGCGTCCGGATGTCGACATTCTCTGCGGCGCCATCCGCATCATCGATGAAAAGGGCGAAGCCGGCATCCGGCGCCGCACGCCGGATCCCATCGACCTGCGCCGCTACGCCTATGAAACCTGTTTTTTCTGGCAGCAGGCGACCTTCTTCCGGCGCGAGGCGTTTCTGAAGACCGGCGGATTCAACGTGGATAGCAAGGCCGCCTGGGATGGCGAGCTGGTGGTCGACATGGCCCTGGCCGGTTGCCGCTTCGGCTATACCAATAAACTGCTGGGCGATTTCCGCATTTACTGCGATTCCATAACAGGCTCCGGCCGCTTGGCCGAAGGGCTCCGCAGCGACCGCGCCCATATGCGCGAAAAGATCCTGCGTGCCGGCATTCCACGCGCTTCCGGTCTGGAAGTGCGGGTGATGAAGGCGCTCTACAAATTTAGTCTCCATCGCCACTGGTCCTATTTGTTCGATGGGGAAGAACTGGAGCACCATGCTGAGTGATCTTATTTGTGGGGCGGACCCCCTGTTCCGCGGCCGGCGCCGGCCAGACTCTCTCGGTGCTTTGGACAAGTACTCGGCCGCCGCACTCCTGATCGGCCTCGCCACCCCATGGCAGGTCGAGTTCCTGGGCATCCTTTATGCGAGCGAACTACTGCTCGCCATCGTAGCCTTCTGGGCCCTTCTCACTCATCTCACGGACACGCGCTTCTGGCAGCGGCCATTCACCACGCTGCTGGCATGTCTCAGCGCGACCCTGCTGGCGTATGTGGTAGCCGACCTGGTGCTGGGCACTGATTTTCAGAATCTGGCGCGTGGCTGGGCCCGCAATATTTTCCTGGCCAGCAATTTCATCGGCATCTACGTGCTTAGCCGCCGAAATCCGTTCAACCTCAAGATTTACGCGATCTCCGCCGCGGCAGGCATTCTCGGGTATCTGGCTTTTACCGGCGCGTTCTTCGACAACTGGAAGTTTGGCGCTTCAGTGCCTCTGACGCTGCTCGTTGCCTGTCTGGTACCGCTCATCGCGCCGCGCGGTTCGCCAGCCGGCTCGCTGGCTCTCGCCGCTATTGGCCTGCTGCACATCGAACTGGACTCGCGCGAGATCGGAGGTAACTGCCTCCTTGCCGGCGTGCTACTGCTGGCGCGTTGCTCCTCAATCCGCCGATTGAAATCTCTTTCATGGGCCGTGCTCGGGATTCTCGTGTCCGCAGGAATCGGGGTCCTGCTTTATGCCTACGTTCTGGGCGATGCAGAGTACGGGCGGCGCCGGGAGTTTTCTAATGCCTGGCGGACAGCCTCGCTGATCACCGGCGCCACCGCCATTTCTGAGGCGCCCTGGTTGGGCTACGGATCGCAAGCCAATAATTTCAACCTTCAGTCTCGCTACGATTCCATCTTCACCGAGCACACAGGCATCCGTTACCGCGGCCAGAGAACCGACACCTCCACCTTCTCGCCCCACTCTCAAATCCTGCAGGCCTGGTTTGAAGCCGGCATCTTCGGCACCGCATTCTTCCTCTACCTTGGCTGGAAACTCGTGCGCGGGTTCGGCTGGTGTATTTTCCAGCGCCCCCCCCAGCGTGTCCTCCGTGTTGTTCGCCTTCTGTCTGCTGCGCGCCATCTGGCACCTGCTGTTCAGTCCGTTCGCGGGCCTGGCACGCTTGGATGTCGCTCTTGCGGCGGTGATTGTATGCCTGCTCGATCGGGAAAAGCGGCATGAATTTGCGTAATGTTGGCCTGGATCAAAAGAGTCTTACTCGGTTTCGGTCTGGCGCTCCCGGCTTTTCGCGTGCGGGAATTCTGGCGCGGTCTCGCGTACCGCGGGCGGCGCGTCGAATCACCCGATGGGTTCCCTATCCCTCCACCCAAGCTCATCGTTCTGGTGACGGGATCCGCCGAAACGGCTTGGTATACCGAAGGTGGGCGGCTGGGGGCAGAGAGCATCTGCGAAATCCTGGGCCAAGCCGGTGTCTCGCCCGCTGACTTTCTCTCCATCCTCGATTTTGGCTGCGGTTGCGGGCGCGTAATCCGCCGTTGGCCCTCTATCACGCGCGCCGCGCTGTATGGCACCGACTACAACCCTCGGCTGGTGGAATGGTGCCGCCACAACCTGCCGTATGCAAAATTTCAGTCAAATACCCTAGAGCCGAAGCTTAAGTACGCCGATCAACAGTTTGAGTTTGCCTATGCACTCTCGGTTTTCACCCACATGCCGGAAAATTTACAAGAGCCGTGGATGAACGAATTGCGGAGAGTCCTGCGGCCGGGCGGATATCTCGTGATTACAACTCAAGGCGACGAGTTCTTGCCCAAGCTGGACGAAGCCGAGCGCAATCTGTATCGCAGCGGGCACGTGGTGACGCGGTACCAGGAAGCCGTCGGTACGAATTTGTGCAGCATCTATCATCCCGAATCGTATATTCGCGAGCACCTGGCCGGGAACTTCAAGCTCACCCTCATGAGGCCGCGAGGCGCTCTTGGCAACGGCAAACAGGATATGTATCTGCTCCGTAGACCCCAATGAATATTCTGCAATGTGTTGGCGATATCGACCCGGCCCTGGGTGGCAGCGTGGAAGCCGCGCGCCAGCTTGCCATCGCGCTCGATCGTCTGGGGCACGGTGCTGAGCTGGTCACCTTGCGCCAGCCGCAGCCGGATTGGATCGCGGGCTGGCGCGGAACGGTACATTGCGCCGGTCCTTCCCTCACGCGGTATCTCTACAGCCCGCATCTTCACAAGTGGATCGCTCAACACGCTCCGAAATACGATGCCATCGTGATTCACGGCCTCTGGCGTTACACTAGCGTCGGCGTGTGGCGCGGGCTCCGCGGCCACAAAGTTCCTTACTTCGTCTTTGCTCACGGCATGCTCGATCCATACTTCAAGCGCGCTCACCCGGCGAAACATCTCCAGAAAGCCGCTTGCTGGCTCGCCTCTGAACGACGCGTGCTCCGCGATGCCAAAGCCGTGCTGTTCACCTGCGCCGAGGAGCGCCTGCGAGCGCGCCGGACATTTTGGCCTTACTCCTGTCGTGAGCGCGTACTGGGTTTGGGTATCGCGCGGCCCGAAGGCGACCTCACCACCCAGAAGCGGGAATTCTATACCTCGTTCCCGCAGTTGGCCGGCAAGCGCCTGGCGTTGTTTCTGGCCCGCATTCATCCTAAGAAAGGCTGCGACTTGCTGATTCGGGCGTTCGCCCGCGTGGCATCCCAGGACCCGCTGCTTTACCTGGTGATGGCGGGTCCCGACGAATGCGGTTGGAAGGCCAAACTCGAATGTCTCGCCGCAAAACTAGGTGTCCGCAGCCGTGTGGTCTGGACCGGTCCGCTCTTCGGGGCACTCAAGCAAGGCGCTCTGGGCGCCGCGGATGTGCTGGCGCTCCCATCGCACACCGAAAATTTCGGCATCAGCGTGGTGGAAGCCATGGCTTGCGGCGTGCCGGTGCTGGTTTCCAACCAGGTGAATATCTGGCGTCAGATCGAATCGGATGGCGCAGGGCTCGCTGGGTCTCCGGATGTGGAGGGGATTACAGCACTATTCGAGCGCTGGCTCAGCATCCCGGCTCCGGCGAGACTGCGGATGCGAGCCAATGCAGCCCGTTCCTTTGCCCGCCGCTATGAACTGTAACATTTTGCCCGTGGATTCATCGAATGCATGAGAACGGCGTGACGGCGGTCGATCTTTCTGTCGTCATTGTGAACCACAATCACCGCCCTGTGATCGAAACTTGTTTCACTTCGTTGTATTCCTTGCCGGACCGCGCGACGTTCGAGGTCTCTCTGATCGACAACGCTTGTA
>Ga0307471_100002552_pt1 | contig 10504 bp, 8 predicted proteins | sample atmos_gasesAM3C__2_FD_204566 | JGI IMG/M metagenome (GOLD analysis project Ga0307471, IMG submission 204566) | Hardwood forest soil microbial communities from Morgan-Monroe State Forest, Indiana, United States - atmos_gasesAM3C_515 | ecosystem: Environmental > Terrestrial > Soil > Temperate... | reverse complement strand
CAATTCCCATGGCGTATCCGCCGTGAAGATTTACCCAGAGCATCATCAACGGGATGGCCCACCACACACGGTTGGGGTGTTGGTCAGAACTTTCCAAAATCAGGAGAAGAATGCTGGCCAGCAACAGAGAGAGCATTTGGGGACGGACCCCCCAAGTTGCAGCCGAGGCTACAGCGCCCAGCACGGTGATTAACGCGGCGGTGAATGGATGTCCTGGACAACGCAGGAAAACCAAGAGAAGGGCCGCACCGATGATCGATGCGAAGGCCACAATCAATCCACCCCAGCCCGCCCAGCGATACAACGTGAAGATCATCACGTCGGACAGCCACTCATGATTTACCCAGGGCTTCCCAAACCGGGTGAACGAGTAAGGATCGGCCCGGGGCACGCTGTGGGTCTGAATGATCAACTCGCCTGTACGCAGATGCCACCAGACGTCAGGGTCAGTGACGCTGCGCGCACTCATAGCAAATAAGCCCAGGGCGACTAGCAAGACAAGAACTCGGCGGGTCTCTAACCAGGCAATCACGTTTCCAGCAAGGATCATACCTTAGCCGATATAGAATCGCGGCTCACACCCTATGAACAAGAACGGTGCCAGAAAGCTGCTAGTGCCGTTTCTGACAGGAATGTTCCTGCTGCACGCGCTACTCTTCTGGAGCTTGCGGGAGAAAATTCGCCAGGGCTACTCGGATTTCAGCATCTTTTACACCGCGGGAATGATCTTCCGTCAGGGTCATGCCGACCGGCTCTACGACACTGGTCTACAGTTTCGTATTCAGAGAGAGTTTGCGTCGCAGGTCTACATACGGCAGGGGGCACTGCCTTACAACCATCCACCTTTCGAAGCGGTGCTATTCGCTCCCTTGGCCGGACTTTCATATCCCGCAGCCTACACAGCCTGGGATCTGCTGAACCTGGCGATTCTTGCTGCCCTGCCTTTTCTGTTGCGTTCTTATGTTCCTCTCTTGCAGCGCTATCCTACGGTCCTCTGGTGGTTAGCGATGTTAGCCTTCTTTCCGGTGTTCGCCGCCTTGCTGCAAGGTCAAGACAGCATCCTTCTGCTGCTCATATTTTCCCTCACATACATTGCTTTCAGGAAAAATCAGGAGTTTGCGGTCGGATGTTGGCTCGGTCTCGGGCTGTTTCGTTTTCATCTCGTGTTGCCGCTAATGTTGATCCTGCTGCTGCACAGAAAACGCAAAGCGCTCTTGGGGTTTCTCTTGGTTGCTGTTGGACTAGGTCTGCTTTCGGTTGGGCTTGTCGGTTGGAAAGAGGCGCTGCACTATCCTGCCTACGTCTGGAGTGTCGAGAAATCAACCGCGCTCGTCGCCAGCCTGATCTCGGCGATGCCCAACCTTCGCGGTTTCGTTCACATGTTCTTCCCGTGGACGCGGCGCGTCGCCGTCGGTGTGTCAGTCGTGTCGGCGTTATTGCTTCTGTTTACCTCGCTCCGGTGGGATGATTCACCTCTCAATCAGCGGTTCGACCTGAGTTTTTCCCTGGCTACGGTGGCGACCGTGCTCTTGAGCTACCATGTACTGGCTCACGATCTTTGCCTGCTTCTATTGCCTCTGCTGTTGCTGGCAAACGACTTCGAGAAATCGGGATTGCCAGGGGGCAGGCGGGGAATTGCCTTGTTGGGGCCGATGATCGTGTTGTTTTTAAGCCCCGTGCAAATGCTTCTCTGGTTTCGCTTTGGCCAATTCAGCTTGCTCGCACCGGTGCTTCTGCTTTGGTTTTATGGGATCTCACGTGAGTTGTCGGATCGAACTGCTGGGGCCTACCTGAGAGCCGCATGAGCGCCTCGCGACTGAAATCCCTTGCACTCATCTACCTCGTTGGCGTGGTGGGCGTGTACCTAACAGTTTTTTGGAATGCCAGGCGTTTGATCGCAGCAGGTCTCCCCGACTTCGCCATCTACTACTGCGCGGGTACCGTGGTGCGCCAGGGGCTGGGACACCAACTGTACGACCCCGCAGCCCGTTTCGAAGTGCAGCAGCAATTCGCGACCGCTGTCCCGTTGTTTCGCGGTCCATTGCCCTGGACCCATCCGCCGTTTGAAGCGCTGTTCTTCATTCCGTTCAGCTACTTGTCTTATCTGACAGCCTACGTTCTCTGGAATTTGCTGAACCTGGTTCTTGTTGGGGCAACCCTGTGGCTGCTGCGTGACTATCTGCCGCGGTTACGCACACGTGCTCCTGCGCTTTGGCTTCTCGCGATCGCATTCTTTCCGGTGTTCTTCAACTTGCTTGAGGGGCAGGACGGAATTGTGCTCTTGTTCCTCTACGCTCTCGTTTTCAGATTTCTTTGCAACAAACGCGATGCTGCCGCTGGCGCATTTCTGGCCCTGGGACTCTTCAAGTTCCACCTGGTGTTGCCTTTTGTGCTTCTCTTGCTGCTGCAAAAGAGATGGAGAATGCTTTATGGATTTCTGCCAGCGTGTCTACTAACGGTGTTGGCATCGATCGCCATTGCAGGCGTTCGGGCGTTGTCGGCTTATCCTCGCTATGTGCTCTATTGGGAAGATGTCTTGGCTGGCAAAGATCGCGTACCCGCCGGGATGCCCAACCTCCGGGGACTCGTGTACGTCTTCCTGCCAAACGGAAGATACGCGGGACCAGTTGTTCTGCTCTTATCGCTGGCGTTGATGTTTTTCGTGGCACGGCGTTGCCGCTCGGCGCGGTCGGACGCGTTTGATCTGAATTTCTCATTGGCTCTGGTCGCCACCCTGCTGGTCAGCTACCACGTGGTCAGCTATGACCTGAGCGTGCTCTTGATTCCCGTCTTTCTACTCGCGAACTATCTCTTCAAGGAGGGGAATCTCGGCCGGTGGTCCTCGGTCCTCATTGCTTCAGGAATAGCGCTGCTGTTCTGCGCTCCACTGCAGCTGTTTCTTTCCTTGAAATTCAAAGAATTTGCTCTGATGGCTCTCGTTCTGCTTCCTTGGATGTATGCAATTTCAGAGGAGACATCACTCCAACTTCGCGACTGACAGACGTTGCTTTTCCCACAGCCCGCGCGCCAGCACGATGCCCAGCATGGGCAGATAGATGAACACGACCGTCCACCTCCCCACTTCAGTAAAGCTGTGCACGACATGATACCAGCGCCAGATTCCAGCGCCCCAACTGAAGCCTACGGTTATCACTATTTCTCTCCGCGACTTCGGAATCAGCCACAGCACCAGCGTGTCGTAGAACCAGCGTTGTGGCATGATGGCCATGATCATGAGCAAAAGCGCATCGCGGTCCCTATAGCGCAGCAAGACCGACGCAAGCAACGGTCCTGGTAATACAAGCAGCGGAATGAAATGGTCATAGTGACCGATCTGCTGAAGCCAGAGCAGCGGCCAGCGTGGCATCACACCCAGACTCAGCACCGCGATCACCACACAAGCAAGAATGCCCCGGCGGCTCAAGTGAGTGAGTGCGACCGGCAGACCAATTTGAGGTTTTGCTAAAGTCGTCGGCAGCAGGAGAGGAAAGAAAGCGCTGGCCGTGATCAATGGCGTCCACTGCGCCGATAGGATTCCGGCCCAGTACGGATAAGCCAGAAAAACAAGCAGCCGATGATAACCGTCGCGACTAAGACCAAAAGCCAACAGCGCTGAACTCATGCCATAAAACACGCCGGCCGCGATTTCTGGGCGCACCCAGACGAACGGCAAACCGAACAGGGCCGCTGTCAGTGGGTAAAGTTGGAACGTCGCATACGGGTTCCGGTGCGCGAGCAGATCCTGGGCGGCGCGAATTGCCCAGCGAAAATCCGCCGCGTCCTGGTGAAGGTGCACCATCAGAAACCAGCAGAAAGCACCGCTGGCCAACCCGATCGCTGCGGAAATAAAGATTCTCAGGCGCACGGCAAGCTTCGTCCGCATAAGTTGTAACATGGGGCGATTTTGTTGCTACTAGACTATTGCTCAGGAACTCCAGATTCGGCTTGCTGTTGGCGCTGCTTTTAGCTGGCAGCATGTGGTTCTACGTTCGACAAGTGCTGGTCCCGTACCAGCGCGCTGATGCTGCTACGCACAACCGTCCCCGCGGGAATCTGTCCGATCTTTATCCGCGCTGGCTGGGCGCGCGCGAATTGCTGTTAAACCATCGTGATCCCTATAGCCCCGAACTCACGCGCGAAATTCAGGCGGGATACTATGGCCGGGAGCTTGATCCCGATCGCCCGGGCGATCCCAGAGACCAGCAGGGATTTGTGTATCCGGTATATGTTGTATTTCTTCTCGGGCCGCTCATTCACTTGCCTTTTCTGGTTGTGCAGGCAGGCTTCCGTTGCCTCCTGGTCGTTCTCACCGCGGCTTCGGTCCTGCTATGGCTGCGCGTCCTGAACTGGCGGCCTTCAGCGGCGACCACGGCGATCCTGATAGTCCTGGCCCTCGGCAGTTTTCCCACGGTGCAGGGAATCGAACTCCAGCAGTTGAGTTTAGTGGTGAGCGGAATGATTGCGGGATGCGCCTTCCTGCTCGCCGGCAATCATCTGCTGCTCGCAGGAGTTGTGCTCGCTTTTGCGACCATCAAGCCTCAACTTGTTTTGCCCATGGTGGCATGGTTGATTCTGTGGGCCTTCAGCGATTTGCGCAAGCGTGCCGGTTTGCTCTGGGGATTCAGTCTGACTGTGGCGATTCTTCTCGCGGGGGCGCAATATGTGCTACCAGGATGGATGGGACGCTTTTGGGGAGCCGTTTCGGCTTACCGGCAATATACGGATGGCGCGCCCTCTTTGCTGGATGTGCTCATTACGCCGGTTTGGGCCAGAATTCTTACCACCTTGATCGCGTTTGCCCTTGTTAGTGTCTGCTGGTTGGCGCGGAGCGAACCAGCCAACACCACTGCCTTCGGGGTCGTCTCAGCGTTGGTGCTAGCCGTCACGGTTGTCGTCATCCCCACTTTTGGGCCTTACAATCAGTTGCTTTTGTTACCAGGAATCTTATCGGTTATTTCTAATCGGACAATATTGCGGAACCGGAGCGTTCTCACGCGTGCCGCTTGTGTGATCGCAGCCCCGGTGTTTTTCTGGCCCTGGCTCGCGGCTCTTGCTCTAACTGTTGCGTCTTTTGTTCTGCCCGGGCAGTCGGTCAAACAGGCCTGGGTTATGCCTCTATGGACCATTCTGTACGTTCCGTTCACGGTGTTGTTGCTGCTCGGGCTGATTGTTGCCATCACTTTTCATGATTGGGGTAAGGGACGCCCCACCGGGAATTACCAGGCGGGTTGGCCAATTGATCGTTAGCGTCGATTCAGGACAAAACCCCGTCCCGGCTTGCAATGTCGCAGGGCAAGCGGTATCTTCTCAACACTTCCGCACGAACGAACTCGGAGGATGGGATGGACCTGAAACTGGAGACGCATGTCACAGATGGAATCACTGTGGTCTCTTGTCATGGTCGCATCGTTCTAGGAGAGGATTCAGCAGCGTTACGCGACACTCTCAAGCAGGTGTTAACCTCCAGTCGAGAAGTTGTACTCAATCTTTCCGGCGTGAATTACATTGACAGTAGTGGCCTGGGAACTTTGATAGCCGTCTACTCTTCGGCGCGCTCCGCTGGCGCCGACATCAAGTTGGCGGGACTTGGTCAACGCCTGCGAGACTTACTGCAGATTACGAAACTGGTCACGGTGTTCGAAGTTTACGATAACGAGCAGCAAGCCATTGCCGCCTTCCATCGTGGGGCAGCATGAGCTCCGGCTCACCGTTGGGTAGAGCATAATTTCGCGGGTACCCTCGGCGGAAGAAAACTCCTCACCCCTTCCCGTCGGGGCCTAATCCTGTCATTATTCTGTTAGTCCAAGGAGCCTCCGCAAGCGGCTATGGCCCTTCAGCCCATAACTGGCCCGACGTCGTCACCAGGTTCGGGAATTTTTCCTACGCTCGTCTTTGTGCAGGGTAATGAGCAGCGCACCATTACGCTCGACCACAGTCCCTTTTCCGTCGGACGAAAGGTGGACAAAGACCTGGTAATCGCCGATCCACGGGTGTCCCGCGACCACGCCATCATTACTTCAGAAAACGGACAGTTTGAGGTCGTCGATCAGGGCAGCAAGCACGGGACTTTTGTCAACGGCGAGCGAATCCAGCGCAAGACTTTGGAGCGCAATGACCGCCTGGAATTCGGTGTTCGCGATGTCTCCTACGTAGTCTTCCACCCCCATCACGCCACATCGAACACGGCCCGCGAGTTCCTCAGCCAGATCTCCGGCATTCATATTTCCAGCGAGAGCACCGATCTGGAGAAGCTCACTCTCTTCCTCGAAGCCGCGCGCAAACTCAACACCACCGGCGTCCTGGACGAAATTCTGGTGACCTTGCTCGAAGCCACCTTGAAACTCACGCGCGCCGAGCGAGGTTACGTTTTCCTGAAGACTGATGAAGGCATGCGTCTGGCAGCTGGCCGTAATTCCAAGGGCGAACCCCTGCTGGATGACAAAACGATTTCGCACTCCATCCTGGATGACGCGCTGAAATCTAACTCCGAATTTGTGGTTACCGACACCAGCCAGTCGCTCGAATTGAAGGGCCGGCAGAGCATTGTTGCCTACGATCTCCGCACCGTGATTTGCATTCCCCTGCGTAAGCCGCAGGTACAAGCCACCCGCGACATCCAGGCCGTGACTCCAGCGGAACCGTCGGCGGAAGTGATGGGCGCGTTGTACGTGGATTCGCGTTTTGCCTCGCGCGATATCTCGAGTGTGAGCAATGACATTCTCCAGGCCATCGCAAGGGAAGCCGCTTCGCTGATCGAGAACGCACGCCTGGTGCAAGCCGAGGAAGCCGCCCGCCGCTATCAGCAGGAGCTTTCCATTGCGGCCTCCATCCAGCAGCGGCTCATGGCCGTGACTATCCCCGAAGTTCCATTTGCGCGGCTGTCAGGCAGAAATCTTTCCTGCAAAGAAATCGGCGGCGACTTCTTCGATGCTGTCAACACCGAGGACGGCCTGGCGATCGTTCTGGCTGATGTCAGCGGCAAGGGAGTCTCGGCGGCGCTGTTGGCCTCAACTCTCCAGGGCATGATCTATTCGCAGTTGACAGCCCGCATGCCTCTGACCGAAATCGTAGCTGCCGCCAATCGCTTCTTCACGCACAAACATATTGGAGAGAAGTACGCGACCTTGATCGTCGCCCGCATCCGTCGCGACGGCGAACTGGAATATGTCAACTGCGGGCACGTCCCGCCATTGCTGGTTTGCAATCACGAGGTAATCCGGCCCCGGCACGGTAACCTGCCTGTGGGCTTGCTTTCGGATGCCACCTACGAAAGCGACCGCTGCAATTTGCATCCTGGCGATCGCGTAGTTCTGGTCACGGATGGAGTAACTGAAGCTGAGAACGCTCGTGGCGACTTCTTCGAAGATCATCGTTTGGAAGCGGTGGCGGCGAAGAGTGAGACCCTTGAAGATATTTTTTCCGCCGTGGCTAACTTCTGTGGTGGCACCCCTCTGAACGACGATTGCACCGTGGTCGAGTTGGTGTATACGGGCTAGGATCTCGTCATTATTCTCTTAAGCGCCTTTCCACTGCCGGTGTATTCTTTCCAACCATGAACTTTACTTTGCTCGATTGGTCGGCAATCGTCGCCTATCTGGGCATCACCCTGTTCTTGGGGCTTTACTTCCGCAGTCGCTCAGGGAAGAGCGTCGACGACTACTTCGTCTCCGGACGCAACGTCTCCTGGTGGCTTGCGGGGACGTCGATGGTGGCGACGACCTTTGCCGCTGATACACCCCTGGTCGTTACCGGTTTGGTGTACACGCAAGGCATCGCCGGCAACTGGCTGTGGTGGTCGTTCCTGCTCTCAGGGATGATGACGGTATTCTTGTTCGCCCGCTTGTGGCGACGCTCGGGCTTGCTCACCGACGTGCAGTTTGCCGAGATGCGTTACGCCGGCAAGCCGGCCGCTTTTTTGCGCGGATTCCGCGCCGTCTATCTTGGTCTGCTGATGAATTGCCTGATCCTCGGCTGGGTCACCAAGGCGATGACCAGCATCGTTGCCGTAACTCTGGGAGTGAGCGACAGCAAAGCACTCGCGATCTGCGTCCTGTTCCTGATTCCTTTTACCGGGCTGTATGTAGCGTTGGGCGGATTGTGGGGTGTCCTGTGGACTGACCTGTTCCAGTTCGCTCTGAAGATGGCAATCGTGATCGGAGTCGCATGGTATGCAGTGTCTGCTTGCGGAGGCATGAGCGCTCTGCTCAATCGACTGGCAGAGATGCGCGTTGCCGCTGGACCAGGCGCCGGTGATGCAACTTCGTTCTTTCCGGATTTTTCACGCCCCATTGACCAGGAAGGACTGTGGTTGCTTCCGGTGATGACATTCCTGGTCAATATCGGATTGCAGTGGTGGGCATTCTGGTATCCCGGGGCTGAGCCGGGCGGTGGCGGCTATATTGCCCAACGCATCTTCAGCGCGAAAGACGAACGCAACGGCTTGCTCTCAGTCCTCTGGTTCAACATTGCACACTACGCGCTGCGACCCTGGCCCTGGATTCTGACCGCACTGGCCGCCGTCGTCCTCTACCCGAATCTCGAGCACCCAGAAAAAGGATACATGCTGATCGTCAGCCAGCACGTGCCGCCGGCGCTACGCGGCATTGTGATCGCCGGCTTCATGGCGGCGTTTATGTCCACCATCGCTACTCAGCTCAATTGGGGGGCTTCGTATCTCGTCTCGGACTTCTATCGTCGCTTCCTCAATCGCGATGCGAGCGACCAACACTACGTGCAGATTTCCCGTCTGGCTACCGTCGTTCTAGTTATTGCTTCCGCCGGAATTTCGGTCCTGCTGGCCGATATCCGCTCCGGATGGCAAGCTGTCCTGGAAGTGGGTGCGGGAACGGGGGGTGTCTATCTACTGCGCTGGTATTGGTGGCGGATCAATGCCTGGAGTGAAATTTCAGCCATGGCGACAGCCTTGGTCATGACCGTCTCACTGCGCTGGATCGCTCCGTTCTCCGGCACGAATCCGGTAGTCTTCGCCAAGAGCGCTTTAACCACCACGGCGGTTACGACTTTCGTTTGGCTAATCGTCACCTTTGCGACCAAGCCGGAGCCCGAGCAGATCCTGCTCAAGTTTTATCGCAGCGTGCGGCCGCAAATTACTGGATGGCAGGCAATCGCCCGCCTTGCTCCCGAAGTTCCACCCTCGCGCGATCTGGGACGCAATCTTCTGTGCTGGGTTCTGGGCTGCGCCATGGTGTACCTGGCGCTGTTTGGCTTGGGACATGTACTGCTCGGTCCCATATGGGAGGGATTGCTGCTCTTGCTTCTGTCCTCTATATGTGCGGGCGTCCTTTACTCAAACATCTCCCGCACGGGTGGGGAAGCGGAATTAAATGTCCCAAAGCCAAGCGTTGTTGGATCCGTAGCGCACTAGGCGTAATTGGGGTATCGTCAGCCGATTCAGTTCCTGAGTTGTCATCCAGAGCGCAACTGAGCCATTCGCTCTCGATGGTGCAGCGGAGTCGAAGGACCCCAATATATCGAGACCAATGCCATTCATGATCATGGTTCTACCATCACCGTGTAGTCCACTCCTTCCCACCGCTGCGCCTGCAGCCAATAAAACGTAAAGACAATTTCACGCCCCTGTGCCAACGAATTGCTGGGTAGATCCGCAACGTAGACACCCAAAGGGTCACGTGTGGTGCTGTCATGCGTGGTGTTCCAGCCATCGAAGCTCCAGTGCACAAGAGCCGGCGCGGGCAGCACGATCCGCAATTTCTTTCCCCTGGGCATGGTCCGGCATTTGTTATTCAAACGCCATTCGAAATACTCGGCCTGGCGTTTTTCGACTACATAACGCTGCACTGTCTGCGGTGGTTGGTCGAAAACCTTGCCATCGCGTAGCGAACGCCGCAGCTTGATGTACTCAGCGTGTGCCCACACCAGCGGACATGCCGACCCTGTTGGCTTGCCCAAGAACAGTTCAAGCTCAGGAATGTCGGGCGCATCCCAAACCTGCTCGGGAATCAAGCGCCCCCCTTGCGTCGAAAGCTCGATCACTTGCAGCAGCTTTTCCGCCGCTTCCGGGCGCCCTGCGGCCAGTTCGTAGTGGGCGCGTTCACCCGCCAACAAAGGCCAGGGTCGGCCAATTCCGGTGCCATCAAAGGGCGATCCATCTTTGTGCTCACCGTAGCCGTCGCCGTTGTAGCGATACCAGGAAGGGCCTTGCGGTAGCTTGATCCGCAGCAGGGCGTCAATCACCTTTACTGTGTTCACAATTCGGGGATCGTCCGGCGCACGCAGCCCGAACCGCACCAGTGCGAGCGCGTCCGGACTGATGAGATGCACGGCTGCCTCAGCGCTCTGGCCCGGAGGCCGGTTCTTGATCGGCACAAATCCCTCCAGCGGAGACGGCGCGCAGTCAGCCTCCGGAGGTGCTATACGGACGTAATAACCCTCCACTCCAACCTGCCGTGCCAGGTCACTATCTTTCGCGTAGATCCAGCGTTCAATGTTGTCGTTCCAGCAGTCCGCGGTTTCCCGCAAGTGG
>Ga0307471_100002551_pt1 | contig 10508 bp, 6 predicted proteins | sample atmos_gasesAM3C__2_FD_204566 | JGI IMG/M metagenome (GOLD analysis project Ga0307471, IMG submission 204566) | Hardwood forest soil microbial communities from Morgan-Monroe State Forest, Indiana, United States - atmos_gasesAM3C_515 | ecosystem: Environmental > Terrestrial > Soil > Temperate... | reverse complement strand
GCCAACAGCAACAGTGACGCCTACGACGACACCAACTCCGACACCTACACCAACAGCGACCCCGACAGCCACACCAACGGCAACCCCAACGTGTACTCCAGGTGCACAATGTGTCTATACACGTGATGAGTGGACGGCAATTCCAAATTGGCCCGTACAAGAACTGCAATTAGGAAACGTAACTTACGATCGGCAAGAACTGCAATCCATCATGGACGAGTCAACCGGCGATAACGGACTTATAGCAGTGGCGAAAGAGCAAATCGCGGCAAAGCTAAATATTGCAAATGGCGCAAACTCTGACTGTATTGTACAAACAGTCACAGACGTTGATGTGCTAATCGGGAATTTGGTAATACCGCCTATTGGTAGCGGGTTTATTCCACTTGGTAATGTGCAAGGATATGAGAATCAACTTGCCCAATACAATAAGGGCGATCTCTGTTGCGCAATGCATTGCTCAGCAATTCCTAGTCCCACCCCCACGGCAACCCCAACACCTACACCAATGCCAACAGCTACGCCTACCGCTACTCCGACAGCTACGGCAACTCCGACAGCTACGCCTACCTCAACACCTACAGCAACTCCGACACCTAACCCTACGGCGACGCCAACAGCAACACCTACGCCATGTCAGTTAGACGATCCGTCGATCGCGTGTAGCACGTCTGCAGCTTCAAACATAGCAATTGATGTGACTGTTGGTGACTCTGGCGCGCCGAATGGATTTGTTATTGAATGGATGACGGTGGCCGACTTTATCGCTCGCGGGAATCAATGGCCTGATAATCCAGACGAAGTTTGCCAGGCCAGTTTTCCCAACAGTCTGGCGCCAAACCAAACCCTGGAGGTGGTCATCGGTGATGATCGATTGTTCGACTCGTTTGGTGTGCGAAGTGATTGCTCGGGCGACCCGCTCTTGTGTGACACCGCTTATGTGTTCCGTTGTCGTGTGAACGGAACAGCGTCTTGTGATGCAAGCCCGTGGGGTAATACCATTGCCTGCGCGACGCTGCCGTGCAATCCGGGACAAAATTGCACATATACGCAAGGCTACTGGAAAAACCATTCCGACGTTTGGCCCTTGCAAAATCTGACGCTCGGCGCCGTCAGCTACAATGAATCACAGCTACTTCAAATCCTGAATCGTCCTGCGCAGGGCAACGGGCTAGTGATTCTGGCGCACCAGCTGATTGCCGCAAAGTTGAATATCGCCAACGGAGCCGATCCGGCAGCGGTCCAGCAATCCGTAATCGACGCGGACAGCATGATCGGAGGGCTGATTGTGCCGCCGATTGGCAATGGTTATTTGTCACCAGCCCAGACTAGTGAGCTAACTGATACCCTCACCGAATACAACGAGGGAACGATCGGCCCTGGACATTGCGATGACTGACCGGGTAGCACGGCGCTACCATTGACGGAGAAAATATTCGCCGTAGAGCTGCGCGGGGAAGCTCAAAGCTTCCCCGCAACGTCGCGAACTCATGGCGCAGGGGAATCTTGTCCCGAAATCCTTGTGCCAATATTCATAGCGGGTTTTTGTTACGATTCCCGACGTGAGATCCGGGCCCTCGCTTCTGTGGCGCCCGCCTCCAGGGCAGATCGATCCACCGCAACGCGCAGTATTCCAGTAGTGGGCGGAAAATTACGAGCTTGCCTAACAATCCTACAAATGAGATGATCCGCGGCTGTGAAATCCGAAGCATCTCCGGCCGGGGCACGCCGCCCCGATCGCTTCATGACGACTCGATGGAGCATCGTCTTGTCGTGCACGGATTCTGACGGTAACGAAGAAAAGGCTCACGCCGCCCTTGCCGAGCTTTGCAAAATCTATTGGCGGCCAGTCTTCGCGTTCATCTGCCGCCAGGGGCACTCTGTCCCCGACGCTCAGGACCTGACACAGGATTTTTTCGCCATGGTGCTGAAAGGCCGACTTTTGCAACGCGCAGATCGGAGCCGGGGGAGGTTCCGTTCCCTTGTGCTGAAGGCATTGCAGAATTTCCTACACGACGCCGTGGACAAACGTCACGCCCGGAAACGTGGTGGCGATGTGCAATTCGTTTCGTGGGACGATTGGATGGCTGAGGCGCCATCGCATTTGTCGATTCCAGAGCAGGACTCGGACAAATGGTCGCCGGAAAGAATTTTCGATGTGCGCTGGGCGGCGACGGTGGTCGAGCGCGCCTTGCGGCGATTGGGCGATGAATGCGAAAAGCGTGGTCGTCGACGTGTTTTTGATGTGTTGAACAGTTGCCTTGCGGCTGAGCGGGAAGATGTCTCCTACGCGAAGTTCGCAAAAACGCTGGGCCTGGAGGAGGCGGCGGTAAAACGCCTTGTCCACAGGTTACGCGAACGCTATCGCGCGTTGCTCCGCGAAGAAGTTGCTCAAACCGTCGAAGGACCGAACGAGATCGATGACGAACTCCGTTATCTCTGTGCGGCGTTAAGCGCGGCAGAGAAGTGAGGAAAAATTCGAAATCAGAGCTCGGAAGATCGAAATAGGAAGAGTCACGAACCTGGGAATCGGCCCATTGACGCAACTCGTAGAAGTCGATATTCGGGTTTCGGGCGAGAGCTTCTGATTTTCCGAAAGCGCATCTCCTGCGTCACACATTTCAAGGGCGTGCTATCTGTAGAGCAACGTAAAGACGCCTCGAATTTCTGACGCATTTTCGCGAAAGACCTCGAGCACCAAATCTGTTTCGTTCTGCAACAATTCGGTCGGACGTTCGATTTGGACCTTGGATGTTCGTCGGTCCTAATCGACGAGTCACTTCGCGTCCGAATATTGTCCATTCGTATTGATTAGCGATTACACTTTTTTCGAGAACTCTGCTCTGCCAATTCCGGAGAAACCATAGAGGAGGCGTCGGAGGCGACAGCCGATACTCGACTTTCACCCTGGCTCCCTCCCATTTGCAGCCCTTTTTAAGTTTTCAGAATCCGATGAGCGGCATTCCTGTTTCAATTCGTCTGCAAAGGGAACCACTAACCTGCCCGCAGTGTGGATCGGCATCGCGCATAGGACGCAGCCTTTGTCTGAGCTGTTTGCTTGCTCAGGGTCTGCGCGGTCGGGTTCCGCCGCCTCAGTCAGAAGAAACGCTTGAGGACGTGCTTGGAGAACTCGATATGCGGGACGCCGAGTGGCGAGTAAGTGATTACCAAATTCTCGAAGAAATCGGGCGCGGCGGCATAGGCGTCGTTTATCGGGCGCGACATAGGCGCCGCATCGTGGCACTGAAACGAGTTTTGCCTTATCACGCCGAATCACGGGAGACGTTGCTGCGTTTTCGCCGCGAGGCGGAGACTGCATCGGGCCTCGTCCATCCGAACATTCTGCCAATCTATGAAGTGAGCGAGTGTGACGATCTGCCGTTTTTCAGCATGAAGTTTGCCGGTGGGGGCGGTTTGTTGGATGCGGCTCCAGCATTGCGGAGCGAGCCACGGCGAGCGGTGGCGTTGATGGCAAAGGTGGCGCAGGCGGTGCAATACGCGCATGGGCAAGGGATCCTGCATCGGGATTTAAAACCGGGGAACATTTTGCTGGATGGACGGGGCGAACCGATGGTGAGCGACTTCGGTCTTGCCAAATGCCTGGAACCCACGAGCAATCTAACGCGCACGCTTACCGCCTTTGGCGCGCCTGATTACGTTGCACCCGAGCAAGTCAATCCAGCTGGCGCCGGGTCGGGGAAACTTGGTCCTGCGGCCGACATTTATAGTTTAGGTGCGATTTTGTTCGATTTGCTCACGGGTCGTCCGCCATTTTTGGGTGAGCATGCGCTTAAGGTGATCCAGCAAGCGAGCGAGGAGCCGGCGCCGAAGCTGCGCACATTGGTGCCGGGGCTGGATCGGGATCTGGAAACGATCTGCGCGAAATGTTTGGAGAGGGAACCAGGTGCGCGTTATCGCTCCGCGGGTGCTCTTGCCGAAGACCTCGAGCGCTGGCTGGAAGGACAACCTATCGCTGCGCGACCCCTTTCGCCGCCTGCCCTGGTCCGGCGTTGGACTCGGCGGAATTCAGTCGTTACAGGAGTCGCAGCGCTTTTGATGGCGTTGGGATTGGTTGCAGGGGCGGTGATGTGGAAGGCTGGCGCGGCACGCCCCCTAACAACAACCGGCATTGCTGTTCTTCCCTTCGAAAGTTTGAGCGACGATAAAGAGGACGCTATTTTTGCCGATGGTGTTCAGGATGACATTTTGACCAAACTCGCCAGCATCCGCGATCTCAGAGTGATTAGCCGCACCAGTGTGATGAAGTATCGCGAAAAGCGGAATATTAGTGAAATTGGTAAAGCGCTTGGAGTTTCTCACATTTTGGAAGGCGACGTGTCCCGCAGTCGCGGCAGTGCGCGTTTTCACCTCAAGGCTCGCTTGATAGACGCTCACACTGGCACGCTCGTTTGGGCCGAGGAATATCAGCGCGATTTGAATGACCTGTTTGCAGTCCAAAGTGAGCTTGCGCGGACGGTCGCCGAGCGCCTTCGCGCGAAAATCTCGACTGCGGAGAAGCTGGCCGTTGAACAGCCGAAAACAACGGATCTCATCGCTTTGGACCTCTACAACCGCGCCCAGAATCTTCTCGCACTCCGTCTTAGCAGCGGTCTCAAAGCAAATTTACTTCAGGCTGTCGACTTGTTGAACCAGGCCGTCGCACGCGATCCCTCCTTTCTCCATGCGTACTGCCAACTCGCCCACGCACATGAACAGCTCTATTTTCTCGGCTTCGACCATACGCCGACGCGACTGGCATTGGCTGAATCGGCTATCGAGCGGGCATTTCGCCTTAGTCCAGACGCAGGTGAAACGCATTTAGCCAATGCGCGAATTCTTTACCATGGGCACCTCGATTACGATGGCGCTCTGGCTGAATTGGAAGTTGCTCAGCAGACCTTGCCTAATGATGCGCGGATATTCCGGATGATGGGATACATCCAGAGGCGACAGGGACGCTGGCAGGTCTCCATGCAAAACCTGGAGCGCTCAGCCAACCTCGACCCGCGCAACATTGAAACGCTTCAGCAGATCGCGCTCAGTTATGGAGTTCTCCGGCGTTACGCTGAAGAAAAATCCGTTCTGGATCGCGCGCTAGCGATCGAGCCGGACGATGTGAGCACGAAAGTCGCGCTAGCGGCCGTCCAATTTCATTGGAAAGCGGATACCCGCCCATTGCATCAGACAATCGATTCCATTGGAGCGGCGAGAGCTGGCGCCTTGTTGAGCGCAGCTGACGAGGGGTTGAGTTGTGCGCTCGCCGAACGCGACGTTGCTGCAGCAAAGAACGTGTTAGATGCAATCCGCGACACGCCGCTAACGGACTACTCGGTTCACTTTGATCGTCTGATAATCCAAGGCGTCATCGCTCGCATGACAAAAAATGATGACGACGCTCGCGCTACTTTCACAGCCGCCCGCGGTCAAGAGGAGAAAACGGTTGAAGGGGAACCAAATTACGGACCGGCGCTGTGCGCGCTTGGTTTGATCGACGCAGGTATCGGCCGGAGAGAAGAAGCGCTGCGCGCAGGCCGGCGCGCGGTCGAGCTCGTTCCAGTGGAAAAAGATGCACTGGTTGGTCCGACCATGATCAAGTATCTGGCGATGATTGCCGCTTGGACCGGAGATAAAGATCTGGCTTGCGAACAGCTGGCCATCTCCGTTCGTACGCCAAGCACGGTCAGTTATGGTCAATTAAAACTCCTGCCGTTTTGGGATCCACTCCGGGGCGATCCACGCTTTGAAAAAATCGTGGCTTCACTCGCGCCGAAAGAGGAAGCAAATAAATGACGAAGAGATTTACGCGTTCCCATGCGAAAAAATGTTCAAATCGTGTGAATAACTTTGACAAAAATTTTCCATTTTTTAGTTGGCAACGCACTAAAGCTCATCTACCATCCTGACCTCTAATGCGCGTGCCCTCCCCTTCTGACCCGGTGGACCTCCAAAAGGAGCCGGGATTCTGCCCCGAGTGCGGATCAGCATCGCGCGTCGGACGAAGTCTTTGTCTTAGCTGTATGCTCTCCGCAGGCGTGGGTGCCAATGGACATAACGGCGACTTGTCCGACGAAGCCTCGACGAAAGCGGAAACGCTTGATGACCTGCTCGGTGAGCTCGATGTGTGCGACGCCGATTGGCGCATAGGCAATTATCAAATCCTTGAAGAAATCGGGCGCGGTGGGATGGGCGTGATTTATCGGGCGCGGCAGCGGCATTCGCGCCGCATCGTGGCACTGAAACGAATCTTATCTTATCACGCCGATTCGCAGGAGACGCTGGCGCGTTTCCGGCGTGAGTCCCAGGCTGCTGCGAGCCTCGATCATCCGAACATTCTGCCCATATACGAAGTGAGCGAGTGTGACGATGGGCTGCCGTTTTTCAGCATGAAGTTTGCCGGTGGGGGCAGCTTGCTAGATGCGGCTCCGGCATTGCGTAGTGAGCCGCGGCGAGCGGTGGCATTGATGGCGAAGGTAGCGCGTGCCGTGCAATGCGCGCATGGGCAAGGGATCCTGCATCGGGATTTAAAACCTGGGAACATTTTGCTGGATGGACGGGGCGAACCCTTGGTGAGCGACTTCGGTCTCGCCAAATGGCTGGACACTAGCAGTCACTTGACGCGCACACTTACTATTTTCGGCACGCCCGGATATATTGCACCCGAGCAGGTCAACGGATCGGCGGGCAAACTTGGTCCGGTATCGGATGTTTATAGTTTGGGTGCGATTCTGTTCGATTTACTGACGGGTCGTCCGCCATTTTTGGGTGAGCATGCGCTTAAGGTAATCCAGCAAGCGAGCGAGAAGCCGGCGCCGAAGCTGCGCACATTGGTGCCGGGGCTCGATCGGGATCTGGAAACGATCTGCGCGAAATGTTTGGAGCGGGAACCAGCTGCGCGTTACCGCTCTGCTGGCGATCTTGCCGAAGACCTCGAACGCTGGCTGGAAGGCCGCCACATTATCGCGCGTCCTGTTTCGCCGGCTGCGCGCGCGTGGCGCTGGACGCGGCGGAATCCGGTTGTCGCCGGAATGGCAGCGCTTCTGCTGGTGTTGGGATCGACAGTTGGTGCGATGATTTGGAACGGTGAGATGGCGGGCCCGCCAGCAGCAAGTGGTATAGCGGTGCTACCTTTCGAAAGTTTGAGTTCAGACAAAGAAAATGTATTTTTTGCCGACGGCGTTTACGACGGTGTTTCCACCAAACTGGCGAAAGTCGCCAATCTAAAGGTGATCAGCCACAACAGCGTGGCGAAATATCGCGGCGCGCGGAACACACAGGAGATTGGTCGTGCGTTGAACGTCGCGTACGTGCTCGAGGGAAGCGTGCGCAGGGAAACAGGTAGGATCCATTTGAACGCCCAGTTAATTGATACGCGCACCGACGCTCACGTGTGGGCGCAAGAATACGATCGGGATTTGAGTGACGTGTTCACGCTCCAAAGCGAGATTGCGCAGAAGATTGCAGATCAGCTCGGGGCCGAGGTCTCATCGACCGAAAAAGCAGCCATCCAAGAGCCGCCAACGACAGATCTTGTTGCTTACGACTCTTATCTGCGAGGCAAAGACCTTATCAGTGGGATTTCATGGAGCACGCGGGCTAAAGAAGATTTGATGCAGGCGGTGCAACTGCTTGATCAGGCCGTCACGCGGGATCCGTTGTTCTTCTTAGCCTATGGCGAGCTCGCGGGCGCACATGACCGAATTTATTTCCTCGGTTTCGATCACACGGATGCGCGCCTAAAATTATCCGAAACGGCCATTCAATCGGTTCGCCGTCTGCGCCCGGAATCTGGAGAAACACATTTGGCCCTCGCTCAGCATTTTTACTGGGCCTATGCGGACTACGATCGAGCACAGAGTGAGCTGGTTATCGCCGGACGTACCCTGCCTAACGAATCGCGAATTCCTCTTCTGTCTGGCTACATCGACCGGCGGCAGGGTCATTGGGAAAAATCGCTTGAGGAAATGAAGCGGGCATTGGAATTGGATCCGCGCAATTTTTCCATACTCCAGCAAGTCTCTCTTACTTACCAACTTTTGCGCCGTTATAAAGAAACAGCCGCGACTTTGGATCGCGTGTTGGCCATAGCTCCGAACGACGTTCCTACCCGGGTAAGGCGCGCTTGGATCGATCTTCAATGGCGTGCAGATCCAAAACCGCTACACACCACAATTGAGACGGTCCTGGCCCAGGACCCAAACGCGGCGCCTGTTCTCGTTATCCAATGGCTCGACCTTGCGCTGGGAGAGCAGGACCCATCTGCCGCCGAGCGCGCACTGGCCGCCATGCCCACAGACGGGTGTTACAACGAAAACATCCCATTTCCTAACACTTGGTGCGAGGGGCTTGTCGCCCGGTTACGTGGTGACGAGAGGGCAGCTCGCGCAGCCTTCACCACTGCGCAGAAAAAACTGGAGCAAACCGTACGCGACCAACCAAGTTACCCCCAGGGCCTCTGCGCGCTCGGCGTAATTGATGCTGTTCTAGGAAATAAGGACGAGGCCATTCGCGAAGGCTTGCGCGCTGTCGAGTTGCTACCTGTCAGCAAAAACTCTCTCGAGGGCCCGATGTTGATCCAGTACTTGGCAGTTATTTATGCCTGGACGGGCGATAAGGATCGCGCAATCGAACGGTTGAGCGAAGCTACGAGGCTACCGGGGAGCCATGTTACTTACGGTGATTTGCATCTAAATCCGCTTTGGGATCCGCTGCGAAGCGACCCGCGCTTTGAAGCAATCGTCGCGTCGCTCGCGCCGAAATAGCGTTTCGCACAAAGTGCGGCAGCGCTCCGCCGCTTTTCCGGTTACGGCAATAGTCATAAATGTTAGCGATTGTTTTTCGGTTACGACCGGGCCTTTCTGTTCTCTCTGCTCCCCTGTAAGTCGTTTCCAGTTTCTGCATATCACCCCCGAAAGCCTCATTTGACACGATCAGTTTGGTCACGGGTACGCGAGCTTTAAGACATTGAAAAGTGAATTGTTGCCCTTGTTGGCAGGCCATGCTCTGTGCGCTTAGCAGTTGGATTTTTGTTAGACAGCCCGCATCTACCATAGGGAAAAATCCTACGCGTGTTTCAGGTATCTGGCCAAATTGACGAAACCGGCCGCAAATGCCATTAATAAGATTTTTGTTTTTTCTAGTTGACAGTTATTCACATCGCCTGTAACGGTCGCAACTTATGAACAAGCTCCAAGCTCAAGTAAGCATACGCTTGGTTGCGGCAATGCTGGTCATTGTGGCTGTTATCGGTCTTAGTGCCCTGGCAATGCATGCGCCCACACGGAACCAAAACTCGCTGACGCGTTCCTTGAAGAATATTCAAACGGATAACGCCACGCTGTTCTACGCAGATAACCGACAGGATCGAGGTTGGTGCGTCGAGATGGTTCTGCCGGGGACTGCCGAGAGTAAGGCCGCGACTGAGAACCTGAAACTGGCTGCAGCGACACTTTAAATCGCTCGCCGGTTTAGCTAACGAATCAATGGGTCAGTCCCGACGGTTTCGGGGCTGGCCGTGTTGTGTACCGACTCGGGCCGCAAAGTAGGTTCCAAGCCAGGCTCGCCTGTCGCGCGCTTGCGTCTCGAGTGCGTGCGAAACTCCCGCGCTTTCGTCTTGGTTATTCGTGGGACTGAAATCAATCGCCGAAGGCCGAAAATGACTTTAGGGTTAACGCGATGCTTTCGAAGCGCATTCTTGCGACCTGGTTTGTCGTCCATTTCTTCCTGATCGCCGCGGTATGCTTTGCCGGCATATTCTCGCTGGTCGCGGAGGGTGCGACCATGTTGCCATCAGCGCTTCAGAAGTGCGCGCGCAGGGCCGAACTGCTTGCGGCATTTGTCCTGGGAAAGGAAGCGGCTGCATCCAGTCCTGTGCGGCAGGGGATCGCCACCTATTTGCATGCTGCCGGTATTCAGGCTGGATACAGTTTTTTTGCGCCGAATATTCCGGGTTACCACAAGTTGACCTTCGAATTAAATTACGCAGACGGGCGAGTAGAATATGAATCGCCGCGCCTGAGTGGCAAGGCAGCCGCTTTGCATCTGGATAGTTTATTAGATCGACTGGCAGACAAGCGCTACGAACCGTTACGGGAAGTGGTCGTTAAGATGCTTGCGCTCTCTGTCTGGCGAGAGCGTCCTGACGTGAAAAGAATTCGAGCCACGTTCGGGACGGTTAGCCCGCCTGGCATTAGTGACTTTGAGCATGGTAAAGCTGAATCGTTCAACCCCATGTTCAGTTACGATTTCAGCCTGCGTGAAGAGCAGAAGCAATAGAAGAACCACGGATTGCACCGGATAGCGCAAATTAGACCCAGGCATCCTCGCTTCGAAGAATCGCAACATCGATCGTACTTCGTCATTTACGCTTTGCGTTTCCTAATTCTCTGCTGTTATCCGTTTAATCCGTGTCTAAATCACAAATTTTGAAAGAACATGGTGCAACGATCCTGCTGCGGCGGTGGTCGGGGAATTTCATGGGTTTTCTGTTCCCCGCCGAAACAGACAAGTGG
>Ga0307471_100002550_pt1 | contig 10509 bp, 9 predicted proteins | sample atmos_gasesAM3C__2_FD_204566 | JGI IMG/M metagenome (GOLD analysis project Ga0307471, IMG submission 204566) | Hardwood forest soil microbial communities from Morgan-Monroe State Forest, Indiana, United States - atmos_gasesAM3C_515 | ecosystem: Environmental > Terrestrial > Soil > Temperate... | reverse complement strand
GTGCTTCGACAGCACCTTGGTGATCGCCGCCGTCAACGTCGTCTTGCCATGGTCAATGTGACCAATCGTCCCGATGTTCACATGCGGCTTGTTGCGCTCAAATTTCTCCTTCGCCATGTTCCTTTGCCCTCTGCGCCAGCCTGTAACGTACGACGGCGCTGCACTTCAAAATCTGGAGCGGGGGACGGGATTTGAACCCGCAACCATCACCTTGGAAGAGTGAGACTCTACCGTTGAGTTACCCCCGCCCAAGCTCTCCAAAACTTTTTGTCACCCCGCCTACTGCAAAATCCTGGAGCCTGGGACCGGGATTGAACCGGTGACCTCGTCCTTACCAAGGACGCGCTCTACCAACTGAGCTACCCAGGCCGAACCCGTTTCCCTCCGCATCACGCGCGACACCGACACATCTGGAGCCGGTAAAACCATGCTTCGCGGCGCACTTTTCCTGAGCGGCGCTTGCGCCCCGAATTGGACCGCGCTCGAACATCGCTTGATGCGATTGCCCTGCGGTTTTCTGCGATCCCCACAACGAGAGCCTGGTGGACGGGGAAGGATTCGAACCTTCGTAGCCCGCAAGGAGCGGCAGATTTACAGTCTGCTGGTTTTAGCCACTCACCCACCCGTCCCGTAAAATCATTCGAGATGAAAAAAAACCTCATCCCGCAAAACTTTTTGGGACGCCAGCCACGAGTCCCCCTTGTCCTTCTACAACTTACACGCGCCCCGCGCAAAAACACAAAAAGGACTCGTGTCAAGAGACACCAGCCCGTTCAATTTTGTTTGCAGGATTCGCTCCGCCTCACTCCCCCTGCTTGTTTCTGGTGGAGCTGGCGGAGGGAATTGAACCCCCGACCCTCTGATTACAAATCAGATGCTCTACCAGCTGAGCTACGCCAGCGCCGCTCAAACCGAGTAAGGATAGCAGAAGGGGTATAAGAATTGCAAGGGGATGTTCCCAAGTTCGAGCACGCCAAGGACCAGCTCTGTGGAAAACCCATCACCCCTGTATCCAGCTGAGTACCCGTTATCCTGCTTCACATCTATAGCTTAGCATGGAAGTCAAATCGGTGGAATTTCAATTCTTACAGGCTCTAGACGGCGTGGGCAGGCGGGTTCGTTTCGCCAATGAATTTTGATGCCGCGAAGCCCTTCCGAGTGGGAGAATCACCCATTCTGAGAGAGGATTGCTACTGGTACTGACGAAATGAAAAAGCAGGCGTGGATCGGGCTGGCAGCCGCTGCATTCGCTCTGGGAACTGCTGGTTTCTGGGGCTATCAGCGATGGCACGGGCAGAACGGCTCGGCGCGGGAGGATGTGCTCGCTTTCGTGCCTGCGGAAGCCAGCGCTGTTCTTTTCGTGGACTTCGACGAACTCCGGAGCGCCCCATTTATGGCCCAGGTTTACCGCTGGGCACCTCAGCCCCAGGCCGATCCGGACTACGCGCAGTTCCTCAAAGAAACCGGGTTTGATTATGAGCGCGACCTGCATCTCCTAACTGTGGCGACCATCAAGCACGAACTGAATTCAGCTCTGTTTGCCATCGCCAGTGGAAAACTTGATCGCCAAAAGATCTCCACTTATGCCGCCAGATACGGCACAGTCGCCAAGATGGATGGTCGCCAAATTTTTAGCGTGCCCGTAACGGGCAGTCCGAAGAGACTCTCTTTCACTTTCTTGCGGGATGATCAAATCGCGATGACCGATGACGCGAATCTCGCTGCCTTTCTAGGTGCCAGGAGAGAGGGCGAAGATAGCCGAGCATGGCGTGCGCGATTCGAGCGCCTCGCAGGTTCACCTGTCTTTGCCGTGATTCGCCAGGGCGCAGGAGCCGGCACGGCGTTGGCGGCGCAAGCTCCCGGCGGCCTGCGTTCTCAGCAGCTTTCCTCGCTGCTGGACCAATTGCAGTGGATTACGATTGCAGGAAAACCGGAGACCGACCGAATCCGCGTGATCGCCGAAGGGGAATGCTCCGACGAATCAACCACGCGTCAACTCGTGGATATGATCAATGGGGTCGTGATCCTTGCTCAAGCGGGACTTAACGATGCCAAGACCCGACGGCAATTGGATCCATCGACGCGCGAGGCTTACCTGGACCTTTTGAAGAGTACGGATGTCTCCAAAATTGATCGTGGAGAAACAAAGTCCGTTCGCGTAGTGCTTGAAATCACGCCCGCGTTTCAGGATGCCGCCAGTCGCCCTTCCCTGTCGGCGCCGGAGTCCGCCCCAGGGAAATCCGTACCGGGAAAAGCGCCCGCTTCGAAAAAGGGCCGTACCTGAGAAGGTCCTACGCGGGGAAGCCTTACGAAATCTGGCCATAAATAGAACGCGCGGCTCACAGGCCGCACCGAACATCCCATCACATTTTGATGAATTCTAGTCGCCGGCTGGAGTTGACTTCATGTAGCGCCACGGATTGATCGGCGCGTTGTTCATACGGACTTCGTAGTGAACGTGCGGGCCCGTGGAGCGCCCGCTGATGCCGGTATAGCCCACGACTTCGCCGCGCTTGACGCGCGCTCCAGCAACTGCCGAGAACGAAGACAGGTGCGCGTACCAAGTGGTGATTCCGAAACCATGATCGATGACTACCAGGCGCCCGTAGCCGGCATGATTTTCCGCAATGGTGATGATGCCGTCGGCCGTCGCATGAACCGGAGCGCCGTAGTCAGACGCCACGTCCACGCCCGTGTGGAACGCGCCCTCTCCACTGAACGGATCCAGGCGCTCGCCGAAGCTATCGGTAATATGCCCCATGACCGGCCAAATCGCCGGAGTGTAGGTGGAATCGGCAAAACTCATGGGAGACAGCAAATGGAGTCCGCTGCTCGAAATGGCGATCACTGCGGCATTGCGCTTCAAGAAAGTGTACTGCTCGATGGAGCGGTCGAAAGCATCCTGCGCGTCGACCGGATTGTCGCTCTGATCGAAAGCCGCCGGGTGGTAACGAAGCACGCCGTAGGTCATGGCTACTTCGGTGGCGAGAGATTGGAGAGAATCGAGACGCTGGTTGGTATCGTTTACCGTGCCTTGCAGTTGCCGGTATTGCTTCTTGAGGGTTTCCTGGTCGTGGCGCAGCGCGTTGTAGTTCCCAACCTTCCAGAGCATTCGCGAATAGGAACCAACCATCGCCGTTACGGTGATTCCGCCTATGAGAGCCAGTACGGCGACGGCATGCAGGACATAAGCGGGTATGACGACTTTCCGGAGCTTCCCCGGAGTCGACGCAATGAAGAAAGTGTAGCTCTTACCCCTCATGCTGAACACTTGGCCTCTCAGGCCTTCGAAATAGCTTGTTGCGGGCATTTTACCCTGGTGCCCACTGCGTGATAGACACGTACCAATACGGAACCGAAAGACTCGGTTGACAACCTGGGGACATACTAAATTCTGTAGAGGCAGGCGTCAACCCTGTATTTGGTGCATCGAAGGTCAGGCTGTGCAAACCTGTCCCCTGTCCCAACGGACAGGTGAAGAAGCGCAACCGCTCTAAATGCCCAAGGTCACGCCAAGTGGACATAAAACGCATGCCGATTTCGAGCGATATACTGTGTTCGAGCAATGCAGCCACCGGATGGATTGAATTCGGATGGAACGCAAGCCAGTGACCGAAGACTCCATACTGACGAAGATTCTCGCTAGCTGCCGCCCAACGCTGCGCAGCAGCAATCGCAGTTACGTCGCTTTGGGAATGGGCGATGACGCAGCCCTTTTTCGGCCGAAGACTCGCCACGAGACCATTCTGACTTGCGACTGGTTCGTGGAAGGAACGCATTTCCTGCGGGACAAACATCCGCCGGATTCGGTCGGCTGGAAATGCCTAGCGCGAGCCGTCAGTGATGTTGCCGCGATGGGCGGCACGCCACGCTGCTTTCTTCTCAGCTTGGCTCTCCCAGCTTCGCTGACGGATCGCTGGCTGGATGAATTCCTAAAAGGGCTTCGCCGCGCTTCCCGCAAGCTCCAATGCGTGTTAGCCGGCGGAGACACGACACGAAGGGACGAGATTCTCATCAATGTGACGGTCGTAGGGGAGGTGAAAGCCGGGCGTTCCGTTCGGCGGTCGGGAGCTCGGGTTGGCGACATACTTTATGTCAGCGGGCGGCTGGGCGAAGCGGAACTTGGATTTCGCATGCTAAAGCAGAACAACAAGACGGCATCCGCAACCAACCCGCTGATCAGAAAGCACCTCTATCCTGAGCCGCGCATCGCGCTCGGACAGTGGTTGGCGAGAAACCGTCTGGCGAGCTCGGTGATGGACCTCTCCGACGGGCTTTCGAGCGATCTGCCCCGGCTGTGCGCGGCCAGCGCCGCTGGCGCAAGAATCGAAAAGACAAAGCTTCCCACGGTTCGCTTAGCCTCGACGCCGCAGGTACGAAGTGTTCATCCAACCTCGCTGGCCTTGCACGGAGGCGACGACTACGAACTGCTTTTCACCGTGCCGCCGCGGAGGGTCAAAATGCTGCCCAGGTATTTTGAGGGTTTGCGGTTGACCGCCATCGGCGAGATCACGCGAAAGCGAGGCGTTCGAGTACTCACGGAATCCGGACACGAACAATTGCTGCTAGCGAGGGGCTGGGATCCCTTCCGCTAGCGTAGCAATCGAAAGTGAGTCAGAAGCAAGACAAGAGACGAACTCCTGCAGCGAGTCGCAGGAGTCCAACTTCATAACCCAAGCGTGCCAAACGTGCTGCCTGGCGCGAGCGTGCAAGCCACCGTGCAGCTTGCCTTCGCCACTACCAGGCTGAACCCTGAAATGCTGCGCACGATTTGAAACATTTGGCCTGGCACGACTTCCTCCACGAGCGCAAGAGCTTTCCCCGTGCCGTCCATTAGGATGAAGTTAAAGCTCGTCGGCGACTGGAAATCTGTTGCGATCGTCACTACGCCCGAGACATGGCCCTGCGTGTCTGGGGTGAAGTTCCCCAGTATCTGCCAGACGTTCGACTGCAGCTGCTGTACCTGAACAGTGCCCTGGATTGGCGTGGTATCGTCCCACTTGAGCGTGCCGGAAATAGAAATGCTCGTCGGCGGCGCTTGTGACGCCGATGGAATGATTTCGATAACGGAACACTTCGGGTTATCAACCGTGGCGGTCATGTCTATAGTCAGAGTGCCGGCGGTAACGGCTATATCCGCACTCTTAGTATCGGCTGCGTATTGCCCAGCTTCTTTGAAGATGTCCACATTCGGAAAGACTGTCGTACCTTGCATCGCAATGTTCATCACCCGCTGGCCGGCGTTCCACCAGTAGATTTCCGCCAGCAGGATATTGACGTGGTAAGTGGCATTTGGAAGGTTCTTGAAAGTGTAGATCAAGTGCGGTGCGTTCCAGCGTTCGGTCTGATAAAGCGGCTGGTCGGGCGTGCCGCTGATGGCGTGCGTCACGGAATACGTTGACCCGCCGTTCGAGCCTGAATCTGCCGCCCAAACATTCCCTTTCGAGTCTGTATAAGGCGCGGATGCTCCGCAGCGCACACGAATGGGCGTTTGTGCCGCGACGGGAAGAGTGAATGCTAGGAGCAATGGGAAGATCGCCAGACGTTTCATCAGTCTACCCCCTGCCAAACCATTACGCTGATCGATATGCCGGTGATCGTGTCCCCGGCTTGCCGCCCGACAACGTTGGAATTGCTGGTTGTGGTTCCCTTCCAGCTCGGGATGATGCTTACTAGGACTTGCTGAGCTGTTTCAACAAGGCACTGCAACGCAACCGTTAGTAAAACGAGTATCTTTTTCATTCCATCTCCATATCTTCTTTATTTTTGGATCTGCGTTCAGGCACAGCTCGGCGGAGGGTTGGCGATTCCCGCGGCATGCGGGCAGTTTTGAAACGATCGCCAGTCCGGGCGAAACCTAAACGTTTTTTTAGTCGTCCGGTGAGCTGGGGCTGGGGTCTAGTGGGTTAACCGCCGCCGCATCGAACGAAAAGGAGAATCAATCGAGAACTTGCTGAGCCGGAATCCCGAAGTTGCCCCGATCTCACAATAAGCGGAACCGACAGCCATGCCTACTGGTGAGAAGAACAGTTTAAGGATAGGTGTGCAATTTGCCCGGAAGGGCATAGTGAGCGCTAAGACCTGCTAATTGCGAACATGCGGCCGCACAGCTGTGCACGTTTCGTAGGCGCCCCGAGTTTAAATCCTATGGAGTTTTTGTCGGCGGAACGGCCGGCAGTTTTTCCTTCGGCGCGGCTGGTTCGTCTTCCGTCGGGGCGGTATCCGGGGTGTCCACGTTCACGCGATGCTCGCCAGCCTGAATCTCCAGCGTAACAACATTTGGAAAATCTGTTGCCGGCGTTCCAGCAACCGCGCCTTGCATAAACTGCAGCCAAATGGGCAACGCAGCGCGCGCGCCGGTTTCTTTTTTCCCGAGCGAAATTTGTTTGTCGTCAAAACCCACCCACACGCCTGCGGTAATTTGTGGAGTGAAGCCCACAAACCAGGCATCGGTGTAATCCTGCGTGGTGCCGGTCTTGCCGGCCGCGGGACGTCCGAGCGCTTTGGCTTGGATGCCGGTGCCGAATTGAATGACTTCCTCGAGCATGGCGGTCATGCTGCGCGCAACGTCCGGCGAAACGACGTCGTGCACCTCCGGATGCGCTTCTTCAAGCAGCGCGCCGTCGTAACTGGTGACGCGCCGGATCATGTGCGGATCAATGCGTATGCCGTCGTTGGGAAAAACGGTAAACGCAGAGACGTGCTCAAGGAGCTTCATGTCGGCGGCGCCCAGAGCGAGCGGAAGATAAGGCGGCAGGGACGTGGTAATCCCGAATCGCCGCGTAACATCCACCACCGTGTTGATGCCGATTTTCTCCGCCAGCTTCACCGCGGGAACGTTGCGCGAACCGGCGAGCGCGCGGCGAAGCGTGATGGTACCTTCAAATTTTTCATCATAATTGCGCGGAGAGTAGGACTGGCCGCCGCTGATCGTGGTGTATGGCAAATCCACAATCGTGTCGAAGGGCGTCGAGCCCTTCTCGATCGCGTCGGCGTAAACATACACTTTGAATGAGCTGCCTACCTGGCGGAAGGCCTGCGTGGCGCGGTTGAATTTCGAATCTTCAAAACTGTAGCCGCCAATCATGGCTTTGATTTCGCCGGTGGAATTATCAATGGCCAGCATGGCGCCTTGCGGGCCGGGTTGCTGCTCGAGTTGCACGCGCACGGTGTTGTCATGCAGCTCTTGAATCGAAAATTGCGCGAGGTCACCGACTTTCAGCAATTCAGCCGGTTTCTTGCGGCCGGTCCACGCTAGGTCGCTGGGCGAAAGGATCGCGCGGTAAGGGCCGATTTTGATGACGGCATTTTTTTCGTCAATGGAAAGAACCAGTCCGGTGACGTAACTTCCCTTTTCAATCGCGTGCCGCCAGTCCTCATCTTCGTAGGTTTCGAGCTTGCCGAGATTGTCTCGCAGCACGTTCGGCAAATTGCCTTTCCAGCCGTGGCGGCGTTCGTAGGTGTGCAAACCGTCGCGAAGAGACTGGTTGGCGATGCGCTGCATGTTGATGTTTAGCGTGGTGTAGACGCGTAAGCCACGCGCGTGAACGGCTTCCGTACCGTACGTAGCTTCGAGATACTTACGAATCTCTTCGAAAAAGTAGGGCGCAAGGTCGTTGCGCGGATATTGAACATGCAAGCCTAGCGGCAATTTTCTGGCGGACGCTTCTTCGCTTGGCGTTATCTTCCCTTCTTCTTCCATGCGGTGGAGCACCAGATTGCGGCGCGCTAGCGCAGCTTCTGGATTGTAGAGCGGGGAAAATTTCGGCCCGTTGACCATGCCCGCGAGGAGTGCCGCTTCCGGAAGCTTCAGGTCGGTGACGGGCTTTCCGAAATAAAATTGCGCGGCGGCGGCAAAACCGTAGTTGCCGTGCGCCAGATACACCTGGTTCGCGTACATCGTAAAGATTTGGGGCTTCGTGTAGCGGCGCTCGATCTGCAGCGCGAGGAGAATTTCTTGCGCTTTTCTTGGAACGCTGATATCGCTACGGTCGAGAAAAAGATTCCCGGCGAGCTGCATGGTGATGGTGCTGGCGCCGCCAGCTTTGCGGCCTCTGGTGAGGTGGCGCAACGCGGCGGTGAACATGCGCGGAAAATCGATGCCCCAGTGCTCCTCGAAGTGCTGGTCCTCGATGGCCGTGACTGCGTTGAAAAGAACCTTGGGACACTGCTCGAAGGTCATCAGGATGCGGCGCTGCAGCGCGAAACTGCTGACGAGCTGGCCGTCATCGGCGTAGATTTCCGTCACGACGGTGGGACGATAGGTTTCCAGCGCGCGGATTTCTGGTAGGTCACTAGCGTAAACGAAGAGCAAGCCGCAGCCCGCGCCCAGCAGAATTGAGCAGAGCAGAAGAAAAGCGAGCGCCACGCGGTCAATCAGTTTCCATCCGCGCAGGCGCAGTGTAATCGGTGGCAGACTCAGCATGAAAGAAAGATTTTAGCGCACGCACCAAACATTAGGGTGAGATTCAGCTGAAGTTGCTATCCTTTGCAAACTCGTCGCAGGCGGCCCAACAACGGTCAGCCGACTTAGGAAATGACCTTGATATCAAATTTTTCGACAACCCATCGGCCATCTTTGAGGGTAACGTAGAAGTCTCCCCCGCCAGCGCAGAGACTCCCGCAATAATAACCGCCGGCCACAATCACTCCGTGATCGGAAGTCCACGTAATCTTTCCAACTGAAATGGCGACTCCAGGGTTCCCAGTTTCCCTGTCATTTATCCACCGCTGCGGCGGCCCCTTCGCTGGAGCGATAGCTGACCATTTCTTGACAGCGAGCTTGACGTCGGAAAATCGTCTCATGAACGCTTCGCTAGGTTCTTGATTATTTATGCTGAGGAAGACGACATCCGGGGACCGATGATCTTTCATTTCGTATCGGAATATGGCTTCCCTGATGTCGTCTTCTTGCGCAGCACGAGCAGCGGCGTCAGCACCGATTTGTCCACGAAAGCACCCGGAGAAAGAAAACATCGCCAGGAGAACCCCGACGATTGACACCAGATTTCTACTGCGCGGCTCTTGCGGAGTCACGAATTGCTCCGAACATGTTGATACTCGGCCAACGCAAAATCACCCTACCACAAGCCAGATTTCTTTCGGACACCTGAACATTAGTTCGAGTTCCCTTCGACTAAAGAAGAGTAATAACGTTCGCCGGCGCAGGAGCGGCAGAGGGTGCGGCCGTTCACGGTGACTTCGCGTTTGAAGTTGATGCCTTCGCCGCATTGGGCGCAGACCACGCGGGGTCCTTTGAATCCGGGCAAATCTTCGGGTGGAACTTCGACTTTCACCCACTGCTTGTCGAAGAGGATTTCGTCGGAGAGTTGCGCGTAGGCCTTTTGCTGGCCCGCTTCTTTCTCGAGTTCGGGAAACATTTCGCGGGCGGCTTGTTTGGAAGATTCTTTGGCGGCGATGCGCACGGCGCGGCCGGATTTGAGGTCGACGAAAGTAGCGGCCACTTTGCCCCAGTCGCGGAATTTCAGCGCGCGCTTGCCGAGACGGCAACCGGCCACGAGCGCGACGGCGTCGGTGACGCAGCGGTCGATTTCGACGTAGGTAACGAGTCGCTTGCGCTCGGCAATGGGATCTTCGATACCGATTTCGCGCAGCCCCATCATGGCCAGACGCACTCCGAGGACTTGCCCGGCGCAGAGATGGCCGTGGGCGACGGCGGCGAGGTCTAGATACTCAGCGAGAGTTTTCATAGTTAGCGCACAATCCTGCGCATTGTCATTCTGAGTGCATCCGATGAGGATGCACGAAGAACCTCAGCGTCAGCATACATCGAGGTCGCGGATAGGTTGAGATCCTTCGCTTCACTCAGGATGACAGTGCGCTTGAAATTTGTGCATAGAAACCCTAGGTGGAGGCCTTTTCGGTGGCGGACCAGGGATGCGGCTGGCGGGCTTCCATAAACGCGAAGATGGTCATGAGCAGTGCGAGCACCGAAAGTGCCGCATCCTCCAAGATTTTCTTGGGACCGATCGGCTCGGGAGTTGCGAAGCAGCCGCAATTGATGTTCATGTGTAAGAGATACGCGCGCGTTACTACCACGAAAAATCCAAGCATGATCAGCGTGAGCAAGGAAGCCCAGATGCGAAGACGCCAACCAATCAACAGCAACAGCCCCAGAAGGACCTCCGTGAAGGGCAGAGTATGGGCGACGAATTGTACTCCCCAAGGCGCCAGCATCTTAAACGCGTCTACCTGGTACGCGAAGTTCGCGATGTTCGTGGAAATAGAGAATTTCAGGACGAACATCGGCCACAGGTGCGTGTTGGGGAAAAAAATCTTCGAGAATCCCGCGTAAACAAAGATTCCGCCGAGAGCAAGGCGGCCGATCCAGATAATGGCGCGGCGGAAATTGAATGGACTGGACTGCATCATAGTTTCTTGAACTGTCTGGCTCGAAAAACCGAATCCGTCATTGTGAGAGCAGCTGATTGAGAAACTGTTTGAGAATGTCGTAGGACATGACGCCGCCATAGGGATACGTCTGACCCT
>Ga0307471_100002549_pt1 | contig 10511 bp, 10 predicted proteins | sample atmos_gasesAM3C__2_FD_204566 | JGI IMG/M metagenome (GOLD analysis project Ga0307471, IMG submission 204566) | Hardwood forest soil microbial communities from Morgan-Monroe State Forest, Indiana, United States - atmos_gasesAM3C_515 | ecosystem: Environmental > Terrestrial > Soil > Temperate... | reverse complement strand
GCCAGAAAATTCGCAGCGCATTACTTGTCTCCGAAGTGGCGCTGGCCCTCGTCCTCGTCATCGCCGCCGGCCTGCTCGTCCGCACATTTTTCCATCTGCTCAAAGTCGATCCCGGCTTCAACACCACCCGCGTCCTGATGTTTGAACTCACCCTTCCCGGCGCGCGCTATCCCGACAAAGACAGCCTCGCAGGCGTCTATCGTAAAGTCCTTAGCCGCTTGAACGAAATCCCCGGCATCCAGGCCGCCGGCCTCGGAAGCCCCATGCCGATGAGCGGCGGGCAGGAATCCTCCGCGTTTGCAATACCCGGCCGCACTTTCGACAAAAGCTCCGGCCGCAGTCCCATTGCTTCCTACACGATCGCCTCTCCCGGTTACTTCGCCGCGATTGGCACGCCGATTCTCCGTGGCCGTCCGTTTCTTGATTCAGATACCGCCGATTCGCAACCCGTCGCAATCATCAGCAAGACGCTCGCAGATCAGTTCTACCCGGGCGAAGACCCCATAGGAAAATCAATCAAACTTCCCCCGGCCACATTTCCCACGCTGACTATCGTCGGCATCGCCGCAGACGTAAAACATTTCACCGTGCGCGAATCCACCGGCCCAGAGTTCTACGTCGTCTACACGCAAAAGCCTTATCCGGACATGCTCACGATGCAAGTCGCGCTGCGCACGCAAGCCGACCCCCGCGCCATTATCGGCAGCGCCCGCGAAGCGATTCGCTCCGTCGATCCCACGCTCCCCATCGCAAAAGTGTCCACCCTGGCAAGCCTCGTCGACGACTCCATGACCCAACCCCGCTTCTCGATGCTGCTCCTCGCCGCATTCGCCGCTCTCGCGCTGCTTCTCGCCTCAATCGGCATCTACGGCGTGATTTCCTACGCAGTCGCGCAACGCACCCAGGAATTTGGCATCCGTCTCGCCCTGGGCGCCCAACCGCGCAACGTGTTCTCGATGGTTCTGGGCCAGGGCGCTCGCCTTGCACTGCTCGGGGTGGTGCTGGGATTCATCGCCGCATTTGCAGTCACGCGGCTGATGACCAGCCTTCTCTTCGGCGTTCAGCCTACCGACCCCATCACGTTTATCGCCGTGCCCGCCTTGCTGATGGCCATCGCGCTGCTCGCCTGCTACATTCCTGCTCGACGCGCCACCCGCGTTGATCCAATCATCGCGCTGCGCTACGAGTAGACGTTCAGCTGGCTCATCCCCTGCATCCACAGTGGCAGCCCCCGCAAGATTTATGTTGCAGCAGCAACATCCTTATGTTGTAATGGCAACATGGAGGGACGTTCAATGGCCACTGTACTCGATGCGATTTTCCAAAGAAGAGCCGTTAAAGTTTTCGATCCCGTGGAAATTCCAGCAGAAACCCGCGAACAGATCCTGGAAGCAGCCCGCCTGGCCCCCTCCAGCTTCAACATCCAACCCTACCGCTTCTATTGGATTGAAACGCCGCAGACCCGCCGGGAAGCCGCCAGACTGTGCATGAATCAATCGCCCGCGGCCACAGCATCGGCTCTCGTCGTAGCCGTCGCGGATCTCGGATCATGGCAATCGACGACCCGCTCTTACCTCCAATGGATGCGCACCGCAGGGTTTTCTCCCGAGAAAATCGACGAATCCGAGCAGAAATCCAAATGGGCCAAGTGGTTTTTCATCCAGGGGTGGTTCGGGATCCTCGGAGCACTGAAATGGGTGATCTGCCGGCTCGTGAATATGTGGACGATCCTCGGCTCTCCTCCCGTCGCCCGTCAGGGCATGTTCAAATGGGCCACAAAGAACGCCTCGCTCGCTTGCGAAAACCTGATGATCGCAGCCGAAGCGCTGGAGCTGAATACCTGCCCGATGGAAGGGTTTGACGGCCGCAGGCTCTCGAAATTCCTGGGCCTCTCGGCACGCTACCATGAGATCGTATTGGTCATCGCGATCGGAAAAAAATCTTCGCGCCACGTGGACCAGCCGCAATGGCGCCGCCCGCTCCGCGCGACCGTGCAGGTTCTATGATCCCCGCAGACAAGCGACCGATTCCGCCCGAGATTCTCAGAGATTCAGCGATCGCTCATATCGCCCAAGCTTATTTTTCGATCGCCAAGAGGCTTGAGCAAAAGACCGGATGCTCGGCCACGCGCGGCTTCATTTTATCCACCCTGCGCGGCGGCGCGGCACTCAACCAAAACCAAATCGCGAAGCTCCTCGGTTTCGATCGCACCGTAGTTCACCGCGCCATCAAAGGAATGATCAAGGAGGGCCTGCTCACAGAGAGAAAAGCCGATTCCGGCAGAGCGCTCTTGCTTCGTCTCACAGCCAAGGGGAATAAGTATCGCGAGTACTTGATCAAGGAGCGCCGCGCTGTGGATGAACAGCTTCGCAAGGTCCTCAAACCGGACGAAATTGCAATCCTGATCCGGCTCCTCGATGCGGCCGCTGCACTCGAAATTTGAGCAGCCGCCTCAGGACTGTGCCAGCACATCGCCAAAACTGATAGGATACGAGCGGTCGGCTTGGCATTCGTCGCGCCGTTTTCGTCCGCCCTGCCGAAACGGATCTAATGGCCAAACCTGTAAGAGTTTTCCGCGAGCCCCGCTGGCCCGCCTTCGTCGCCATGTTCGCCGCCGCTCTCGTTCACCGCTCGATGCCCGAGCGGCTCTCCTTCGGCCCCAGTTGGGGCTTGCTCGTCATCACCGTGATTCTGCTGATTCCGCTCATCTATTCCACTCATCGAGGCCATTACAACGTCTCCCGAATCCTCACTTTCGTGGCCACTGGCCTCATCACCGCCGCCATGATTGCGTCTCTCGCTCTTCTGATTACGGGCATACCGAAGCACCTTGATTCTCCACAGACGCTCCTTCGCTCGGCGGTGTCGCTTTGGCTCACCAACGTGGTTGTCTTCGCTTTGTGGTACTGGAAAATCGATGCGGGCGGCCCGCTCGGTCGCGACAAGGCTCACGGCGATCTCGACAGTTCGTTTCTATTTCCTCAGATGCTGCTGCGCGATGAGCCTGAGGAAATCTGGTCTCCGCAGTTTATCGACTATCTTTTTCTTGCCTTCAACACCAGCACGGCCTTCTCGCCTACTGATACCGCTGCCCTCTCTCGCTGGGCCAAAGTGGTCATGATGGTGCAGTCGATCATCTCTCTGATGATCGTCACCCTGCTCGCAGCTCGCGCTGTGGGCATCCTCTAAGCTAACCGCTGCTCGACGCAACTCCATGTGGAGTGCGGGGGCTTGCCCCCGCTTTCATAGTCCCCGCCTGCCGGGACGGTTCTCGGCCAAAGCATCGCGCGACAGCACGGCCCGCTGGCTCTTCAGATGGATATCAACAGAACCTTGATCTCTTAGTTTGAACGATGGAGGGTCAGCCCGCTCGAAAACGCCTGCTTCACATCGGGCTTCGCGAGATACGCAATCGACCAGCCCGCTGCGCCAATCACAAGCGAGTGAGCAAAAATCATCGGGGCAAGTGGAACTACGGGGTATCCGATGAAAGTAAGAATGCTGACCACCGTGCACAAAATTCCAATTCCGATACAGCTAATCGCCAGAATTCGCGCCCATTCGCACAATTGCAGCACCCCCAGCGCAAGGCACCCTGCGACTCCTGCCAGCACGAGTAGCGAAAAACCCCCCGCCACTCCCATCCCGGCAATCGAGGCGGAAACCGGATCGCCTCCATCTCCTCCGCTGATCGCCATCACTGCAATAAAAAAGAAAATGCAGGAACCCACCGCGAGAATCGCAGCTCCTACAAACGTCGCGATCGCGATGATTGTCACTCCGGCTGGTCGTTTCATGCTCGGCTCGGCTAAGACTTCTTCAGATCGAGCGGTAAAGCTGTACCGCGCATCGGTCCGCGAATTGTCCGCTTCGGGCCGGCGGCGAGGCATTATACTTCTGTGGATATACGAGTACAGGTTTCCCAGTTTGAATGGTTTAAACGGCCGTGGCGCCATCGCCATGAATCTTTCAGCCCTTTTTCTTTCAGTTTCGAGTACTCGCGATATTCCTCGTGACGCTCGGCTAAGCACTTCGCTAAGGGCAATCTTCGCGTTTAGCGCCAATGTAATAGCCCTGTTGGAATGAGCTGTCATTTTTGTCACGGAGCAGATCGCGCCAAGGTTGCTTTTCACACTAATAATAATAATGATGGCGCACTCAGCGCTTTTCGAGAATACAGCGCAACCTGTAGGTCATTAAGCCGGTCTTCAGCGCCCCAATCTCTAAAATCTTTCCGGAAAAACATGCCGCACCGCCCATCCGACCCCGGCATTATAACCTTCAGACGAGCGGCGCGACGTTATAGGCCTGTGAATATTTATCCGCTTATGCGGGACTGCAAAATTCGCTAATCCGGATGGCTGTGCCGCCAGTTCCAATAATCCCGCTGCTCCTTTTCCTTCAGTTTGTCGTACTTCCGGTACTGCTCATGCCGCTCTTCCATGTAATGACGGTAGGCACGATCTTCGCGCTCATCCCAGTTGTATGACCCGGGCCACAGCATGGTCGAGGTTTCATCAGCATGCTCGGCCCAGAATAGTCGAAGGCAGGAAGCCTCAACTGTAGTAGTATCGCGCCGACGCAAGTCCCGCCGCGCCGCACGAGAAATCAACGGTAACCGCTTCCAATTCGAGGCTTCTTCAAGCCACCGCTGTAACAACGAACCGTGGCGGTCTGCTCGACCAATATTTCTACTTTTTCATGTCGCTCCTGATCCCCGCAGTGGTGGTGTACGGCTTCAGCTTCACCGTGGACCAGCATCTAATTCACCCGGCGATTCCGCGCCCCACGATCCTGTATCTTCACGCGGCGGTTTTTTCCGGCTGGCTGCTGTTCTTCCTCCTGCAGTCAGCGCTGGTGCGAACGCACAATGTGCGATGGCATCGCCGCATTGGCTGGTTCGGAGCCGCGCTGGGTGTGCTGGTTCTTGTGCTCGGCGTCTCCACAGCCGTCGCCATGGGACGCTTTAATACCTTACAAATGCATGCTACGGACGCGGAGTCTTTCTTGATGATTCCGCTCTTTGATATGGTCTGCTTCACCAGCACCTTCGCGCTGGCGATTTACTGGCGGAAAAAACCGGAGTTCCATCGCCGCCTGATGTTCATTGCCACCTGTGCGTTGACTGCAGCGTCTTTCGGGCGCTTTCCCGAGCGCCTGCTGCCCCACGAGTTTTTTTACGCTGGCGTCGACTTCCTGATTCTCCTCGGCGTCGTCCGCGACATGATCGTCAACCGCAGAGTGCACCGGATTTATTTTTACGTTCTTCCGGCCTTCATCGTCGGCCAAACAATCGTGATGTACACCGTTATCCACAACCTGCCGTACTGGACCAGGACCGCCTATTCAATCCTCTGGTAAGGGTTACAAGACTCTTCCGTCGCACGGGCCAGCTCATCCCCGGCCTCACTTTCGTAGCTCAGGTCCCATTCCGGCCGTCCTCGGCCGGAATTGACCTGAGGCTGCTCTACCCATTACGTAACCGTTGAAGGTTAGCGTCTTTACACAGCGCGGCAACCCGCCCAGTAACACTTGCATCAAGTTCCTCAGTGAGTCCCAGCCTCCTTCCATGGAGGGCAGAAATGATCCGCCGGAATATCGCGTTACTAGTGTTGCTCGCCGGTACATTCACGCTTCTTTCTTGCGGCGCAACCCACAACATGCCGGGTGTCGGGATGGGCGGCAGTATGCCGGGAAAGTCACCGTCTCCTTCACCCAATCCGATGCCCCCAATGTCACATCCGCGTCCCTAATCAGGGTGCGCCGGCCAGCGTCGTCTTTTCTTTAGCGCGCTTGCGTTAAGGGTGGACGCTGCACTCCTCACAGACCGTTTGACCAACCACGACATACTTCTCCATTGGTGATCGGCCTACGCGGTTCGATATTCGCCGAACGGAGGCGTTCTTAACAGCGATGTCTCCCTGTGAGATTGCTGGTGCGAAGCGGTTTATCAATATCTATCCAACTTCTGCCGGAAGTAACCGAGAATTGCTTCTAGTCGCCGACCCCCGGAAGTTGGCCAGACCGCTCACTGGTTTGCTAAGGTTGTCGTCATGTCCGAACATTCCACCGAGCAGATACGCGAATTGCTCGACTCCCTTTATCGCGTGGATTCGAGACGAATCCTGGCAACTTTGATCCGCTTGCTCGGTGATTTTGATCTTGCCGAGGAGGCGATGCACGAAGCCTTTGCGGCTGCGTTGAGCCTGTGGCCGGGAAGTGGAGTACCCGGCAACCCGCGGCCATGGTTAATTTCGACGGCCCGATTCAAAGCCATCGATACTCTGCGTCGACGCGCCAGATTTGATGCCTCTCAAGACGAGCTCGTGCGATATCTCGAAGCGCAATCGAGTTCGCCGGAAGAGTCCAATGAAGAGGACAGCCTGGAAGATGACCGGCTGCGCCTGATTTTTACCTGCTGTCATCCATCTCTTGCCCCGGAAGCGCGCGTTGCGCTCACCTTGCGTGAGGTGTGCGGGCTGACAACCGAGGAGATAGCAAAGGCCTTCCTCACCACTCCGCGTACGCTGGCGCAGCGCATTGTGCGCGCCAAAGCAAAGATTCGAGACACACCGATTCGCTGCGAGGTGCCCTCGCCGCAGGAATTGCCAGACCGGCTGGGTGCGGTGCTGCAGGTCGTCTATCTCGTCTTTAACGAAGGTTATTCGGCTGCGGCGGGAGCAGAAGTAACGCGGGCCGAGCTCACCGGCGAGGCGATTCGATTGGGCCGGTTGCTGACCGATCTCCAGCCAGAGCCGGAGGTAATTGGCCTGCTCTCCCTGATGTTGTTGCAGGAATCCCGTCGCGCCGCTCGCACCTCTCCGACGGGAGAGTTGATTTTGCTGGAGAATCAAAACCGCTCGCTCTGGAACCGAAGACAGATCGCAGAGGGAGTGGCATTGCTGGAGAAAGCTCTGAAGTCCCGCCGCTTCGGCCCCTACACACTGCAGGCTGGGATTGCGGCAGTGCATGCCGAAGCGGAATCGGTCGTGGCGACCGACTGGGGGCAGATTGTCGCGCTATACGACCAGTTGGTGCGAATTCAGCCTTCGCCAGTTGTGCAGCTAAATCGTGCCGTGGCAATTGCCATGCGCGATGGTCCAGAGGCCGGCCTCACGCATATCGACGCGGTGTTGGAAGATGGCGAACTGGAAAATTATTACCTGGCGCATTCAGCTCGTGCCGATATGTGCCGCAGGCTGGGCCGGACCGCTGAGGCTCGGTCCTCTTATGAGAAAGCTCTGGCCCTCACCCAACAGGAACCAGAGCGGCAATTCCTGCAGGAGCGGATTCGGCAGCTGAAATAAAAATTGGAAGAGCTGTCGATTTTCCGTCTCCTCAACGACTATAGGACGAGAGAACGATGAGCTACGGCTCCTGAATGAACGGGAAACGAGTCATCGGGAACAAACCACAGAAACCAAGGAGAAAGAGTCATGCCACAATATCTGGTTGCTAGTTACCTCCCCGACGACTTCGACCCGTCCAGCGTAACCGAAGCGATGATCGAAGAGATCCACGCGGTCAACCGCGAATTGATTGCTGCCGGCGTGAGGAAGTTCGCCTGCGGCATTTCCCCGGCGGGCAGCGCGAAGACGCTGCGGCGGCAGCCCAATGGTAAAGTGCTCGTCACCGACGGACCATACACCGAGACCAAGGAGCACCTGGGCGGATTTTGGATATTGGAATGCGCGGATATGGACGAGGCACTCGCGTGGGCGCGCAAAGGTGCCATCTCCTGCAATGCGGTGGGCGAGGTGCGCGAGCTTCTTTTCTTCCCGGCTCCGGAACTAGAACCCAGCGGAAGCAAGTAAACACCCCGGCCAGGCGGCCGCTCAACGCTAAAGGAGAAGAAAATGCGCTTCATGATGATCATGTTTCCGAAAGAATACGTAACCGCAAAACCCGGCTGGGTACCCGACTTCAAAAGCATGGAGAAAATGGGCCAGTACAACGATGAACTAGGGAAAGCCGGCGTGCTGCTAGCGCTCGACGGTCTGACGCCGCCTGCGACGATGAGCGCGCGCGTCACCTTCAAAAACGGAAAATCGATAGTAACCGACGGCCCGTTTCCCGAAACGAAGGAAGTGATCGGCGGCTTCTGGATTATTGAGGTGAAGTCCCGCGAAGAGGCTCTCGAATGGGCCTCGCGCATCCCCGGAAAGGATGACGAAATGGTCGTCGAAGTCCGCCGGCTATTTCACACAACCGACTTCGATCCCGAGACCCAAAAGGAAATCCAAAAGAGGTTCGGCGACGACGTCGCGGGGGAGCTGAGCCAGTAGTAGAAAAACTCTCCGCGCTTCGTCGAATTCCGGTCCGGCTGTTCGTCTATGTAGTGAAGGCAGAGCCTCGGAACACGCGCCCTAGTGACGAGATGATCGAGCCGGCGCAACGCTCTGTTGCCGGTTCGTTCAATCCGCTATGAGGAGAAGAACAATGAAATATGTCTGTTTTGGCTACTACGACAAAGGCAAATTCGATGGCATGAAGGAGAGCGAGCGAAACGCCATGTTCGACACATGCCTTGAATATGACGATCATCTTCGCGCCAACGGGCACTGGGGTGGTGGCGAAGCGCTTCAGGGGTCGGAGACCGCCTTGACCCTCTCTTGGAAGAACGGCAAGGTGGCAACGATCGACGGGCCCTATACCGAGACCAAAGAGCAACTCGGCGGCATTATTGTTCTTGAGGCGAGGGACATGAATCATGCTGTACAGCTCATCGGCCAGCATCCGGCACTCACGTATGGCAACATTTTCGAGATTCGCCCAGCGGGGGACATGAATGAAATCATGAAGGCAAGCGAGCAGCGACGCCGAAAGAACACTGCACACTGAACACGGCGCAACAGAAAGAGGAGGAGACATCAGCCGAGAATCTGCCTCGTCGACGTCTATGTAGCCGCCACCGGAGAATGGAGAACTCATGAGCCAGTATTTGGTTGCGATTCATCACCCCAACAATTACGGCCCGTCCGTTGAGGCGAAGCGATGCAACGCGAGTCGCCTTCTATTCAAATGAGCAATCAACTCACTCGTCGCGACTTCGCAATCCGCACCGCAGGCTTTGGTCTGGCTTTGGGACTCGCGCCTGCAGCTACGCTGGCGGAGGCTGAGCAAGCCTCGCGCTCAGAAACTTCGCCGGCGGTCGCGGATCCGTATTCCCTCGTCGATCCGGAACTTCTTCCTATGCTCAAGCAGTTCCCCTCCTTTGACTTCTCAGGAGAGATGGTCAATAAGTTCCGGCAAACGCCCGGCCTGCCCCCGTTACCTGTTCCCGCGCCGCAGCCCGTGGAGCGGCATATCCCCGGGCCGCCAGGAGCACCCAAGGTTCGTCTTTGGGTCGTTGATCCTGCGCCGTTGGAGAAGGGCAAGCCGTTGTTGCTTTTTATACATGGCGGCGGCTTCATGATGCCCGATCCCGTGTTGATGCCCCGGCTCCAGGGGATCGCGACGGATTGCCATTGCGTCGTCGTCTCGGTTGACTACCGGCTGGCTCCGGAGACGCGCTATCCCGGCTCGCTCGAGGACAATTACGCCGCACTCAAATGGGCCCATGCCCATGCGGCGGAGCTCGGCATTGATCGCTCCAGGATTGCCGTCGGCGGTCAGAGCGCGGGCGGCGGCCACGCAGCGAGCCTTGCGATTCACGCGCGCGACCGCAAGGAAGTTCCCATCGTCTTCCAGTTGCTCATCTACCCCCAGCTAGACGACCGAACGGGCAGCTCCCACCCGGTGCCGCCCGCCATTGGCCAGTTTATGTGGACTGCGAGTGCCAATCGTTTTGCCTGGAGCTCGCTGCTCGGTGTTCCAGCGGGTTCGTCCAAGGTGCCGGCAGCTGCCGTACCCGCCCGGGTAGCCAGTGTCGCCGGCCTACCGCCTGCCTGGATCGGCGTCGGTTCTATCGATCTGTTCGTCGAAGAAGACATGGACTATGCGCGGCGGCTCGTCCATTCCGGAGTCGCAACCGAACTCTTGGTCGTGCGTGGTGCCTTTCATGGATTTGACCTCCTCGTGCCGGATGCCGAAGTCTCCCAACAATTCAGCGCGAGTTGGAAGTCTGCGCTGCGCAAAGCATTCGCCACTGGCAAAGCTGATATAGCAGAGAAGCCAAAAGCGTCGCGGCAGAGTTCGGGGCAGTGAGAAAAGTTTCCTGGACGATATGTCGAATTTCCGGTCCGGCCGTTCGTCTATAAGGTGAAGGCAGGGCAACCGCCCGGCCCCAATACCGTTACACGAAAAGGAGAAATCATGCCGCAGTATTTGGTTGCGATTCACCACCCCGACGGTTACGACGGGTCCCTCGAAGGCGAAGCGATGATGCGCGATATCGACGTGCTCAACGAAGAGATGGAGGCCGCCGGTGCCAGGATTTTCGCTGGTGGCCTCTCCGGGGACAGCAGCGCGAGGTCCCTGCGGGCGCAGCCCGATGGCAAGGTGCTCATCACCGACGGGCCGTACCTGGAGACCAAGGAGCACGTAGGCGGCTTTTGGATACTGAAAGCCGC
>Ga0307471_100002548_pt1 | contig 10513 bp, 7 predicted proteins | sample atmos_gasesAM3C__2_FD_204566 | JGI IMG/M metagenome (GOLD analysis project Ga0307471, IMG submission 204566) | Hardwood forest soil microbial communities from Morgan-Monroe State Forest, Indiana, United States - atmos_gasesAM3C_515 | ecosystem: Environmental > Terrestrial > Soil > Temperate... | reverse complement strand
CAAAATCTGGGACGTGAAGCCGCCGGATCAGATAGGGCTGCTGATGTTGATCAGGTCCCGGCTGGTCTCCTTTGCGCTGGTGCTGGGATTCGGATTCCTGCTGCTGGTCTCGCTCGTATTCAGCGCTGCGCTCGCGGCCTTCGGACGCCTGTTCAGCGCGCGTCTCTCGCTGCCCGCGGAGCTTCTCGCCGTGAGCAACGCCGTGGTGTCTTTCGGCGGTATTTTCGTGTTGATCGCCCTCATCCTCAAATACGTTCCGGACGTGAGGCTGCGCTGGCATGACGTGTGGCCGGGAGCGCTGGCGACCGCCTTCCTCTTCACCATCGGCAAGGTGCTGCTCGGGCTGTACCTGGGCAAGACCGCTGTTGGATCGGCCTACGGCGCCGCGGGCTCCCTCATCGTGGTAATTCTCTGGGTCTACTATTCCGCCATGATTTTCTACTTCGGCGCCGAATTCACCCGCGTGCGTGCCGGCCGACGCGCGCCCAAAATGCGAGCATTACCGCCACGGTAGATCCGCGCTCTCGCAACGCCGCGCCTCGAGCGCGGCGATCGAGGGCCGGATTTGGCGGCGGTGAGTGCCAGGGTGACGAGCGCCACCGATGGGGCACCACCAAAAATACCGGCGAAGCGTTTCGGCCGCAGCACCTCACCGAGCAGCGCGAACAGGCTGACGATCGCGCCGCCCAGCAGAAAGCGCCACAGAAGATCCATCCACCCGCAGGTTACCAGAGGCGCAGCGACTTGCGGCTCAGCGGATTGTCGTCGCTGCGCGCCTGAACTCCGCAGCACTGTGCATGGCTTATACTGAGCCCGTACCTCTGAGATGGCACGTGGATCTCGATCGTTCTGACAAGACACGCCGGGGAGGATCGCAGCCTAAGGTGCGCGATCTTACGGACAAGGTTACGCCTGCATCGCGCCCGGACCCGGCCCAGGATCCAGAGCACTTCCATCAACGCGCACTGCTCGCTGCAATCGTCGACTCATCGGACGATGCGATCGTCAGCAAGACGCTCGAGGGCCGCATCCTCTCCTGGAACCGTGCGGCTACGCGAATCTTCGGCTACGAGCCGCACGAGGTCATCGGCAAGCCGATCACCATCATCATCCCGCCTGAGCTGCATGGGGAAGAGCGGGAGATCCTGGCCAAGCTCGGGCGTGGCGAACGCATCGATCACTTCGACACGGTGCGGGTCACCAAGGATGGTCGGCGGATTGCCATCTCGCTTACGGTGTCACCGGTCCGTGCTGCCGACGGTAGGGTCATTGCCGCCTCCAAGGTTGCGCGCGATATCTCCGGGCGAAAGCTCGCGGAGCAGAGGTTGAGACAGAGCGAAGAGGCTTTGCGCCTCGCCGATCGTCGCAAGGACGAGTTCCTGGCCCTGCTGGCTCACGAATTGCGTAACCCGCTCGCCCCGATCCGCTATGCGCTCGCAGCCAACAAGAAACCGGGGCGAACCCCCGAGCAGTGCAGGCGGGCCGAAGAGATCATCGAGCGGCAGGTCACTCACATGAGTCGCCTGCTGGATGACCTGCTCGATATTTCGCGCATCACCCGCGGCGCGCTCGAACTGAAGAAGACCCGTACCGAGCTCACCTCCGTGGTCGGTGCGGCGATCGAGACTGCCCGGCCGATCCTGGATGAGAAGCATCACAGGCTCCTGCTCGACCTCCCGAGCCAGCCGGTGGAGCTCGAGGCGGACGTCGTGCGCCTGGCGCAGATCTTCTCCAACCTGCTGATCAATGCAGCGAAGTACACCGACCCGGGCGGCCGGATTCAGCTGCGAGCCCTGCAGCAGGACACGGAGGTCATCGTCTCGGTGAGCGACAACGGCATCGGCATCGCGGCTGAGATGTTGCCGCAGGTGTTCAACATGTTCTTCCAGTCGGACTCGGCGCTCGGTCGTGCCGAGGGCGGACTGGGTGTTGGTCTATCGCTGGTCCGCGGCCTGCTCGCGCTCCATGGCGGAAGTGTCGAAGCCCGTAGCGAGGGCCCCGGGCGGGGGAGCGAGTTCATCGTCCGACTGCCGCTGGGGGCCGTCACTCAGCCAGGTGGCGATGTCGGGGCCGGGGTGGAACCACTGTCCGCGGATGCCGGCCTGAAGATCCTGGTGGTGGACGACAACCGCGACGCAGCCGACACCTGCGCCATGCTGCTCGAAGCATTGGGTCATCACGTGCAGACGGCCTACACCGGCAGACAGGCACTCGAACTGGCACGGGCATTCCGGCCACACGCGATGCTGTTGGACATCGGACTCCCGGATGTGGACGGCTACAAGCTCGCCGCGCAGGTCCGCGCCACGCCATGGGGGCGCAGCACGGTGCTGGTCGCCGTCACCGGCTGGGGCCAGGAGGAGGATCGGCAGCGCGCTGCCGCGGCGGGCTTCGATCAGCACCTGCTGAAGCCGATTTCGGCGGAGACCGTGGAAACGCTGCTGCAATCGCTCGCACGGAGAACCGCAACCTAGCCGCGGTCACGGCGCGCGCGGTGCGCTCACAGCGCGGAAGCTCAAGGTCAAGGACACCGGGCCGCGGTGAGCCCGCATGGCGAGCTCGGCCACGGGCGAGGCGGGCCGCGCGATGTTGGTTTGCATATCCAACGGTGCCGACAACGGCGCGCGCGCGACGCCGACAGACGCGGGCGGCGTCCACGCGCGACCATCGAGCTCATCGCGCACAACCGCCACAGCGCCTCAGTGCGCGCCACACCGGCGGCGGGCAGTAGTTCACCTGACACCTCGTTCTACAGAACGCTGGCGGAAGGCGGCATGGCCGAGGTCGATCTCGGTAAGCTCGCCGAGCAGAAGAGCACCGATCCAAAGGTGCAGGAGTTTGCGGCGATGATGGTGAAGGACCATTCGGCCGCGAACGAGAAGCTCGAATCCCTGGCGTCATCGAATCGAATTCCACTGCCTGACACCCTCGACGCCTCGCATGAGGAGACCAAGACGAGGCTCGAGGCCCTGAGCGGCGATGGCTTCAACAAGTCGTACATCGAGACTCAGCTGAAGGCTCACGAGAAGACGGTCGATCTGCTCGAGAAGGAGATCTCCTCGGGGCAGGACGCCGATGCCAAGGCTTTCGCGCAGTCGGTGCTCCCGACCGTCAAGCATCATCTGGAGGCCGCGCGTACGCTCGCCAGCGAGGCGGGCGTCAAGAACGCGAGCCGTTAGGTCTTGCGGTCGAACAGCCTGCGCAACTCCACCTTGGCGCGCTCGAGGATGTGACGGCGCTCCGCCGTGAGACTCCGTCCGGAGCGGTTGATGTGAAAATTGAGCATCGACATCGCCGAGCGGAACGGCTCGGCCTTGCGCCGCCGACTCTCGAGCGCAGATCTTTTCAAGGATGCGGCGATGGCGCGGGGAGAACGCCGCGTGAACACGCCCGGCTCGAGATCGAGCGCATTGCTCGTCTTCATGACTTGGGCGGACCAACGACGCGGATTGGCCTTGCCCGCGGGACGTATGCGCCGGCTGGTCTTGCGTTTCATGCTGCTCAACCCTGCGCCCGGTACGCGAGCGCGAAAGCCGCGACTGGGTTTCGGCACGTTCCCCTTGACCCAACGTGACGCTGCCATGCACTGCTGGATGGGACGATCGGTTGACTTGAGCAGAATGGTGTAGGAGCGTTGTAGGCCATTTCCTACACCACACAAGCGTGGCGCCCCTCACCCGAAGGCGTTGAAATACGCTCATGTCGAATGCCGATGACACGCCGTCAGAAAGCGGCGGCTCGCTCATCCGCGAGCTTGCCCACGAGTTGCGCGACGCTCTGAGTCCGCTCGCTTCAGCGGCCGATCTTGCAAGGCTGCGCAATTTCGATCCGGAGGCGAGCCGCCTGCTGGCGCAGAAGGTCGAGCGAGGACTGCGCCGCGCACTCGCGCTTCTCGATGCGTTCGCACTCGCCGAGCAGTGCGAACACGGGACCCTGCCGCTGCGCCTACGAACCGTTCGCCTGGAGGAGATCCTGGAGAGTGCGCGCCGCGAATTCGGTGCCGCCGAGCGATACGCGTTCGAGTCGTCCGGCGGGAGCTCCACAGTGCGGGCCGATCCGGTGCCGTCGGCCGAGGCGCTTGCAGCCATCTTGCAACGGACAGCCGCGATCACCGCGCCGGCGCAACTCGTGGAGGTGCGTCAGGCGGGGACCGCCGCACAGCCGGAAATTCGCATCAGCAGCCGGGTGGATCCGGCCAACATGCCCGCAGAGGAGTGGTTTTCAAGTCATCGCGGCGGCGATGGGCGCATGGCGCTGCTCACTGCGCAGCGCATCATGGACTTGCAGGGCGGCGCGCTCGAGCTCCTGAGAGAGAACGACGGCCGCTTCGAGCTCGTCATGCGATTTGCCGGCGGTGCGCCGCCGCCTGGAGCAGAGCGGCCCACTTCGACAGTCGCGCCGCCGCAGGTGGCCGAGCCGTCTCGGCCGGGCGCAGCGGCACGTGCGGCTACGGAGCGTATTCTGATCGTCGAGGACAGTGCTGAGGTACGCCGCGCTTACCGCGAGGCACTCGTAGCGCTCGGTTACAGCGTCCTCGAGGCGGCCGACGCAGAGCAGGCGCTGAGCGCATTGGAGCACACGCGGCCGGATGCGGCGCTCATCGACATCCACCTGCCACGCATGAACGGTTATCGGCTCGCCCAGGCAATCCGTGCACGTACCGGAGCGGCCATCTACCTGGTGATGCTGAGTGGCATGGCACTGGATGCCGTCACACGCGGGCTGGCGCGCGAGGCAGGCTTCGATGACTGCCTCGACAAAATGGCAGGTCCGGTCGCTCTGCGCGAGTTGCTCGAAGCGGGAACGGGCCGCCGCGGGTGAGGGGAAAGAAACAGTCTCGGAAACGACGAAAAATGGATCCGGCGGAAATCGCTGCGAAACCCGAGTCCTTGCGCGCTTCCGTGACGCGCCACCGCTCCGATCTCCGGGCCTTCCGTGGCCCGCGTCCTCGTCCTTGAGGTCACCGCCCGTCTAGGGAAACCTGTGATCCCTGCCGGAGACACCGTTCGCCGCACCGAGACTGTTAGGACGCGTCGGACCGAGTAGGGGCAGCTCCCGGCGACGCTTTACTTTGTCTGTGCACTCCCGAGGATGACTGGGGCGCACCTTAATCTGCGCAAGCGAGCCGCGGCTGACAGTGTGGAACGTCAACGCACGTCGGCTGAAAGCCGACGCCGCAGTCGGCGCTCTCCTACAGCCGGACAACCAGCCGCTGGTGGTTGGCTCCGACACCGGAAGGAGCGCCGTGCTGACGGTAGAGATGCGATTTCGTTCTGGATACTTCGCGAGTGGACTGGTGATTCCATCGCGCAATGGATTCTGCGAAGCCTGTTTCATAAAGGAAGAATCGTTGAGACCGTCGTTGAACGCCGTTCCGCAGTCCAGCACCGCCCCGTCGCCCGAACCTGCAGCGCCGGACAGCGCCGCGACGGCTCGATCGATTGCCGATCCGGGCGCGCGGCGACGCCGCGCACGCTCCTTCAGCCGGCCGCTGTGGATCCTCGCCATATGCGTCGGTATTGCCGCCTTGCGACTCGGACGGGACCTGTTGATTCCTGTAGGGCTCGCCGTGTTGATGGCGCTGGTGCTCTCGGGCATCGTCGAGACACTGCGGCGCTACCGCGTGCCACGCGCACTGAGTGCGCTCGTTCTGCTGCTGCTCATCGGTGCGGCAGTCGGCGGACTGCTGCACGCGGTGTGGCCGCCGGCGCGTCAATGGATCGAAAACGCACCGCGGGTGCTGCGCACCATCGAGCACAAGACGCGAGGGGCGCAATCGGTCGTGCGGCGCCTCGATGCCCTGGCAAGGCGCGCCAGCGCGCTCGCCGGTGCGGGCGACCCGCCCACCGCCGCGCCAGCGCCCGCAGCAACGGCAAGCTCGGTGTCGACGATGGACGTGGTCGAGGGCACCAGCGGAGCCGCAGCGGCACTGCTCATGTGCGCAGCCCTGACGCTGTTGCTGCTCGCCGCGGGGCCACCAGCTCTCGCACGCATGACTGCGCCGTTGGTCGCCGAAGGACGCGCGCTGCACGCGTTGCAGATCATCGACGCCATCCGTGTGGAGGTCGGCCGCTACTACGGCACGCTGGCGGCGATCAACCTGCTCTTCGGCGCTGCGACAGCGCTTCTGATGTGGTTGCTCGGGATGCCGAATCCCATGCTCTGGGGGGCACTCGCCGCGGTATTGAACTTCATTCCGTACCTGGGATGTGCGACCACTTTCGCGATCCTGACGCTCGTGGCCTTTGTGTCCTTCGACGGGATCGGCCAGACGCTCCTGGTTGGCGCGAGTTTCCTGCTGCTGGCCGCCATCGAGGGACACATCATCGAACCGGTGTTCGTGGGGCGCCGCCTCGACCTCAATCCCATGGTGGTGTTGGTGGCTCTGTGGACCGGAGCCTGGTTGTGGGGCATCGCAGGCATGGTGGTCGCCCTGCCCTTTCTCGTCGCCACCAAGGTGGCCGCCTCGAGAAGCCGCAATGGCGCGGCGGTCGTGCGCGTCCTCAGTCCGTCGAGCGGTCGCGAACGGCGGACCTCGTCCTCGAGGTTCACCCGCCGCCGCTGGTGATCACCGCCACGTCCCGTCCCGCCGGACGCAACGACTCGACGGTGCGATCGCGACGCACTCCCTTGAGACTCGCCTGCCGGAGGAGCCCGTCCTCGGTCTAGCCGCGAAACTCGACTTCCACCACGATTGCGCGTCGCGGCCGCTGAAATTGGTGATCTTCAGCCGCTCGTACAGCTGCCCGGACCAGAGAAAGCGCGTGCGCTCGAGGTGGATAACCCCTTGGGGGATCGAATGCTCGCCGGGCGCGGGCAAGGGCCTGTTGGTCAGTTGTGCGGTGAACAGGACATTGTCGTGTGAGACTTCGGCGCCGAGAAACGACGGGCGGCTGTCCGCCACCTGCAGCTGCAGCCGCGACAGCATGCGCGTGTCGTCCCAGAATAGGCCGCTGTCGGGCGCGTCGATGTCCCCGAGCGCGTCTGCCAGCAGGAAGACGTTGGCATCCTTGAGCGTAAAGCGTGCCAGGGCCACGGTCATTGCCGGAATCGTGTGCCATAGCTGGCTCTTGCACCGTGGCGTCCGCGCCCGACGACTCGGGGCGCCGCGAGGAGTGTTCCGTAGACATCCAGGTAGTTTTCCGCCATGTGCCGGGACGTAAAACGGCTCTCGAACGCAGTGCGTACCACGCGGCGATCGAGCCGCGCGACCCGTCCGACAGCCTCGACCGCCTCACGCTCGGAATGCACGATGAAGCCGGTGAGCCCCGGCTCGATCACTTCGGGAACCGAGCCGCGCCCCCAGGCGATGACCGGTGTCCCGCATGCCATGGCCTCGATCATGACGAGCCCGAAGGGCTCCGGCCAGCTTATCGGGAACAGCAGCGCGAGGGCGTTGGCCAGGAACTCGGTCTTGTGCTCCGCATCGATCTCGCCGACGAACTCGATCAGCGGATCATCGAGCAATGGTCGGATGACGGTCTCGAAATAAACCCGGTCCGCGTTGTCTACCTTGGCAGCGATCCGCAGCGGAATACGCGCGGCGCGCGCAATGCGTATGGCGAGATCGGGCCCTTTCTCCGGCGCGATACGCCCGAGAAAAGCGAGGTAGCCGCGGTCGCTGTCCTCCCGGAACCAATAGCGCTCCGGGGAGATCCCGTGCGGGACGGTGGCGAGCCAGTTGGCATCGGGCAACGGGCTACGCTGGTTCTCGGAGATGGACACGAGGCCGTAGTGAGGCCAGCGGGCGTATGCCGCGGGCAGATCCCTCAGGTCGGTGCGCGAGTGCAGGGTCGTCACGCTGCGATGGGCCACGTGCTCGAACATGGGAAAGTGCAGCATGTCCAGGTGGAAGTGCAGAATATCGAACCGCTGGCACAGCTCCCTCACCTCATACAGCATGGCAAGATGCGCCGCCACGTCAGACTTGAGCGGCACGGCGTCGAGTCTGAGGGACTGATCGCGCATCGGCACAAGTGTCGCCTCGGTCGAAGATTCCGCCGACGCAAACAGGGTGACATCGTGTCCGAGCTCGACCAGTGCATCACACAGGTGCGCGATGACCAGCTCGGTGCCGCCGTACAGCGTTGGCGGAACCGCTTCGTAGAGGGGAGCGATCTGTGCAATCTTCATCGGGGCGTCCTGCCTTGCTTCCTGATTCTTATTTACCGTGCAGCGGAACACTGCGTAAGGTTCAGCCACGCCTAACGCTTGTGAGACTTCTCTTACCGGAAAAGCGTGCAGCGCCGGCCCTCGACGGACGCGAACTACAGGCCGCCGCCGTGGGCCAATATGGCCTCTCTTACGCCTGCGTCCTCGCGCGGCTCAACCGCGCGCTTCGGCCCGCAGAATCGAGTCGAGCGCGTTGGGGTCCGCGGGCTTGGTGAGATGGTGATCGAAGCCGGCCTCGACGGCGCGGCGGCGGTCATGGTCCTGTCCCCAGCCGGTCACCGCCACGAGAAGCGCGCGGCGTCCCCACGATGAGACGCGCACCCGCCTTGCCAGCTCGTAACCGGTCATATCGGGCAAGCCGATGTCGAGCAACAGTGCGTCGGGACGGAACGCTGCTGCGAGCTCGAGCGCCTGCGCACCGCTAGCCGCCGTCCGGACCGTGTGTCCCGAGAGCTGCAATAGCATGGCGGACATCTCGGCAGCGTCGCGGTTGTCATCCACGACGAGAATTCTCTTGGCCCGGATGGGCAGAGACTCTGCCTCCGCAGCAACCGCCATTCCCGGCTTCTCGAGCGCCGTGCCCACCGGCAGGCGCACGGTGAATTCACTCCCCTGCCCCGACCCGCGGCTGCGCACCTCGACGCTCCCGCCGTGCAGTGCGACCAATTCCCGTGCGAGCGCCAGGCCCACACCCAACCCTCCACCCGCACTGCCGCTCGTACTTCCCTGCGAGAAGAGCTTGAAGAGCTTCGGCATCATCTCCGCCGGGATGCCCATGCCGTTGTCACGTACGCTGACGAGCACATCGCCGCACTGCTGAGCCGCCCGTATCTCGATGCGTCCTCCGGGAGGGGTGTATTTCGCAGCGTTGATGAGGAGGTTGGAGAAAGCCTGCGCCAGGCGCACCGCGTCCGCCTGCAGCCTCACCGGCTGGCCTGGCAGATCGACCGAGACAGTGTGCTCCCGCGCCTCCACGATCGGGCGCGCCGTCTCGATTGCGGCGCTCACGATGGACCCGAGTTCCGTCGGAGTCTTCTTCAGCTCGAGCGTGCCGTGGGTGATGCGTGAGATGTCGAGCAGGTCATCGAGCAGGCGACTCATGAGCGCTACCTGCCGGTCGATGGTTTCCTCCGCTCGCCGTCGCTGCTCGGGCGTCCGGCCCGGTTTGCCGGCCGTAGCCAGGGCGTAGCGGATCGGTGCCAGAGGATTGCGCAACTCATGGGCGAGCAGCGCCAGGAACTCATCCTTGCGCCGGTCGGCCTCGCGCAGGGCCTCCTCCCTGTCGCGCAGCTCCTGCTCGAGCGCGCAACGCTGGACGAAATCGCTTGCCTGCCGAAGGTACAGATCGAGCCGGCGGAGCTCGCGCTCCCCGGGCTGTCGTGCCGCGCGGAAGCGCGTGCGGATCATGCCGAGCTGCGCCCCATCGGCACTGACGAGAGGGGTCGAGATCGTCGATCCGCATCCCGCGGCCCGGGTTGCGATGCTTTCCGCCAAGCTGGCATCGGGCTGCTGTCCGCGCTCGGCCACTACGGACAGCCGGCCGCTGCGTCCGTCGAAGAGCTGCGCATTGCCTTCGTCGGCTCCGAGCAGCTCGATGGCGGCCGACAGTATTTCGCTCAAACCTTCCACGAGCGCGCGCGAGCGCCACAGCCGCGTGCTCCACTCGTTGAGTGTCGCGAGCGCCTCCGCCTCGGCTGTGAGCCGCCGCTCGCTCTCCAGGAGTGCCTCCTCGGCGCACTTGCGTTCGGAAATGTCGCGCGCGATCTTCGACGCGCCGACGATCTTGCCCGTCGCGTCACGGACCGGCGAGACAGTGAGGGAGATCGGAATCCGGCGTCCATCCTTGGTGACCCGGATGGTGTCGAAATGCTCGATCCACTCGCCGCGCCGCAGCTTCTCCAGAATCCGCTTCTCCTCTCCACGCAGTTCCGGCGGGATGATCACCGTGATCGGCTTGCCGATGACTTCGGCCGGTTGGTAACCGAAGATCCGCGTGGCCGCGGCGTTCCAGGAAAGAATGCGGCCTTCGAGTGTCTTGCTCACGATCGCATCGTCGGAGGAGTCGACGATCGCTGCCAGCAGCGCCAGCCGGATTGCCTGGTCTGACTGCAGGTCGCTGGTGTTGGGCACCTCGTCTGCCGGCTGGGCTCGGCTGTCCCACGGGGCACCCGCGGGCAACCGCGCGCGATCGGTCATTGCCACTACTCTCTCCTCCTCCTGGGAATACGGCATGACCACGTCTGCGTGCTTAGCGGGGCGCGTGCTGTATCCGTGTGCTTTATAGAGGCAACCGCGGGTGGCGCATAGACTCGTGATCGCATGAATGATGTAGGCGCGGGCC
>Ga0307471_100002547_pt1 | contig 10514 bp, 6 predicted proteins | sample atmos_gasesAM3C__2_FD_204566 | JGI IMG/M metagenome (GOLD analysis project Ga0307471, IMG submission 204566) | Hardwood forest soil microbial communities from Morgan-Monroe State Forest, Indiana, United States - atmos_gasesAM3C_515 | ecosystem: Environmental > Terrestrial > Soil > Temperate... | reverse complement strand
GGTTTTGCGCTGCCGAGGTTGGCCTTGCGGACGCGAACGGTGAGCTCGCGTTTTTCTCCAGGCAACAAGCAGAGGTAGTTGTCGTCCCAGAAGACGGGGAGAATTTCTGCGCCGTCTTTGCCCTTCAGCAGGCGCAAGCGCACGAGGAACGCGAGCGTGGCGCCGGTGTTTTCAACGGCAACGTGTCCGGTGGGCTCTTCGCCGCCTTCGTGGAATTTCAGGGAAGCTTTAACAGTGGCGGGTGGCAGAGTCTGCAGCGCTGTGAAATCGGCGTAGGAAGTAAGCGGTGTGTAGTACCACTCGGTCTTGTCGAAGGCGAGGGTGTCGGGCTTGGTCGAGAGCCAATAGAAGTTGCGACAAAGTAATTCGCCGGAAGCGCGGTGAAGCTCGAGGTTGAGGAAGTAGGCGGTGTTGGAAGCGGCAGGTTCAGGAATAGCGAAGGATTTGACGACGCCGTCGGCAGGCACATCGGCGGAGGCCTCGCGAGTGAAGAGTTCCTTCATGGAGAGATCGTAAGTTCTTGCAATGATGCGCAAGCCGGGCTGCGATTGCTGGGTGCTGTTCACGATAGCGATGCTGCGGTCATCGTAGGAAAATTGCACGTGAACGAGCTCCAGCGCTTTCTTGGTGCCGAAGTAGCCGCCGGCGGGCCGCAGCGAATAGTCGTAGAGATGCCAGATGAGGCCGGGCCAAGAGTTGTTCAGCATCCATTGAATGACGCCAGTGGATTTGTACTTGTTGCGGCCGTAAGCCTCGAACATGGCGCGCTCGCCTTCGTAGGCCATGGCCTGAGATTTCCACGCGAAGTCGGCGGCGTCTTTGGCTTTTCCGTAGCGAGCCTCAAGCGCGGCAGCGTTAAGCTGAATGTTTTTGAACTTGCCGCCACCCGCATGGAAATCCCAAGTTTCGTTGATGGGCCAGAGCTTGTCTGGCGGAAACATGGCCTGAAGTTCCTCGAGAGGAGGAACAGCGGGACCGGGACTGGTTTCGGTGTTGAAGCCGTAAGCGCCGCCGGCCTTGGTATCGAGCAGCCAGTAATTGGGCGAGACGTAGTCGTAGGGCCCAGTCATCTTCACGCCGCTCGGGCCGCTGGCTTCAGCCTTTTTTGCGGTGGCGGAAGAAATGACCGGCTTTGGCCAGAAGGTGGCTTTTTCGACGTCAAGGTAAGCCTGCTCGCGTTCGCCGGGGGGAGGATTGTCGCTGCCGTTGAGCCAAACGAGCACGCTCGGGTGGCGGCGAAGGCGGAGCAATTGATCGCGGAGAGATTCGACGGAGACACGCTTATTTTCTTCGTTCCATTTGCCCCATTTTTCCCAGGAATCGCAACAACACCAGCCGGCCATGACAAGAATGCCGTCGCGATCGGCGCGTTCGAAGAAGGAATCGTCCTCGAGCTTGCCTTCAAGGCGGATGGTGTTCATGCCCATTTCTTTGACATAGCGGAATTCGGCTTCGCGCCGGGATTGATCGACGCGCAGCATCATGTCTGACGTCCAACCGGCGCCGCGGACGAGCACAGGCCTGCCATTCACCTTGAAGAGGCGATAACCGTCGGGAGTGAGTTCAGAATCTGTCTGAACGATGCCGAAGGGGAAGGATTGCGCGTCCGAGACTTCGCCGTTCTGCGGGACAAATTCGAGCGAGAGGTGATGGAGATAAGGATCTCCCATCTGGTAAGGCCACCAGAGGCGCGGGGTTTCGATATTAAGGGATGGAGCGTTTTCGGGAGTGATGGCGACGTCACGGGTTTCGTTAGCAGCAAGCTCGACTGGCTGCGAGAATTCGATGGGCCTGACCGCGCCGGAGATTTTGCCTTTGAGGACGCCGTTGACGCGGGAAGGCGAAGCGTTTTGGAGTTCGGCGCGAACAGTGAGGTGCGCCGCTGCCGCACCGGGCAAGTCCAGACGGGAATCGACGGAGGAATAGCGCACAGCGACCGGGCCGCGTGCTCTTAAGACCACATCCTGCCAAAGCCCCATCTCCTTGTCGGGAGACATGGGATTCCAATCGACAAAAGTGATTGCAAGTTCGCCAGCTTTGGGAGCGGAGATGGCGAGTGCCACGACATTTTTCTCGCCGGGATGGACGAACGAGGTCACATTGAATTTGAAGCGCCGAAAGGCGCCGACCATTTCGTCCGCACCGGCCACCCTTTTTCCATTGATCCAGAGATCGGCGCGGTAATTCAGGCCGTGAAAACCGATCCAGATGGTCTTGCCTTTGAAACTTTGCGGGAGCTCGAATTCGTTGCGGTACCACCAGGGAACCGCGTAAGGGCTGTTCGCGGGCATGTCGAGATTGGCGAATTGGCCGCCGATGGGGTACTCGACTCCGGGGACGCTGCGGAGATTCATGCCGAAATAGGGATCCTCGTAGACGCCGTTTTCGACGAGGACGGCGAAGACAGTTTCTGGCATAGAGGCTTTGTACCAATCCGAGATGCGGTAGCCGGGAGAAGAGATTTTCTCAGGAGCGTCAGCGACTTTCGCGGAAGACTGGACAGCCCAACCGGCTTCGAAAGAGATTTCCTGCTGGGCGCAGGCTTGAGGAGGGCAGAGAAACAGGCGAGCGAGGCCGCAAATGAGCAGCGCAAAATAACCAAGTTTAAATCGATTCATGCGAGAGCAATCTCCTGGAGGCGCTGGAGAAGAGTTTAGTCCCATGGGGAAGCGGTGACAAGGCCGGACAAAGGAAAAGGCGCCCCCGGAGAAATCAGAGCGCCTTTGGGATTTTCCCTGCGAGGGGAATCAGGCGGCAGGCGGCAGGAAGACGGCGGCGGGCGTGAGGAACTCCACGCCAGGCATCTCGGTTTTCGCTTTGACGCTCACGAATTTTCCTTTCTTGCCGCCGTCACCGGCGAAGGTGAGCAGGTACTGATTGTTGAGATGCTGCGTCATCTCGTCCAGGTAAGGCTTGATGGAAACGGGAGTCTGGGTGCCGAGAAAATAGGATTCGGCGCCGGTGTCTTCCGAGAGCTTGTCCATATTGGTTTGGCCCTGATTAACCAGGAAGAACGAGTGGCCGCGATGGCCAGCGCTGGGATAATAGATGGTCCAGATGTTTGTATTTTGTTTTTCGCCGCGCTGAATCAAGGGTTCCAAATCCGGATAGAACATGCCGAAGCCTCCGCCTCGGAAGTAGTCGATTCCCGAAGTGATCAGAAGAACGGAACGGCGCGGACCGGTGTTGGGCCAGCGCTTGAGGAGATCGATCATGCCGAGGTAAGGGCTGGAGCCGAGAGCGCTGGTACCGAGAGGCAAGCGCAGGGCTTTGGCCGCGAGCTCATGATTGGGCGTGAAGTCCTGGGCAAGCATTGTGGTGTTGTTCCGGATATAGCCGACAGCGATTTGTGTGCTGGCAGGCTGTGTCATGATGAATTCCTTCAGATAATCCCACTGGCCGCCGGCACCCGTATCAATCGAATCATCAATCAGAATGGCCAGGAAAAGGCTATCGCCTTTCTTCCAGTCCAAGATCTGTTTGCGTTCCTTGCCCTGGAAAAGCTGCACGTCGTCTTTTCCGATGGGAGGCGCTTCCTCCTTTTTGCCGACGGCGGTCACGGTGAAAGTGGCGGTGCCCGGGCCCGCCGGCTTGCTCTGAGCTGAAGCCGACCCAGCGTCTAGCAGGAGAAGTGCTGCGAAAAAGAAACCCGCCCGGACGCAGGTGCTGTAATGTCTCATGCAATTCCTCCTCTTAAATGCCTACAGTGGTTGGATGCTACAAGCAGGGAAAACTGCATATATCACGTTCAGAGCGAAAAGTCAGCACGAGATGGCGAGAGATGGCGAGAAGCAGTGGTCCGTTGGCCTTGCATTCGGTTGTGGGACGGAATCGCGTAACTCATTCCGCATGGGCGGTTAGCGCTGCCCGCCGAGCCGCGAGGGAATGCGCTACGCTCGAAAGAAATGTCGATAACGACTGCCAGTCCGCCGGGTTCGGGGGCATCCGCTTCCGGAAAAGATGCGTCCGCATCGAGCCCGTGGATTTACAAGCCGTGGATTGACCTCGTGGTGGGCTGCGGCGCGTGGTCGGCGCCACTCCTGCTGGTGACGAGCTATATCGCAGGATCGAAGGCGGCGGGGTGGTCGTTTGCGTTTTACATGCTTGCGCTTTTCTTCAACTATCCGCACTTCATGGCGACGGTATACCGCGCCTACCACTCCTACGACGAGTTTGCGAAGTACAGATTTTTCACCGTGCACCTGGCGGTGCTGCTGGCCTGCGCCGGGCTGATCGCGCATCTCTGGTACCCGCTGCTGCCGTGGATTTTCACGCTGTACATCTGCTGGAGCCCGTGGCACTACACGGGGCAGAATTTCGGGTTGTTGATGATGTTTGCGCGCCGCGCGGGACTTGCTCCGACGCGTCGCGAGAGAGAGGCGCTACATCTTTCCTTCATTGCTTCGTACCTGATGCTGCTCTTCAGCTTCCACACCGGGCCATCGGGGGATGCACTCATTCTTTCCTTGGGGCTGCCAGCAAAATTCACGTTGCCTGCGCGCGCGATGTTGGGGCTATTTTTTGTTGCAGCCACCGGATGGTCGCTGTTTTCGCTGGCTAGGCGCAGCAACTGGAGGGCGCTGTTACCGACGGCGACGCTCGTGACCACGCAGTTCTTGTGGTTTCTTCTGCCCGCGTTGATTGAGCTCATGAGTGGTAAGGAAGTGCCACAGACGAGGTACTCGAGCGGAATCCTTGCGGTATTGCACTCGGCGCAATATCTCTGGATTACGAGCTATTACCAGCAAAAGGAGGCACGAGCCGCGGGGCAGGCTTCGTGGAGCCTTGTGCGATACCTGCTGACACTGGTGGCGGGTGGCATTGCACTATTCGTGCCTGGGCCGTGGATCGTGAGCCGGTTGTTTCACGCAGATTTTGCGGCGAGTTTTCTCACGTTCACCGCGCTCGTGAATCTACACCATTTTATCCTGGATGGAGCGATCTGGAAATTGCGCGATACCCGCATCGCGTCGTTTTTGCTGGACACGCGGGAATACGGAGAGGCGCAGGACGTGGAAGCGGGAAGCCGTGTTGCGGCGGCGTTCCGTTGGTTGGCGGGAAGGGCTCTTGCTGCGCGCGCCCTGCGAATTGGGGCGGTGGTGGTGCTGCTGGTTTGGGGAGGAATCGACCGGCTGCATTTCTACTGGGCGAATGTACCCGCGAATCTTTCTTCACTGGAACGCGCGGCAGGGTTAAATCCGGATGACAGCGCCGTGCAGACGCGCCTGGCACGCGCGGCCGAAGCGGTGGGAAACACCAACGCGGCGCTTGCGGCCTTCGAACGGGCCGCAGAGGTAAGCCCGGGTAACTTAGCTTTGCAAGAGAGTTATGCGCGGGCTTTGATTGCCGCGGGCCGCAACGAGGATGCTCTTGCGCTGTACCAGAAAGTGCTTGCGCGCAGACCGCAGAACGCCAATGCACTGGTGAATTACGGCCTGCTCGCACAGCGGCTCGACCGTGTGCAGGATGCGATGGAGAGTTGGCAGCGCGCTGTGGCCGCCGATCCCATGCAGAGCAACGCACAACTCTACCTTGCGCAGGCGCTCGAACAGAGGGGCGACATGCAGTCGGCGGCACGGCACTATCGCGCTTATCTGCAGATTGTGTCGAAGCATCCTGCGGATCACCCGAGCGAAGGCCCCACGGTGATTTCCGCGCTTATAAAGGTGGCAGACGCAGACGCTGCCACGCAGAAAAACTACGAAGCGATTCAAGGGTACAAAGCGGCAGCACAATTTGCAGAACGGATCAACAATGCGAGTCTGCAAAGCCTGGCACTGGCGCACGCGGCAACAGCGCAGGAACATTCCGGTGCGTTCGGCGAGGCTGCACAATCGTTCCAGCAGGCGTTGCTGTTGGATGAGACGCAAGGCGAGGAGCGCGCCGCTGCAACGGATTGGTACAACTTCGGGAAGTTCCTGCGGCGCCAGAAGCAGGCGGAACGGCTGGTGTTCGCTTGCTTTTACAGGGCGGAAGATTTGATGAGCACGACTCCTGGAGCCGAACTCAGCGCCATGGTCAGCGCGCGGGAAGAGAGCGAGGCTCGGCTGGGAGCCGAGGCGCGCGGGCTGGGCGCCAAGCTCTCCAAGCTGCTTTCCGAGGCGCTGTCACTTCCACCCTCGACTTTTCCCCATGCCGGCCGTTGAAAGCTCGGTACGCCTCGCGACTTACGATCGCGCAAAACCGTTCAGTCGAGATCCTGGGGCCGCAACGGCGCACCCCTCAGGATGATAATAACGCGTGGATCGCCAATGTGGTGTTTTTCTTTCCGGCATTTGGTCTAGAATGGGGCCGCGGAATCTTCCTTTTGCGCTCGTTCCCCCGCGGAGGCTGAATAGGCCCATGGCGCTCATGCGCTCGCTGTTGCTTGCCGCCTCGCAAAATGTGTGGCTGCGCGAACACGCGGTGAAATATCCCTTCGTTCGTCGGAGCGTTTCGCGTTTCATGCCAGGAGAAACGCTCGATGAGGCGCTGGCCGCGGCGCAGGCCCTGCAGCAGAAAAATATCGGCAGCGTGTTCACACATTTGGGAGAAAACGTCCGCGACCGCGAGGAGGCCCGCCACGTAGCAGAGCATTATCTCGCAGCGCTCGAGCGCCTTCATCAGCAGAAATTGCCGACGGAAGTTTCCGTGAAGCTGACGCAACTTGGGCTGGACCTCTCGCCGGACTTTTGTTTCGAGAATCTCGAGCAGATCATCCGGCGCGAGAAGGAGAGCTCCATCGTCTGGGTGGACATGGAGGCGAGCAACTACGTTGACGTGACGTTGGAACTCTACTGCCGCGCGCTGAAGAAGTACCCGAACGTGGGTATTTGCCTGCAGGCATATCTGTACCGTACGAAAAAAGACATGGCGGGCCTTTTGCCGCTGCGCCCTTCGATACGTTTGGTGAAAGGGGCGTACAAGGAGCCTGCGTCGATTGCGTATCCGCGAAAAGCGGACGTGGATGAAAACTACTTCGCACTGGCTCAGGAAATGCTGCGAGCCAAGACCGCGGGACAATGCGTTCGCGCTGCATTTGGCACGCATCATGTAGCGCTCATTCGCCGGCTGGCGGATTTTGTGCGACAGCAGGCCTTGCCGAACGGCGAACTCGAAGTGCAGATGCTTTACGGCATTCAGCGCGCCGAGCAGGAACGTTTGGCACGGCAAGGTTACCGCTCGGTTGTGCTGGTGGCCTACGGCAGTTATTGGTACCCGTGGTTTGTGCGGCGCCTTGCGGAGCGCCCGGCGAATTTGTGGTTCATGCTGCGAAACGTTTTCGCTTCTTAGAGTTCCTCAGGGAGGTGTTGGATGAAAAAGTCGAGTGCGCTTCTGGTGCTGGTTGCGGCGTCGTCGTTGATTGCGGCGCGAGCGCCGGAGGCCGAGTGGAAACCACTGTTCAATGGGAAAGACCTGACCGGGTGGAAACATGTTGGCCCGGGAGACATGACGGTGGAGAACGGACTGATTCAAACGCACGGCGGCATGGGTCTTTTGTACTGGACCGGGGGAAGGGTAGGGCACTGCCGGATCCGCGTGGTATACAAGATGCGCGACTTCAACGACAACTCGGGCGTGTTCATACGCATTCCGATCGAGCCGCGTGAGCCGTGGATGCCGGTGCATTACGGATACGAGGTGCAGATCGACAATCATCCGGAGACTTCGAAAGAGGACGAGTATCACGTGACTGGAACGCTGTATTCGCTGACTAAGCCGCTGGCCTTGCCGGGCAAACCGGGGCCCGAGTGGAACACGATGCTGATCACGATTGATGGGCCACACACGATTGTGGAACTCAACGGAGTGAAGGTCACGGATTACACGGAGGGCCAGCCGGTTCCCGAGCGCAAATTTAATTTCGAACCTCAGCGCGGGCGCCGGCCGGATGAAGGCTACATGGGCCTGCAAAATCACAGCGACAATGACATCGTGTTCTTTAAAGAAGTGGGCATTCAGTCCTTGCCGTAGGACGACAGCGCACGAGATTCAAAAGCCCCGCCTTGGAGAGAGCTATGAGCAAAAATCGAATGACTCGCCGGTCCTTTCTGCACACCAGTGCGGTGACGACAGGCGCGCTGATGACCACGAAGCGTATCCTGCTCGAGCCGGAGCGGATTCCCGCAGCGTGGGAGATGGCGGCGCCGAGCGATACCCTCCGCTTCGGCATCATAGGCGTGGGGATGCAGGGCAACGGATTGCTGGCAACGGCGGTGAGTCTGCCCGGGGTTCAGTGCGTTGCGGCCGCCGATTTGTACGACGGACGCCACACTTTGGCAAAGGAAATTGCCGGGCCGAAGATCACCACCACGCGGCACTACAAGGAACTTCTGGATAACCAGGAGATCGACTGCATCATCGCCGCTGTTCCTGACCACTGGCACAAGCAGATTTTTGTCGATACGGTAAGCGCGGGGAAAGACATCTATCTTGAAAAGCCAATGTCGCATACCGCCGCGGAAGGCATCGGGATGGTGAGCGCGGCGAAGAAAAGCGGGCGGATTACGCAGATCGGTTCGCAGCGCGTCAGTTCGGTGCTGTGTGCCAAAGCTAAAGAGATGCTCGCACAAGGCGTGACCGGCGAACTGAACCTGGTGGAAGGCTCGCTCGGGCGCAACGATCCCAACGGCGCGTGGGTCTATCCAATTCCGCCGGACCTTTCGCCGCAAACGCTCGATTGGGACACGTGGCAAGGCACGGTGCCGAGGCGCGAGTTCGACGGGAAGATTTTTGCGCGGTGGCGCTGCTGGAAGGAATATGGCACCGGTGTGGCGGGCGATCTGCTGGTGCACCTGGTGAGCGGGATGAATTACATGTTGGGATGGAACGAGCCGCCCACGCGCGCGATGGCGATAGGAGGGATTCTGCGGTTTCCTGACGGCCGGAACATGCCGGACGTGCAAGCTACCCTTTTCGAATACGGCAAAATTCCCGTTTATCTGCGGCTCAATCTGGGATGCGAAACGCAGGAGATGTACCGCTTTCAGGGGTCAAAGGGGATTCTGGAGGTTACCGAATTTGCGATTACTTACTATCCGCAGACGGGTGAAGATCCGGCGCCGAGTTACTACGCAACGAGCTTCCCGCATGACATGCGCGAGGCCTACTACAAAAAGTGGCACGAGGAGCACGATCCCGCGCCGGGCAAGGAGCCACTGGCTGAGACGATCAATTACAGGGGTGATGATTGGGATGACCTGCGGCCGCACCTGTGGACCTATTTCCAGGGCGTGCGCAACCGCAAACCGGTAACGGAAGATGTGCTGTTCGGGCACAATGCGGCGCTAGCTTGCCACATGGCGAATGAATCGTACTTCCGACGCGCGATCGTGACCTGGGATGCGGTGGCGGGGCAAATCAAAAATGTCTAGTCGGTAGTCTGCAGCCGGCAGCCTGAGCGATTCTGGACCCACGGGAACAGCTCCGCACCGAAGATGCTAGGACTGCTGACTACAGAGCTACCGGCTTCAGACTTACTTTGTACGATGGAATTCGACGTAGTCGCGTCCATGATAGAAGCGGTATTTGCCGGAGTCCGATGTGGCGAGGAATTGCAGTGGAATGGGGCGCTTTATTTCCGTGTCCTTCGTTGAAGAGACCTGGAAAAGGTCATTCGCGCCCAAATCCATCACGATGAATTTGTTGTTGTCGATGAAGCCGCAGCCATACGCGCCCGGCTTGAGCGTTTGCCCGCCAATTTCGATGGGCACATCGGTGATCAGGTAGGCCTGGTATTTTTCCTTGATGCCCGAAGAGTAGCCAGAGCTATCGACGAGGGCGGCAAGCACAAGAAAATCGTCCACGTAATGCACGCCGCCGGCGTTGCGCATCTGGGCGGTAGCTAACTGGCCGCGGAAATAGACCTTGTCGGGAAACAGCTTGCTAACATCGGCGGCTTTCAACACGCCTTCTTTCGCCGGAGCGGCGGCAGATTTCTGCTCTTGCGCAAGTGAGCCAACAGCCAAGGCTAAAAGCAACGCAGGAAAGAAAATAAATGCGGGGCGTAGTCTCATGCAACTCTCCTTGATATCGGAAATATTTCTTTCGACAGGGGATCGTACCTCTGGTTATCAGACCACCGCTATTTAAAGGGGCAGAAATCAAAGATGGTCGGGACGGCGAGATTTGAACTCGCGACCTCACGCACCCCAAGCGTGCGCGCTACCAGGCTGCGCTACGTCCCGACCGCATCAGCCTCGACGGCAGGCTGACCTCATAAATTCAAGGCTATCACTTGCGTTCGAGAAGCGTCAAGAAACTGCGCAGGCTGTCGCGCAAATCGAGCAGCATTTTACGGCTGAGGTGGGCCGTTGACGCCGCGGCACCAGCCCCTTCGTTCGCATTTGCTTCACTGGCCTCACTGTTTCCGGATTCGCGCAGGTAACGCCGAGCGCCGGCAATGGTAAAGCCTTCGTCGTAGAGCAAGCGCTTGATTTTCAGAACCAGGTCCACATCTTGCTGGCGGTACAGGCGGTGGCCGCTGGGACTCTTTACCGGCTGAAGCATGGGAAACTCGGTCTCCCAGTAGCGCA
>Ga0307471_100002546_pt1 | contig 10517 bp, 4 predicted proteins | sample atmos_gasesAM3C__2_FD_204566 | JGI IMG/M metagenome (GOLD analysis project Ga0307471, IMG submission 204566) | Hardwood forest soil microbial communities from Morgan-Monroe State Forest, Indiana, United States - atmos_gasesAM3C_515 | ecosystem: Environmental > Terrestrial > Soil > Temperate... | reverse complement strand
CAGTCTCCGGCATACTTGTCGGAACTGGCGTACACATACGAACTCGCGGGCAAGAAGAACGAGGCGGCGGAAGCATTCCTGCAGGCGGCGAACAGAGCGCCCGGACAGATTGAGATTCAGCTGAACGCCGCACAAGCCCAGGTCAGTGCAAAGCATGCTGCCCGAGCTGAGCCGCTACTCAAGCGAGTAGAGTCTCTGGACCCGAATCATTACCGGCTGCACGCGATCCGCGGAGAAATCGACCGTTCCCGGCGACAGAATGACGACGCGATACGAGAGTATGAACGTGCCCTGCAGTCGATGCCTGCCTCCGTACCGGAAGGTGTGCTCTATCCGATCGCTTTAAAACTTGACCTCGCCCAGCTTTACCGAGACGCGGGCGACACAGAGAAATCCGAGAAGCAGGCGGAAGCAGCTCATTCTTCTCTCACGCAGCTTGATGTGGGAGGACCGGACCGGCCCGAGTTTCTGCGCCTGAAGGCCACAAGCGCCGTCGATGCCGGAGACTACCACGAAGCGGAAAATGATTTACGTGAAGGCTTACAGCTGCAGCCAGCGAACATCAACCTGCTGCTGAACTACGGCAGCCTGCTCCGTAGGACAAAACGGTCCGAGGACGCCTCGAAGACGTACTTGAAGGCGCTTGAAGTAGACCCCGGAAATCCGTCTGCCCTGGAATCGCTCGGATATATTTCGCGGGAAGCGGGCGACGTGAACTCAGCCGAAGATTACTTCGAGAAGCTGAGCCGCAACCAGCCTGACGATTATGTGCCCTACCTGGCCATTGGAGATCTGCGGGGAGACGTCCGGGATTTTGTGCAAGCGCAGGAAAACTATGAGAAGGCCTACAAGTTGGCCCCAGACAATCCGCTGATCATAGCCAGAGCGATGAATGCAGCGCTTGAGGCTCATCAGGTCCCGAATGCCAAGCGCTGGCTGGATCGTGCAACCGATGCCCAACGGTTGAATCCTGAAGTGATGCGTGAACACGAACGGTATTTGACCATCACTGGGAACTACCAGGAGTCGGCGAAGCTCGGCTATGCGGTCATCGAAAAATTGCCGCGAGATCCGGAGGCTCCTGTCTATCTGGCGTATGACTTGCTGTTCATGAATCGCTACGACGACGCAATGGCCATCGTGCGCCGTTTTGAGCCAGCGCTTCCCAAGGACAAAGACCTGCCGCTTATCGCCGGCTACGTGTATGCGCACAACGGCGAGCATCAGGAAGCCGTGAGCGCGTTCACACGAGCCTTGGAGCGAGACCCTCAAATGGCCACGGGCTACATGAATCGGGGATACGTGTGGAACGACATGCGGATGGCGACAAAAGCGGAGCAGGATTTTCGCAAAGCTCTGGCGCTTCGCCCCGACTACGGCGAGGCACACCTGGGATTGGCGTATGCCTTGCTCCAGTTGCGGCGGCCGCAGGCGGCTTTGAAGGAAGCGGATTTGGCGGAGCGAACGCTGCCTGAATCTGGCAGCTTCCATCTGGCCAGGGCCGAGGCCTTCCGGCAAAGGTCAATGTTGGCTCGTGCCGAGGGAGAATATCAGCGAGCGATTAAGCTGCAAGCGAGTGACGACGGCATTTACCTGGCCCTGGCGGATACGCAATATCGCTTGCACCAGTATCAGGCCTCGGTGGATTCTCTGAACCGAGCCCTGAGCGTCTCTCCCAACAATGCTTTGATCAATGCTCAACTGGCGCGCTCCTACGCCAGACTTGGTCGAGTGTCGGATGCGACTAGTGCGATTACACGCGCGGAAAGCGCTGGCGGAAATGATTATCGTATTCTGCTCGCGACCGCAGATGCGCTACTGGAACTTCGAGAGCGCGATCAAGCGATGGAGCGCTATGCGCGCGCGTTGGATCTGTCGACTGCAGACCGGTTGCATGTGCGCCTGGCTCTGGCACGATTCTTCGCGCAGGAACGCAAGCTCGCAGATGCGCAGCAGCAGGTTTCTCTGGCGTTTGCCGAGGCTCGAGTATCGGATCCAGATAGCGTCACTGCCGAGGACTATCTGGATGCGGCTGACATTCTCATGTCTATTAACCAGTTTGCGCTGGCGCAACGCCTGTTCGTACGCGCGCAAGCGCTCGGAGCTGACGACTTGGCGGTGGCTGTGGGCGTGGCCAATGCATCCCTGGCCATGGGTGAGACCCGCAATGCGGAGGCCGCGCTCGCCAGCGTTCGCCCGGAGGAGGCAGACGAAGAGAAACAAAACTACGCCTACCTGGTTGCTCGTGGGAATGTGTACCGGCAACAAGGGGACACATATCACGCGCTGTCTATGTTCGCAGAAGCCAATGCGCTCGAGCCGGACGATCCGGCGGCTCGCAATGCGGAGTTCGAGCTCTCGGAGGATGAGGGAAGGCAACTCACCGAGAATCTCGGGGTAGGTTCGCAGTTCCAGATCGCGCCCATATTCGAAGACGAAAACATCTACCAGATGGACGCCAGACTCCGCGGTTTTCAAAGTGGCGGACTTCTCTTGCCGCCGCCGCGCCATTCGGTCGAGACCTTCGCGGACGCACGCTTTCACCTGCATTTTGCCTCGTTGCCCGCCGTGAGTGGTTTTGTGGCTGAGCGGAATGCGAGCGGAACCATTTCCATACCCAGCCAGCTCTTGATTCAGAAGCGAAACACACTGGACACCATTTTCAACTTTGCGGTGAGTCCGGTGCTGCGCATGGGCAACCTCCGCTTCACCGTGACCCCTGGTCTGCAGTTCACGCTGCGACGTGACACGCTCGACCCCTTTGACATGAACCAGAACCTGTTCCGCCAGTCTCTGTACGTCGCGAGCAGCCCCATTGGGAATTGGCTTTCGTTTTCTGGAAATGTCATTCGAGAGGCGGGACCGTTCACACAACAAAATCTGCACTCGCGTGATTTCTCGGCGGCGATCGATTTTCGCGTGGGACGCCCGTGGTCCAAGACTGCGTTTCTAACGGGCTATACCGGCCGTGACCTGCTGTTTCGGCCCTCAATTCACGAATACTTCACCACCAGCACATACGCCGGGGTGGAGCATCGATTCGGCGAGAACATTCACGTATCCGCAGTTGGCGAATACCTGCGGTCATGGCGCGTGGAAGGAGCGCAGTTCGCGATCGCGCAAGCGCTCCGCCCCAATTTCGGGCTGGATGTAAAGCTCAAACGGCAGTGGTCCGTGAGCGCGAACGGCACTTGGTCGCGCGGGGAGGGATTCCATTCCTATGACAACGTGACCAGCAGATTCCTTGTCTCCTACATGCGCGAGACCCAGGCGGTACGAAGGGATGGGGTTGAAAGCGCGTCGGTGTCCTACCCGATGAGGTTTTCCTTCGGTCTTGAGCAACAGACCTTCTACGACTTTCCCGGACACACTCGAACCGCCGTCGTGCCGGTGCTGAGGTTCACATTGTTTTAGCTGAATTTGCCGACCGGCGCAGGACCCATGTGAAAACCTGGAACCGGGCCCAAACACGGCATGGGTAAGGCCGATGACTTCTATGGAGCCAACCGTGATTACTCACCCGGGCGAGATCGCGTCTCCGGATGAAACGGTGCGGACGGCACTACGAACCCGCATGCTGCGCGGTAGCGCTGCACTGCTCGGCAGCACCGGACTCGTAAGCGCAACCAATCTGCTTTACAACATCGCCATCGCTCGCGGACTGGGACCCGCGGGCTTCGGCCACGCCACCGCGATTTATACGCTCTTGATGCTCTTGTCGGCCGTCACTTTGGCTTTTCAGCTGGTCTGCTCGAAACTCGTGGCCAAGAGCGTCGATCTGCCCGGCAAAGTTGCGATCTACCGAGAGCTGCTGCGCCGGTCCTGGCAAACAGGATTGGTCGTTGGAGCGCTGATTGCGGTCAGCAGTGCCACAATCGCGCAATATCTCCACCTTCCAGAATCGCGCGACATCATCTTGCTGGGCCTCGGAACGGCGCTCTATGTCCCGTTGGGCGTCCGGCGCGGCATGTTGCAAGGCACCTACGATTTCCGTCGCCTTGCTGTGAACTTTGTTTTGGAAGCCTTGATCAAGATTGTAGGGGCCCTCGTTTTGCTCCACTACGGATTTGGAGTCAGCGGAGTAATCGGCGCTGTCGTGATTTCGATCGCAATTGCGTACTTGACGGCCTGTCCAGCTGTCGCGGGAACTGCGGAGTCGCGAGCGCGCGTCGGCCCGGCGTTTCGAGAAGGCATGCAGGCTTCAATCTTCTTCCTCGGCCAAGTGATTATCAGCAACCTCGACATCCTTCTCGTCAAACACTACTTTGTGGCCGATGTAGCCGGCCTCTACGCTGTGGTGGCCCTGGTTGGCAGGGTCGTGTACATGTTCTCGTGGTCTGTGATCAGCAGCATGTTCCCCGTGTCCGCGGCGACCGTCCACCAGAGGGCGAGCCGGACAGTCTTGCACAGCGCTCTTTGGCTCGTGGCAGGCATGACCTCTCTATTTACGATGGCCGTCTGGTTGGCGCCGACATCGCTTTGGAAGACTGTGCTTGGTGCAACATTTCTGGACGCCAGCCACGCACCCATCTCATCCTTACTGGCTTCCTACAGTGCAATGACGAGCGTTTACTCCGTAGCGGTAGTGCTGCTCACTCATGAAATGTCACGCAGGATTGCCAACGCGACATGGATCCAGCTCGCCTGCAGCGCGCTTCTGCCGGCCGGTATCGTTCTCTTTCACGATACTCTGCATCAAGTCATCATGGTGCAACTGCTGCTGATGCTCGGCCTGTTGGTGGCGGTCAGCCTGCCGTTCTGGCCCGAGATTGTGTCGGCGTCTCACGAGTTATCGGTGCCGCCAACATTCGTCCGGTTTGTCAAGATACGCCGTGCATCTGAATCGGAAGTGATTGCAGAGTTTCTGAAAGCCGAGTTCTATCAGCCGGAGTTCGACCAGTATCGAGACAGTTATGCGGGTATTGTCTCTGCTGCGGATCTGGCGAACGAGCGCGAGAATTCGATCCGGAAAACGTTGTTGTTTCGTCGCCGGGGCAGGCTGTGGCGGGAACTGCCGAGCGATACTCAGTGGTGGCAGATCGAACTGCAGCCCTCCGATATGCCACGGGTCCGCGCGTTTCCGCGCAAGCAGTGGCGTGAGTTTGCCGAGGGAGACTTTTATCTGACTCGGATGATCGGGCGAATCAGAGCCACCGTTGAGTCCCAGGACGGCAGTTGGTTTTCTGAGAAAATGCGGTCGGTCGCAGCCGACTTGCAGGACAATCGCGTTCCCAACTCTGTGCTGCTGATCGGAGTGGACGAGAGCAGCCCCCTGACCATTATCGAGGGAAATCATCGCATGGCAGCCGCGATGCTGATCTCCCCGGACGCAGTAAGTCAACAGTTTCGCTTCTATTGCGGTCTTTCATCCAACATGACGCAGTGTTGTTGGTATCGGACGGATCTGCGAACTCTGACCCGTTATGCCAGCAATATCATTCGCCACATGTTTCATGACAGGGATTCCTACGTGCAGCGGGTACTGCGAGAGAAATTTGGCAATGCAAGCGTCCAGTGACGAAGGGCCTTCAGACATTATCGTTACGGCTGCGGAGTGGGCTGCTGAGACGTGGAAACTGGCTCAATGCGTTGCGCCTGATATTTGTGCCCATCGAACCGGGCCTGCACAACTACGTCCATGCCTTCTTTCAAACGTAGCTTGGCATCGGAAGGCAGTGAATCAAGCGCCACCTCAAAAGTGTTGTCGCTGCTGGTTTCGGAGAGAGTCAGATGTCGGTCACGAAGATCGAGCACGGCAATTTTGCCACTGAACGTAAACGTGCTGCCCGGTCGAGCCAGAATGTCAATCTTCTGGGCAGAGTTCACGCCTTCAAAACCTGAGCGAAAGAACACTCGAACGAGCGTTCCACTGACAAGTTCAGTGGCCTGAACTGGTTCACCCCCAGCGCGGATTTCCGTGACTCCGGTGAGCCGCACTGTGAAGGGTTGCGACGAGATTATGTCGCGGACGTGCAGGACCCGCTTGGCTGCGTCGTAGCCGGTTACTTGCCCGCGTGTCTCACCCAGGGTCGCATTGGTTTCGATTCGTACCGTCTTGGCGAAGATTCGGCCGTCCTTCAGGATCGTATCGGCATAAATCCGTGTGCCCGGGCGGATCTCGCGCGCCGAGACGGTGGTCGCTCCCCGCAGAACCGCCGTGCGCACGTCAAAGTCAACCGTGACGTCTCGGCCGCCAAAAGCACGCACCACTATCCGGTCGTGAATGGGGTCCATTCGGGCGACCATGCCGCCGATCAGACTCACCTCCCCTTTCGGCAGGGGTGGCAAGTCTAGTACCCGATCAGGCGCGGGAGCCTTGCCTTCGATCTCCACATGCAAAGGAGACGGCGCTGTAAGCGTTTGGGCCCGACAGGCGGAGTTCACAAAGGCCGCCCACACGGTTCCCATCAGGAAGAGGGTTACACGCATTCCGAGCTTTGGATGACCGGGGAACACCCGAGGGTTGGACAAAAAAAAACTGAAAGTACGGACCAAACGGTACCGCTCCGGACGGCATCCAAAGTGCGACCTATGAAGCTGTTTACGGCCAAGACAATACGCATGAACCTCGCAATCGTCCCTGTCGCACTTGGGGCGCTGCTCAGCGGTCTGCCCACCGGCGCGCTTGGTGTCGACCTTCGATTGGGCCTGCCCAAAGGAAGTCGCGTTACTCCCGTCCAGCAATTGAACCGGGAGGGGGTCAAAGAACTGAAGCGCGGGCGCGTCAACAAGGCGAAGGAACGGTTTGTCAAAGCGTACCTTCTCGATCCGGACGACCCCTTCACATTGAACAATTTGGGCTATATCGCGGAACTGGAGGGCGATGTGGACCGCGCGTTGAAGTACTACCTGCTCGCCGCCAACACCAGCACCGAGGCGGTGATCGACGACGCGAGCAGAAAGGGATTGAAGGGGCAGCCCGTCAACATGGTCTTTCAATCTTCTCAGACGTCGGCGTACCAGCAGAACAAAGCAAATTTTCAAGCCATGACGTTGCTGGAAAAGGGCCGCATATTTGAGGCCGAGAAGGTCCTCAGAACCGCGATCCAGGCGGATCCCAAGAATCCGTTTCTGCTCGACAGCCTGGGATACGTAATGGAGTCCGAGGGTGATCTGCAAGCGGCATTGCAGTACTACTCCGAGGCGGCAAGTCTGCATTCCGACGAACGTGTTCAGCTGACTCCGGTAAAGAAATGGCGAGGCAAGACGATCAGCGAGATCGCCGCCCGCAACGCCGATGTAGTACGAGAGTCCATCTCCAAGGGAGAGGACATCGATGCCCAGGTTACCCGATTGAATCTGCGTGGTGTCTCTGCGTTGAATCATAACGACGCTACCGACGCCCGAAAATTCTTTGTGGATGCGTATCAGCTCGACCCCCAGAATGCATTCACGCTTAACAACATCGGCTACATCGATGAGCTGAATGGCGATCGTGAGACCGCGGAAATGTATTACGAGGCCGCTCGAGCTGCGCGACAAGCAAATGAACGGGTGACCTACGCCACGCGTGCCGACGCGGAAGGCCGGAGAGTGGGTCCTCTGGCGGAGACGAATCAAGACGCGGTGGACGCTACCCTGAAAGCGATTCAGCAGAGAAAGCGTCGTGCTCGCAGACCGATTCAGCTGACCCTTCGCGGCAGTGGTGCACCTCCGTCCGCGAATAAGCCCAAGCAACAGCCGCCACTCGGAGTGCCAACTCCGCCCTTACCACCGCCGCGACTCCCGGATCGCGATGTTACTCCGCAGGAGCAACCACCTTCAGCACCGCCTGGTGTACCGCAGGCGCAGCCATCAGCGCCCCGTCCCCAGCCTCCTACCCCTGGCCAGTCTTCGGTTCCTCCGCAGGCGGATCAGTGAGGTACAAGCCTTTTGAGCATTCTGTTTGTTTTGCGATGCGTCGTTCAACACTCAACCAGGAGTTGTGTCATGAGCAAGCCTCAGCTATCCGCAAACGCGTGGTTGTCGGCCATCACGGTTCCTTTATTGTGCGCCTTAGTAGGTTGCCAGGGCCTGGCCAAGGGGCCGGCACCGCAAACTCCTCCGACAGGAAATAGTCTGCAGACTTCTGTGAATCACATCATCTTCCTGGCGCAGGAAAACCGGTCATTTGATCACTACTTTGGCGCGATGCGCCAATACTGGGCCGACTTTGGTTACCCCGACCAGGCCTTTGACGGCCTGCCGCAATTTCCCATGAGTTCAGCCGCTGGAGCAGCGCCGACCAATCCTGGATGCGATCCGGCTTTCGCGTTTCCCGGCAACGATTGCACGACGGATGGACGAGGTCCCACCGTGCAGTCCTATCACCTGAAAACGCAGTGCCTGGAGAATCCAAGTCCATCGTGGAATGAGAGTCACGTCGACTTTAACCTGTCGAACCCTTCGTCAGGGACGTCGACTTTGGATGGTTTCGTTTACACCTCGGCCCACGATGCGCGCACCATACAGCCGCCGTTTAACGACGTTACGGGACAACGGGCGATGGGCTATTACGACGGAAGTGACCTGAACTACTACTACTTCATGGCGTCGAACTTCGCCACGTCGGATCGCTGGTTTTCCCCTGTAATGAGCCGCACGCCTCCAAACCGGATGTATTTGATGGCCGGCACCTCTCAAGGCCATGCTTATCCGCTGGTGTCGAACAGCACTCTTCTGACTGCTCCGGTGATTTTTCAAGAACTCCAACAGGCCGGCATCACATGGAAAATCTACGTACATCCGGGAGCGAATGGCTGCAGTACGGCGCAGTGCTTATACCAGCTCAGCTACATTCAGAACTTCACGTACGGGCAGACAATTCTGAGCCAGTTTCCTCAAAACCTCGTCCCGGACTCGCAGTTTATCAGCGATGCGAAAAATGGCACACTGCCTCAGGTCGCTCTGATCGAACCGCCGTCCGAGGTCGGCTTGGACGAGCATCCTGCCGACTACGATGCCAACCCGCCGTGCTGCAGCATTCAGGCGGGAGCGAACTACGTGTCGACCCTGGTAGGAGCTTTAATGAATGGCCCATCCTGGAAGGACTCCATCTTTCTCCTCACGTTTGATGAGTTCGGTGGGTTTTATGACCATGTCGCGCCCCAGCCGACTGTGAGCCCCGATGGTATCCCTCCCCAGGATTTGCTGCCTGGTGATGTGTGCACGTCGGTCACAGGTCCCACATGCGACTTTGTCTATACCGGTTACCGAGTGCCGCTCATTGTCATTTCACCCTTCACCAAGAAACACTATGTGTCCCACACAACCGCAGACCTCACGGCCATCCTCAAGCTGATCGAAACTCGTTTCAACGTGCCGGCGCTGACCAAGCGGGACGCGGCGCAAGTGGATATGACGGAGTTCTTCGATTTCGTGAATCCACCGTGGGTAACTCCCCCTTCCGCACCAGCGCAGAACACCAGTGGACCTTGCTACCTGGATCGCTTGCCATAAGTGCGATGTGAGCGAACTGCGAGGAGTGTGGCGCTTTACAATCGGGCACGATGTAGGTGGACGGCGTCCGTCTCATCCAAGACTAGACGCTAGTGTCATCCCGGTAGAACCGGTCCCAGGAGAGAAGCTTTCTTTCCAACCGTCGCGCCGCCCAGCTTCGAGTCGGCATCCAGCGACGGGAACGGCGAAGCCGGGAGAAAGCCTTCAACATCTTCACGCGTTGTTGCATATCGAAAGAATGGATGTATTGCCGGATAATTTGAGGCATGCTCATCTGCAGTGCGGCACTGAAATTCCTCTGCGCCATGAGTTCGAGCCGCTCCGGCGATCGCAGCAGGGCGAGAAGCTTTTCGGCGAGGCTGTCAACATCATGAGCGGCGAAGAATTCCATGGAAACCAGTTCTTGCTCGGCCAGTTCTACAAAATCCTCGATGTCCGGAGCCAGGATCGGCAAGCCATACTGACATGCCAGATGCGCAACTCCACTCGATCCAGCAGATGAGGTGTACGGCAATACGGTCAGACTGGCTGTACGAAACAGGTCAGGCAGCGCATCTTCCGGAACATAGCCCAGAAATCTTATAAGCGGATTGTGTTTCACCTGCTCTGCGACTCCCTGCACGTAACCCGGCATCTTGGGGTGGTCGCCTCCGGCGATCACAAGCTCGGTTGGCGGTAACTCAGGCTGAATCGACTCAAAGGCGGCCACCAGCAACTCAAGACGCTTATATGTGCCCCACTTGCCGAATGCGAGAACCCGATGGACAGGGTTTCCGCGGAGTGCAAAATTCGGCGGCTCTGGTCGACTGGCGAAAATTCCATGATGACGGACGTTCACCGCGCCGCGCCGGTACTTCTTACGCAGCGTCTTATGGTAGGCGGGCAAAAGCACCGAGAGGGAATTGGCCGACAAGAGCAGATGGGTGGCTACTCGTCCGGCTGCGCTGTACAAGGCAGGAGACCTGACCCCCGCGTCTGCCAAATTCACGGTTTCAAAAAGCTGGTGCAAAGTCACATGCGTATAGCAGGAAAAAAGTCGCGTAAGGGCAGGTGTCGTCAGTCCGAAGAAAGCGGGTAGA
>Ga0307471_100002545_pt1 | contig 10517 bp, 7 predicted proteins | sample atmos_gasesAM3C__2_FD_204566 | JGI IMG/M metagenome (GOLD analysis project Ga0307471, IMG submission 204566) | Hardwood forest soil microbial communities from Morgan-Monroe State Forest, Indiana, United States - atmos_gasesAM3C_515 | ecosystem: Environmental > Terrestrial > Soil > Temperate... | reverse complement strand
CTCGTGCAGTCTTGAAGAATACTTCCAAATTCGAGACCTGCCGCGGCCCCATCGCGGGCCAAATGGCCTGTAATTCAGCGATGCTCTCCTCCTCGTATGCCTTTTTGTAGCGTTGCAGCACTGACAGCACGGCATCTCTTTCGTTCACCGCCTCGACCCGCGCCGGTGGTTTCGAAGCCGCAAGCTGATCGATCGCGGTGCGGGTCTGCTCCGCGTGTTTGCCGTTCGGAAACCGGTTCAAGTAATCGCGCAAGCTGTCGGCGTCATTGGCTTTGGCAGCCCGCTGCCATGCGAGATCATCCAGCTTGGCGGCCGCCTCATCATGAAAGCCTCCGCTCGGGTACTTCTTGATAAAGTCTTCCAGGACGCGAGGGTCACTCGTATTTTGCGCTTGCTGCCAGTCCAGCTTGACTATCTCGCTTTGAGCATCTCGCGAGTGCCTGCCGTTTGGATACCGGTTCTGATAATCGCGGAAATCTGCAGGGGTGTTAGCCTCACTTGCTTTCGCCCAGTACAGATCATCCAGCTTGGACTCGGCATCGCCGCGGTGCGCCGAACTAGGAAAACGTTGGAGGAATCCTTCGAGGGCGCTGATGCTGCGCGCTTCTTGAACCTGTTGCCAGGCAGTATCCTCAGTAGTATTCGGCGGAGGAGCAATCTTAAACTCGGCGCCGTTCAGCTGCACCAGGGTTCCTTGCGCGAAATGGCGGGTAATCGCATCTGTCTTTTGCGAGTTGGTCATCAGTGATATCTGATGATCGCCTCCCACCACGTCTGCCGAGAAAGTCCCGTCAGCAGCCACTGCGCCTTTCTTCTGGCCGTCGACCAGGATCTGCGATCCTGGGGTTGCTCCCTGAATCGAAAGGCGAGCGTGCGGCGGTGCGGCGGTTTCGCGTTCCAGCCGCATATCGATTTTGTTCTCGCCATTGCTACTGACCAACGTTCTCGCACTTCGGGTCACGTAGCCCGGCCTCTCCGCACGGATCTCGTGTTCCACCGGGGGCAGAGAAATGCGCAGAGTGCCCCGATGAGCGTTGTTCTGTTTCACGCCGTCGATGTAGACACGGACATCCTTATTACCGGTTTCTATGATGAGGCTTCCGTTCGGTTGACCCGGTTTCGGGATCAGATGGTCGGGGGGTATGGGCAAGGGCGTCAGAGCCGTGTCATTGAGAGCAAGTTCCTTACCTCCATTGATGTCGACGTGCAACTCTCTGCTTTGGAAGCCCTCCTTCGCGAGTTCGACCTCGTGCGGGCCAGGCTTCAGCGGGATGCTGACGGCTCCATCCGAGCCCACGGCGTAAGTTGTCTTTTCGACTCGGACAACCGTGCCGGGGGCGGCATTCCGAACCACAAGCGTGCCGTTTCGGCCTAGGAAGGGTGTCAGCACGGCAATGACGACCACCATCACAAGGGCCGCAGCGGCGGACACCCAGACCTTCGCTCCCCCCACTTTAGCCACAAATTCCGAGGGGGCCTTTTGAATTTCCTCTGTCTTCACCGCGGCTGCTTGCTTTTCCTCCGCCTGACGCTGCTGCCGCTCGCGCTTCTCTTCTTCCGCTCTGGCTCGAGCTTCCTCTTTTCGTTTTCTCAGCTGCTCCAAGCGCTGTTTCTCGGCTTCTTCCCGCTCTTCCTTTTCCGCCTCACGTGCGGCTTTTTCTTTTTGTTTCCTTATTTGCTCCAGGCGTAGCTTTTCAGCCTCGTCCTGTTTTCTTTTTTCCGCTTCTTGGGCGGCCTTTTCTTCGCGAACCCGCTGCCGTTCTTCCTCTTGATGCCTCCGTTCCTGTTCCTGGCGTCTTCGTTCCTCCTCGCGCCGCTTCAGTTCTTCAGCTTCGGCGATGGATTTCTCCACCATGCTCTTCATTTTGAGCAGACGCGTTTCGCCGGGGAATTCCGATAACCCTTGTTGTATGCGAGTCAGTGAGCCTTGCAGGTCGCCAGCAGAATGCAGCCGTCTCGTCCACTCCTCGTGCGCAGCGACTTGCTTTTCGTGTTGCCGGGCTGCTTCGGCGGTACGCAGCTGCAATTCGAGCGCCTGCTTGTACTCGAGAAGCTGCGGATCGTCTGGATAAGCGAGTAAGCCCATGGCCAGGTGGCTGAGAGCACTGCTCAAGTCGCCGATCGATGCGAGCTGTTGGGTAGAGACCAGACGCGCTGCTATCGCGGACTCCCGCTTGCGACCCTCGAGAACGGCACGGATTCTCGGTACCTCGGAGGATCTGGGATCCAGTTGAGCGGCCAGATCAACTAAGTTGTCGGCAGATTGCCACTCGCTAGACAACGCAGAATCAGTCGCGTGCAGCAGTGCAGAAACTGCCTGTTGGCGGACCAGTAGATCAGCTCGGCCCGAGTCCACGGCATTTTGAATTGTTGCCGCGCCCTTGCTCCATTTGTTCTTTGCAAACAGCTTCTGGGCTTCCGCAATCTGGCTGAGCGCTTTTGTTCGGCTGTCGGAGAGCTCATTGGATGCTTTCTCCAATTCCAGGACCTCTGAATCAGAGGGGAACTCAGCTTTCACCTGGCTCAACAACTCTGGGACTCGCTCAAGTTCGTAGGCGGTAAGTGCACTGACGGTCTGTCCAATAAGAGTGGCCTTTCGAGCGGCCAGCGCTTGCCGCTGCAGCTCCCGCAGTCGCGTCAGCGAAATCTCCGGCGCGGAATCGCCCGGATCCAAGCCCTTGACTTCAAGCCAGACGTCGATCGCCTGGGCGTACTGCCGCGCCTCCTCGAATTCTTTTGCCTTCTGCACAGACTTCGCCACGCGCTGGGTCAGTTCCTTCAAGCCCGCGAGCTGATGTTGCAGAGTCGCTTCATCGGGATAGGTGCGAACCGCATCTTCCAGAATGCGGATCCTTGCCTCAAGCCCAGATTCGCGCTCAAGTTGTCCGGCGACGGCACCGAGATGTTCCAACCGCAGTGCCTTTTCTTGTGCGAGGCGCGCGCGTTCCTCCTGTTGACGCTGCAGCTGCTGGAATTCGCTCTGCAGCGCCTTCAGACCAGGATCGTCTCCGAACGATGCGAGATTTGTGTCGACCATCTTCAGAGCGCCCGACAGATCACCCGAGACCTGAAGTCGGCGTGCTTCTGACGTCGCATCCTGAATCCTCTGCTCCCGTTTCCTTTCGCCGATTCGAGAGCGCAAGGATGCTGGAACACTGGTTCCGGCCCGCACGGCGGTAAGCTCGTTTAGCAGAGCCTCGGCTGATCGCCAGTCTTTCTCCTGTGCAGACTCGGCAGCTCGCAGGGCCACCTGGATCGCTTGTTCACGCAACCAGGGGTCCAGAGCCGCTAGCGAGATAGCGCGAACGCAAGCTTCTCCTCCCTGCTTCCAAGAGCTTTCAGCGAAAAGCCGCCGCGCTTGGTTGAGTAGATTCTGCAGCTCAGTTCGGCGTGCGACCGATTCGTCAAGCTTCTTCTTGAGCTCAGCCAAAGAGCGGTCGTCGGGAAATTCAGTCTGAGACCCGCGTAACAAATCGGAAGCCTCGAGATGCTCACCCTTCCTTAACAGCTGCTCGATTTGAATCTTGCGTTGCTGAACCAACGCTGCCCCAGCCTGCGATCGGAGCTTTTCGAATTCGTTATGCAACTCGGCAGGAGCCACGCTGGCCAGGGCCATCGCGGGCTTGAGCCGGTCGATGACCGCTCGGTATTCCCTGGCCATCAGCAGCATTCGGCCGTCCGCCATGACCAGTTGCAGCTTTCTGCTCGCGTCCAAGGAGCGGCGATTCTGAACCTCAGCGTTTGCGCTCTGCAATTCCGGCGTGTCTCCGCAGGCGCCCTTGGATTTCTCTAGGACGCGAAACGCTTCGTCGAACTTGCCTTCCGTGGACAGCTCGCGGGACTGATCGATCGCGTCCTCCATGCTTTGCCAGCGCTTGGCATCGCGATACGCTTGTTGCAAGAGCTCGTTGCAGTCCGAGTTTCTTCGGAACGAACTCGGCTGCGACTCCAAAAGCTTCACAGCCTCCGCAGCCTTTCGGTTCTGCAACAATTTCTTTCCGGCCGAGAGCGTGCTTTCAAGGCGCTTTTGGTATTCGGTCGCAGCTTCTCGAGCGTGCGCCAGCGCAATATCCAATTCTTCCTCGTGCCCCTCTGGGAGGCCGGCTTCCAGCAGTTGCACTGCCTGCTCGTATTCGTCGTTCTCGATCAGCCCACGGGCTTTCTCGACAACCTCCTCAACGGCTTTCTTCCGCTGGTCGACCGCAGCTTCTTCCTGGGCAAATTGAAGGAGTTCCTCCAGGTCCGCATCATGTTGAAACTCCACGGTGGCCGCTTCCAACGTACTGATGGCCTCGGGAAATTCTTTGCGGCGGAGACTTTCCTTCGCGCGTTGCAGCAATTCGCCTTTTCGTTTCTCGGCGCGCTCGCGCTCCACGGTCTCGCGCACGATCACTTGCAGGGACTGCAAGTGCGGGTCGCTTCCGACCCTCTGCAGCGCCGCCTCCAGCAGTCCTACGACTTCTTCGCTTCGGCCGGCCTGGAGGAGGGCACGAGCTTGCGCCAGCTGCTCATCAATAAATTGCTTTCGTTCGCTGACTTTCCTTTGCTTTTCTGCCAGCACCTTAAGCTTGAGCAAAGCACGGTCTTCAGGGAATTTGAGCAGTCCCCGATCAATGGTTTGACCGGCGGTTACGAAATCGTCACGGTCCAGCGATTCTTCGATTTGCTGGTTGATGGATTCAAGTTCCTTGCGATTGCGCTCCTGTGCTCTTCCGGCGCTGGCCGATTCCAGAAGAGACTTTACCTCCGGAGCGTTCGGATCCAGGGCTTCCGCCTCTTTAAGGACGTTGAGCGCGGCGGTGAATCTCCGGGACGCAATTTCCTTGCGCGCGGATTCGACCAGGCTATCCACTTGCGCCCGACGCATTCGCTCGTCCCATTCCCGTTGGATCACTCGGAACAGCGCCTTCGCCTGGAGGTCGTTGGGGGCGAGTTCAAGCGTTTCCTCCAACACCTTCTTGGCGACCTCCAAATCGCCGTCTTGGTGCGCCGCCTCGGCCCGTTGAAGAAGGTTCTGCAGCTCTTCCGCCCGCGTCTTGGCTTGCTGGATGCCGGCCTTCAAAGCTTCTAAGCCGGCATCGGTCTGGTGCAGGTTGAGGGCCTTATCCACGTAGCCCAAAGCGGCTTCGAATTGTTGATTCCCATACGCCTCTTCGGCTTGAGCGCGGAGCTGCTTGATCTGTACTCCGATCTGCTCCTGTTCTATGCTTTGCTGTACCGACCGAAAAAGTCGGATCGCGCCGGTATGCTGCCGGTCGATCTTGAGAACTTGGAGCAGCAGTTCCTTCGCTTTGTGAGTAAACCCGCGCGAGAGTAGCGCTTCGGCTTCTCGCAAATGGCCCTCAACCATGCCTTCCTTCAAGCGATCACGAACCTGAGCCAGATCGAAGCCCAAGTCCTCCACCGTCCGATAGCGCTCCTCACGGTCTTTGGCTAGCGCGCGAAGGATCACGCCTTCGAGTTCGAGGGGAACATCGGTGATGTATTTGCTAAGCGGAGGAGGGGGATCATGGATAATCTTCAGCAGGGTTGCAGCTGTACTGTCCCCTTCGAATGGCAGCGAATAGGTGAGCAACTGGTAGAGCACCACTCCGGCGGAGAAAATGTCGGTTCGGGTGTCGATGGGCTTACCGTTCACCTGTTCCGGCGACATGTAGCCGAGGCTGCCGATCAGCTGGCCGGTCCGAGTAACGGTTTTGTCTCCGATGTGGGCAATTCCGAAGTCGACGATCTTGATGCCGCCACTCTTGAGCACCATGATGTTGCCAGGTTTGATATCGCGATGAACGATCCCGGTGTGGTGAGCGTAAGCCAGACCCTGACAGACATCGCAAATGAAATTGATCTTTGCCAGTAAAGTGAGAGCCCTGCCAGAGGTGATAACGGCGTCGAGAGTTTCCCCTTCCAGGTACTCCATTACCAGGTAAGGGCTGCCTTCCAGATCGCCCAGATCGTAGACAGTAACAATGTTGGGATGCTGCAGATTCGCGGTTGATTGAGCCTCGCGATAGAACCGTTTGAGCAAGTCAGGATTGTCGGAAAAAGCGCCCGTCATCATCTTGATCGCCACCAGTCGGTTGAGGTGAGGATCGGTGGCCTTGTACACCACTCCCATGCCACCTCTTCCGAGCACTTCGATGACGTCGTACTTACCGATTTTGGATGGCTTAGCGACCACAGGTTTGCACGCACCTGAACTAGGGCCGGGAGGATAACTCCTTGGGCTAGTCCTAACCTCGGAATTCACCCCTCACCATTAACGGCATTAACGGCGGCGGGCCAGCGTCCTCATCGAGGCGATTCGACCGCAAGAAGACCGGTTCGTGATGGTAGCACCGCGTGCGACGTTGCCCGACGCTATTTTCCTACGAAGCAAGCACGCCCGCAACCTCTCCCGTACCCTCGGCGGGAAACCTAACCCACTTGGCTTTGGCCACCTATCCTCAGGTCGCTATTGAGGTTAACTCCCGACCCAGACTCTCTTTACAGGTAGACCATGGGAGTATAAGCTCCTGCGTTAGGGGTGTTTGCCCCGTCGGATGGAATCTGACGATCGCTGAAAAAATCGTTTTCCTAGCGATGTCTGACGGGACCAATATTTCTCTTAAGCTCGGGCGGGTGCCTCCTTGAAGCTCACCGAAAAATACGAACTCGTCGAACCCGTCACCCGTGGAAGGATGAATTCGTTTATTGCTCGCGATCTATCCACCTCCGAGCAAGCCTTAGTGCATTTATTCGAATGCGCCGGTAGCAGGTCCGGACAGCCTGCGGCGCTCTGGGTATTGCAAGCCTTCCGCTGCCTTGCTCCCAGCCCGCCCGGAAGGGTGATCGAGGCGGGAACCTCAGAGAGCAGCTCGCTTGCGTATGTGATTACGCTGATGCCCAGTGCGTCTTCGTTGCGAGCTTGGGTGCAAGCCTACAAACTCTCTACGGAAACCACTCAGGAGTTCGACGAGGGTAAAACGACCGGTTCACTCGGAGAGATTATGCGCCAAGTCGTCGAAGAGGACGTTCAATCTTGCTCTGAGCATCTCATTGGTGATTCAAACCCAACTGGGGAATGAGCCTTTCGAGCCGGTAACATTCCCCACCCAGCGGGACCTCGGCGCTGACAGCACGCGGCCCTCGTCCCGTTGGACCGCGCCGCCGCGGCCCATCCAGGTTCCGAACGGAGCCAATACCGATCGACAACCGGATCACGCCGCGGAGTGGCAGACGAGAACCGCGGGTTTCCCATAACCGCTTGGGACGTCCTACCTGCCGAAGATTCACATAGTCTTTGAGGACCGTGGCTGCTTTTGTGAACTTGTTCATCGCGCCGGTGCGAGACGATCCGAGTCTTCCGAACTCTCGTCGACCCCGATCGGGCTATGTCGAAAGTAAATGTTGCAGACAGGCCTTTACAGGCACAACCCAAAGGGGATAGTCGACGGCAACTCTGGCTCGCAGCGCCGGTTGACTATATTGGGCCATCAAGTCAGAATGTTTTGCTTGAAGCAGCACAAAGGGGCAATAGAGGGAAAGAAATGAGTGAACCAACAGTGTGGAGAAAAGAAAACGGGGTCAGTACACCTGCGACGCCGTCCATGGCAGTGTATTCCGAGGCGATGAACAAGTTCACCAAGGCGGCCACCGCGTTCATGGACCACGTGCATCTTTTAACTGAGGCTCGGGACGCGTTCCAGATGGCGATGACGGCAAGTGCATCCCTTCGCAATAGTCTCGACTCGGGCGACCAGGCCTTGCGATCTCTGATGACGCAAATGGAGCAGGTCGTCAATACTCACTTGGAGGATGTCCCTCTGGAAAAAAGAAAACCGGAAGCCCCGAAGGCGGAAGCCTTGAAAGTTGAGGCGATCAGAACAAACCGCGATAGCACAGTTCCCGGCGGAAAGTATCTTCCATAAGATCGACTATTCCACCAGTTCGTGCGTCCGTCAGGTTGGCTCCCAACTGAGCGTGATTTTTTGGCTGGCATGCGGCTGAAGCAGCACGACAAGCTCCGGTGCGTAGTCACCAGCAGTTCTGTGCACATCACGATCTCTGTTTGTCAGGGAAATTTAAGTTGTTGGGTGCACTGTCGGCGCCGGACACGCAACCGAAGTCCTGAGCATTTGTCGTGCAGCCCTACACTCCATTTGTAGGCGAGAAAGACTAGCGAGGTCTGCGCAACGCCTTCAACTCCTTGCGGACTGGCCAATCGCTGAACCCGAGAAAATACAACAGAATGATATTTACAAGCGGTAGCGCCATTCCCAGAGCCAAGGCTCCGGGATACCCGGCTTTGGAAAAAATCTTCCACAATGGAAGAATGATGATTACGCCCCCCACTAACAGAAACAATAGTTCGGGATAGCCAAAATAATTCACAAAGTCCTCCTTGATTTGATCTATCAAAGCGTGACGGCTGCGCGGAGTACCCAATGAGTTCCCTACTGCTGCGAGCGTCACTTCAGCCAAATGACCCCGATGCTTACGAGGCTGGGGTCAAGATCAGAAAAAATTTCATTTCTGGTGCATAATTAGACCGTGCTCTTAACTCCCGGGGTTGCCCATCTTGTCTCGAATCCGCTGCGATCTTGCGGCGAGCCGGTGCTGACCTGGTTTGTTTAGCTCCCGTCCCCTGACACGGAAAGTTAGTCGCGTCAATTTCAAGCTGGCCTCGTAGGAGGCAAGCGAGGGTAGCGGGAGGTGGCTCGTTCGGAACGGATTTCGCTAGCCACAAGTTGGTTACCGCAGGCTTCACAGAATGATGTGCCACGACACCAAGTCTGGCAGGAAGAGCAAATGGCGCCCCCGAAGTCTGCACACTGAGCAACGGCAGGCTCGTTGCACGAGGTGCTGGCATAGCTGTCACTTGATAGGGATTCAGTTTGGCAGGCAACTGCCGGCTCCGCAAGCAAGGGAATGACAAGCTTCAGCGCGCTTATCTCTTTGCGTACTCGGCTTAGCTCAACCTCTTTCTGCCACAATTCGTGGGCGCGTTTCGCCTCAACGAAAAGCCGGGCATAATCCAGAAAGGTTGTGGCAGAGTCAATACACTTGTTGGCCGCTTCGGTGTAGACCTCCATCGTGGGCGGTTCCCTTCCCGCGCAGCTGTCCTTGTTCCATAACGTCCTGACCACGTCTAGTGGATGCTCAAGGACGTTCGCGATTTGTTTCCGAAGAGAGCGGCGATGTACCGGCACCGGTTGGAATGCCATATAGAAGCAGAGAATATCAAACCCAAGATCGAGAAACTTCTTTCTGCAGCGGCCTGTCTCAATTTGATAAATCCTGCCTTCATTCCGTCGTCAATCTTGCTTGACAAGCTCTCGTCAAAAGCACAAGATCTGGTGCACTTTTGAGGATGAGCGCCAGCTACTTCGTCCAAGTTGAACCCTCTCGTCTCTGGCTGTCACCACCCTCAGATCTTCATCAATGAGGAGTTCCAGGAGGTGGAATATGGCGGTTATCCTTGGCAGATTGTGGCTGGATGATGATGGGCAGGACATCGCGGAATATGCCGTGATGCTTGCAGTCATTCTCGTGATCGTGGTGGGCTCGATACGCCTCATCGGCGCGAATGCCAACAACGTATTCTCCGCAGTGTCGAGCTCGCTTCAGTAAGCAGCAGGCAGGCCCATAGGCCACCTCGCTATCGGACGGCAATGTTCGTAGCAGAAGGCCCGTTTGGCATTCGTAGCATTGCCGTCTTGTCGCGCTGACGTATGGATATCATTCCCAATCGCTGGCGACGAGGCATATGAAAGGTCGAAGGGTGGCACGATCGTGGTTCTGCTGTGCATGCTGCGGTTGCCTGGTTGGCCGCAAGATCAAGAGAAAGGGCACAGAGTCGCGCCTAAGCCACAGCTTTGAGTCTTTTTTTCTAAACTGGAAACTCAATGGCTTAACGCAATTCAAGACAAAGATCCAGCGGCCCTAAATCTAATCGTCTCGGACGACTTTCATCTATGGACATCTTCCCCGCCTGGAAGCCCACTCGCTCGGGAGGAGTGGTTGGGGGGATTTTTGGGCAGAAAGTTATTGTCGTTCCAAATGCGGCAACCGGTGGTGCGAGAGATAATTAGACATGCCCGAATCCATTCGGATCGCGGGCATGCTCGGTTCTGTTCAGAAACAGGACACGGTTGGTTTTGCTAAGCGGCCCTCTTCCCCTGCTTGACCCTAGCCCATCTTGCCCGCTGGGCGGCCGCGATCTTGCGCCGGGCCGAAGCTGACATCGTTCGTCTCTTTGGAACTTCTGCAATGCCCTTAACCTTCGCCCAACGTGCTCTCTGGGCGGCGGCTATGCTTGCCCGTCCTTTGGCTGATATCTTCCGTCGAGGCTTGGTTCCGTTGGTTCCTCGGTAGACGCCAGCAAATGCCTCTAGTGCCGCATTCAATCCTGATAGCTGTCGGTGTAGTCGATCACGTTCTTTGCTCAACTCCTTCACAATATCTGATAGGTTCGTCAATGTATTTCCCCCTCCGGTTGAGGATTCTAGCAGAGGATGACTGGTGTCCAGAAACTTTGC
>Ga0307471_100002543_pt1 | contig 10518 bp, 8 predicted proteins | sample atmos_gasesAM3C__2_FD_204566 | JGI IMG/M metagenome (GOLD analysis project Ga0307471, IMG submission 204566) | Hardwood forest soil microbial communities from Morgan-Monroe State Forest, Indiana, United States - atmos_gasesAM3C_515 | ecosystem: Environmental > Terrestrial > Soil > Temperate... | reverse complement strand
CCTTTGCCAGCAGACTTCTGCCCCTGAAGCAGGCGCACCACCTCTACGAGCGAGCGAGACAAAGAAGCGGCGGCTTCGTCCTGGAAAATCTGTTGCGCGAAATGGACATCGAGGTCAGCGCCGACGGTGCTGACCTCGAGCGGATCCCGCGCACAGGTCCAGTGGTCGTCGTCGCCAACCACCCTTACGGCATCTTGGACGGCGCCGTGCTTTCCGTGGTGCTTTCGCGGGTGCGGCCCGACGTGAAGACAATGACCAACTTCCTGCTCGAGGGTGTGCGCGAACTGGAGGCATGCTGCATCTTCGTCGATCCGTTAGGAACCGTGAAGTCGCAGGAACGCAACCGCCGCGCGCTCAAGCAGTCGCTCGAGTGGCTGCGCCAAGGAGGCATGCTGGCGGTTTTTCCGGCGGGTGAGGTCTCGCACTGGCAGTTGCCGCGAGCCAGCGTGGTCGATCCTCCCTGGAACGATAGCGCCGCCCGATTAATCCGCAAGACGGGTGCCGCTACCGTCCCGCTGTATTTTTGCGGACAAAACAGTCTTGGCTTCCAATTGATGGGCATGCTGCACCCTCGCCTGCGTCTGGCCTTCCTGTTGCAGGAATTTCTCCAGCAGCAGGGGCAGCGGGTGGCTTTGCGGATCGGCAACAGCATTCCGGTCGAATCCATCCGCAGCCTTGCCGACGAGCGTCGAGCCACGGAATATCTGCGCTGGCGCACCTACCTGTTGGCGGAGCGCGGCAAGAAGACGAGCAAGTTGCCGGTGGCATGGCGATCGATGCTGCCCCCGAAAGGGGAAGAATCCATTGCGCCCGCGACCGCCCCGGAATTGCTGGCACGCGACCTCGCGGCGCTGCCCGCCGATCGCTGTCTCACGGGGAACGGAGAGTTCGCTGTGTACGCCGGGCGCGGCGAGGAGATTCCTCACCTGCTGCAGGAAGTCGGGCGCCTTCGCGAAATCACGTTCCGCATGGCCGGCGAGGGAACTGGCAAGCAAACCGATCTTGATGCGTTCGACCGCTACTACTGGCATCTGCTGCTCTGGAACAAGACAAAAAAAGAACTGGTCGGCGCCTACCGCGCAGTAAATACCGCGGACGTCGTACAGAAGCATGGCGTGAAGGGCCTGTATACCAGCACCCTGTTCCACTACCACGCGCAACTCTTTGACAAGATGGGACCGGCCCTGGAACTCGGACGCTCGTTCGTGCGTCCCGAATATCAGCGTCAATATGCGCCGCTGCTGCTCCTCTGGAAAGCGATTGCGAGCTTTGTCTCGCTGCGTCCCGAAACCCCGGTGCTGTTTGGCGCCGTCAGTATCAGCAATTCCTACAACCGGGCATCGCGCGAACTGATCTTTTCGTTCTTCGAGACGCGCATGCGCCAGGACGAACTTGCCGGCATGGTCACCCCGCGCCGGCCCTTCCGGCCGGGTAGGCTTCGCCGCTGGGATTGTCGGGCAGCCTGCACCGCGCTGCGCGACGTGGAGGAATTGTCGAAGCCGATCGCGGACGTCGAGTCCGACGGCAAAGGCCTTCCCATTCTTCTGAAGCAATATGCGAAGGTAGGTGGAAAGTTTTTGGGGTTTAATGTGGACCGGAAATTCTCCGACGTGCTCGATGGCCTGGTCGTTGTCGACCTGCGCGAGACCGAACCCACGGTGCTGGAACGCTACATGGGCCGCGAGCACGTCGCCGCCTTCCGCCGCCATCACGGGTTGGTCTAGGTTTCTTGGGTATTCAGAGTTTGTTCGGTAGGAGTGATGCAGGCCTGCGGCGCTGCAGCCAGGGTCCCTTCGACGCGTTCGCCGATCGTCGCCAATTCTTCGGCTGTCATGTGCTTTTGCATCTCCTCAAATAGCTGCCGTTCTTCCTTCCGAATGTGCGTGGAAAGTGTTTCGGCGAACTGCCTCAGCTCTGGGCCCTCCAGTTCCCGCGCCTTCGCGCGCGCAAAGTATTTCCGCAGTCGAGCATGCTCCGCTACCAGTTCGTCCACCAGTGGGCCGAGGTCGCCATAACGCCGGGCTGTGGGGAAGAGATGCTCTTCCTCGGCCGCGAAATGGTATTGGATTTCGAGCGCGAAATGCTGTTCCACTTCCGACTGCCATGCTTTCAGCTCCGCGGGAGTGCTCAGGTGTGCGCGGCTGATGCGCACGCACAACGCGAGTGCATGCTGATGCTGGCGGGACAGGGGGATCAGGCTTTTGTCGCGAAGCATGCTTCCTATTATGCGCTTCCGGATAGGCGTTCCCGGAACGTTGCCACCCAGGTCGCGGGCTGAGGAGTGAGTCTGGCTACGGCTTCGTCTCGCCCGGCGAAACAGGAGCCAAGCGTTCCGGCCATGCTGCCGTCACGACCAACCCGACGGCAATTCCCAGCGACACTTCCACAAAGCGGTGCGACGCAATGACCCACGCCGCGCGGTCTCGACCCACCAGCATCACGATCGCTTCTGTGATTCCGGCGAAGCGGTAAGCCGTGCGGTCCAGACGCAGCGTCAGGCAGATCAGTCCGGAGACGAAGAGGGCGATGGCAAAGGGCAGCAGCCCCGATCCCATGTAGGTTCCGAGCAGTCCGCCTGCGAATGCGCCGAGAGCCGTTCCGGCGAAGCGCGTCACCGAAACCTTCCAGGCCGCTCCCAACGTCGATTGCATCACGACAATGGTGGTAACCGTGGCCCAGTAGGGTTCGGGCATATGAAGGGCATGGGCCACCACTTGCGAAATGACAGCGGCGAGGGTAGTGCGTCCAACGTGCAGAACGGAAGTGCGCTCCTCAGGCACAACCGCCGGGAGAAACGCCATGGAACCCTCCTGAATGGCTTCGACATTTTACGCGGCGCTCGGGTCCTTCGTGCCGCCGCGACGCTTTACTAATTTCCTGTGAGCCTTGAGAATGGGAAGTTCGCCTCCGGTGACAGCTGTCCCCTGTGGTTTTCCACTTTGCAGAACAGCGCGATCAGCCGTGGGCCGAGGAGCCCTCATATGCCAGCGACTGGGGAACTTATCCGCCTGATGAACTACGTCGACGACATCAACGCCACCTTGCGCAAGATCACTTCCACCATCGGCACCATGACGGACGAGGAGCGCAAGCGCCTGTCCGAGTACATGAGTTCGGCCACCGCCGGGCTCAAGGAAGTGCTCTCGCAGCTCGAGAAGAGCGTGCGCTAGTGTCGGGAGTCAAGACCATTGCCGTGATCGGGGCGGGTACGATGGGCCGCGGGATCGCGCATGCGGCCGCGCTCGGCGGCTACCGCACGATTCTTGAGGATATTTTGCCGAATGCCCTGCGCCGCGCCGAGTCGGAAATCCGCGCGAATCTGGACAAGGCGGTCGAGTTAGGGAAGGTCACATCGGGAGACGCGGATGCGGCCTTCGGACGGCTCGAATATGCAGGCTCTGTCGACGAAGCCGCGCGCCAGGCCGACCTCGTGATCGAAGCAGTTCCCGAGGAACTGGAATCGAAGATCGAGATTTTCACCCTGCTCGACAAGATTTGCCGGCCCGCCACCATCCTCGCGTCAAATACCAGCTCGCTGAGCCTCACCGAAATCGCCAGCGTCACCTACCGGGCAAAGAAAATCGTCGGCATGCACTTTTTCAATCCTGTTCACAAGATGAAGCTGCTGGAGATCGTGAAGGCGCTCGAGACTGACGACGACACGCTGGCGGCCGCCGTCGACGTGGGACGCTGCATGGGCAAGGAAGTGGTGGTGATCCGCGAGTCGCCCGGTTTCATCACCAGCCGCATCAACGCCATGATTGGCAACGAGGCCTTCTACATGCTGCAGGAAGGCATTGCGAGCGCCCAAGACATCGATAAGGCGCTAAAGCTCGGACTCAACCACCCCATGGGGCCATTCGAGCTGGTCGACCTGGTGGGACTGGATACGCGTCTGCACATCCTCGAGTACTTGCACAAGACGTTGGGAGAAAAATTTCGTCCCGCGCCGCTGCTGGTGCAGTACGTGAAGGCTGGACGGTTGGGCCGGAAGTCCGGCAGGGGTGTCTTCGAGTACCCCGAAGCAAACCCTGTCAAAGAGCCTGTGCCCGCCCGCTAGTCGCCGATGGAGCGACGGGCGTCGCGCCCGTCGGAGCGCCCGCTCCAGAAGTGTGTCGCCAAAATTACCCCAACGGCGCTATTTCCCGGCGTTCTGCGCAGCGGATCCGCTTCCTTCGCATTCCCTGGTAGCGGCCAGGTCGCACCAAATCATTGCGGCTCCGCCGATTTCTCCGGAAGTACGTTCCACTTTGTGGCCACGATGTTCCAACTCCTTCAAAGTTTCTTCAGGAACATCCCGATTTACTTCCAGGCTGCCCAACTTCGGACCCTCCGGACCAAATGAGCTGATGTGATGCGCGGTAGCAAATCGAGGAGTCGACATCGCTTTGGCTGCGTGCATGCCAAATTCGATGTAATCGAGGGTGAGCTCGAGGCCTGCTTGATCCTGCAGATCCCCTCCCGCAACGCTGATGGCAACGACCGGCTTCCCCGATTTCAGGATCAGGGCTGGACTCAAGGTAATTCGCGGCCGCTTGCCAGGGGCAATGCAATTGGGGTGTCCACGCCAGGTATTGAGACTGATCAGTCGGCTGCCATGAATGATGCCGGTATTCCCCGCCGGACCGGCCGTGCTGCCCAATCCGCTGGGCGTAGCGGCCACCATATTTCCCCAACGGTCCACCACGGTGAGCGTAGTGGTTCCCCCTTGGGTTGGGAAAGATCGCAATCCCTTCTTGACCGATTTCATTTGATAGGGATCGCCGGGACGAAGTTCGAGGGAAGCTTTATGCGGATCAATCAGCGGCCGGCGGATTTTCGCGTACTCCTCAGAGAGCAGCTCTTTCATCGGTACTTCCACAAATCGCGGATCGGCATAGTACTCATCCCGATCCGCCATGGCCAGCTTCATCACTTCGGTTACGGTGTGGATGTAGTCGGCCGAGAGCAGGCCCATTTTGTTGAGGTCAAATCCTCCCAGCAAGCGGAGCCCTTCTAACAGGTAAGGGCCCTGCGTCCAGGGTCCGCACTTCAACACTTGATAGCCTCGGTAGTCCACGGAAACCGGGTCTTCGATATAGGTCTGGTGGGCCGCCAGATCTTTTTTCCGTAGAAATCCCCCTTGGGATATGTACCAGGCTTCCAAGTCGTCCGCTATGTCGCCACGATAAAAGCGGTCAGCCACCGCTTGCAGCCGTTGCTCGCGGTTGCCCTTTGTTTTTTGTTCTGCGTCAACTAGTTTGCGCAGCGTACGCGCTAAATCCGCCTGCCAGTTTCGGCCCGTCTCAATTCTGCTTCCATCTGAGGTATCGATGTACCAGGTTGGCCCTCCAGCATCGAGCAGCGCCAACGTCGGCTTCACTGCTTCTTCAAAAGAAATGGTCCCATACTCCTTGAGCAGCGTGACACACAGGTCAATTACTGCCGGTACGGCTGCGGTCCGGATGTCGCTGCCTGGCATTCCATTTTTGAGGTACCACGAAATCGCTTGCGGATCGAGCGGAGCAGCTCCTTGCGCCCAAAGGGCATGGGCTTTTTGCTGATGGGCATCGTAGAAGAGTACCGAGGCTTCTCCACCTATGGTGAAAGCGCCAATTTTCGTCACGCTCAAGGCGAGCAGGGCTGCCGTCGTCGCATCCGCGGCGTTCCCCCCTTTTTCCAGCACTTGAGTCCCAATATCCGCTGCCCTCTTCTCTCCGGCGACGACGATCCCATTCTTTCCTGAAGCGACCGAGGCTGATCGCGCCGCCTGCAAACTACTCGTCCCAGAAAGGAGCACTCCTCCTGCCAGCAATAGAGTCGTTGCGGCCTTCCGCAAGTCAATCCACAAAGAAAGACGCATGCCAGTCTCCTTGATTGAGGATTCGCTGCGATTGATGATGGCATTTCCTATCGACAATGCAATCTTTTTCGGGGTGTTCCAACTGTGTGGCGGCTTACGTTGTGGTCGAAAGAGCAAGAATCCTCGGCCAAAGCCGTCGGGAGGCGACCCCCATCGCTCCACTCGCAGAAAGAAGGCGACCGCACAGGCGGTCGCCTATTCACCTCTCGATTGTTGCTCAAGACCTAACCGCTACTTGTTGATGTCGTCCTTCGCTTCCAGCCGCTTGATGGCGCCCTGGATGAACACCTTGTTCTGCTCAGGCGCCGACGCTTCGGCCAGCTTCATCTCTTTCACCGCGTTGTCGAAGTCTCCCTGCGCCGAGTACACGCGCGCCATGCCGGAGTGCGTGAACCACATGTCCGGATGCTGCTGGAAGTTCTTCTTCCAGACTGCGTAGGCTTCGGCGTCTTTCTTCTGGCCTTTCAGCGCGAAGGCATACTGGTGCAACTGGATTGGCGTCGCGATCTCCACAGCTTTGTCGTGGGCGGCCTTGGCTTCGTCCTTCTTTCCCATCGCTTCCAGAATCTGCGACTTGGTGTTGTAGTTTTCGTAGCGCGGTTCCGAGCCGACCGACCGGTTCGAGTACTCCAGCGCCTCGTCGAGATTCACCTTGTGCGCGAGCAGGTAGTTCGCCGCGTCGTCCCATCCATCCCACGTGTATTGGGGAAGTCCGCGCATCTGCGCCTTCAGGGCGGCATCGACGATATTGTTCACATCGACTCCTACCTTGAACGGCAGCGCGACCTTTTCCCAGCGCAGGGTGATGACCGCGGAGTTCTCCGTGGGCTGGTCGATTTCGTAAGCGAGCGCTTCCTCCATCTCGGCGGTTTGTGGCTTCACGTCGACGCGCAGCGCATCTTCCGACTCTTTGTACGTGAAACTTCCCCACGCGGTGTTGACCTTCGAGAAGATGACCGTCCACTGATCCTGGTTCGGGATCATGTGCAGGCCATACGTGCCCTTTTCCAGCGGCTTGCCTTCGATACTGACCGCGTCGGTGAACGTGATGGTCGTGTTCTCGTTGGCGCCCGCGCGCCAGACTTGTCCATAGGGCACGACCTTGCCCCATATAGTGCGGCCTTTCACGAGCGGACGGTGATAATTCACGGTGATGTCGGTGATGCCGATGCGTTGGGTGACTGCAGCCCGCTGGCTATCGCGGGGAATATTCAGCTGAGTCGATTGCGCGAAACAGGTGCTAACGGCAAGCAGCACGATGAGTCCGACTGCGACGGACAGAAGTCGTTTGTTCACGGGGATTCCTCCTGAGATTGTTTCTAGAGACTGCGATCGAGACCGAACTCGGCGAGCGCAGGATTCATCCTGGGGTGGCACGGAACCTTTAGACGGCGATGCGGTGGACTGGTGAGCAAGCCCCCAAATTCGCTAGGTCGGCCGCTCGATGAAGCTTGCCTGATTCGAATCCAGTAGGTTTTTCAATCTGCAATCTGAAATTCCTCAATCTGAAATCCGATTTCCCGATCGCCTTTCCTCATCGAGACCATTGCTCCCGAGAAACTCCCTGCCCCCGGGCTAACCCTTTTCCCCTCATTGGAGTCTAAGCAAGAAGGATTCGTCTCGCTCGCGGGAACTTTTGCGGCCTCGGAGACGTATTTCCATCAGAAGCATAGGGCGGGACATGAGACCCCCCGCCCAACCTTGAACCCGGGGCCCCCAGTCGCTGCCCAGTGTCTGGGGGCACTACCTATGAGGATGCTCACCGACATCATCCGTCAGTCGTTGGCGACCTTGTGGGCGCACAAGCTGCGTTCCTTCCTGACCATGTTCGGGATCGCTTGGGGTGTTGGTTCACTGCTGCTTCTGGTTGGACTTGGCGAAGGTTTCCGCAGCGGGCAGGTCCGGCAGCTGGCCACGCTCGGCCAGGACATCATGTTCATCTTCCCCGGCCGCATCCCGGCCGTGGAAGGCAGTCTTCAATCAGGGCAGACCTACCATTTCACTTACAACGACTATCTCGCCGTGCGGAATGAAGCGCGCTCTCTGAAGTGCATTTCGGCGGTGATCAATCGCGAAGACATTCGCGCCGTCAGCGAATACGGATCAACTGCCGGGCAGGTCTTTGGAGTCGCTCCCGAATACAACCAGATTCGCACCGTGCCGGTCGGTACTGGCCGCTGGTTCAACGATCAGGACAATACCGAGCACCGGCGGGTAGCCGTGGTCGGATGGGAACTGCTGAAAAACGTGTTCCCCGGTCGTCCTGCCGTGGACGCAAGCATGCTGCTCAACGGTGTTCGCTTCGACATTATCGGAGTGGTCGCCAAAGTCGGGCAGGATGGAAACAACGGCACCAATGCTCGTATCTTTGTGCCCATCGAGACCATGCGCGAGTTGTTTCCCCTGAAGGGTAACAATTCGGAGAACGCCGTTTCATTCATCAATTACCGGCCGATCAACAAAGCGGAGCATCTGGCATCGAAAGCCGAAGTTCACGAGATCATCGCGCGCCGCCACAACTTCAATCCCAAGCTCGAAGACGCCTTCGAAGACTGGGACACCATCGAGAACTCCCAGAAGGTCGACAAAATCTTTAATGCGATGGATTACTTCCTAGGCGTGGTGGGATTGGTAACACTGGGCTTAGGTGCCATTGGAATCGTCAATATCATGCTAGTCTCGGTGGCCGAACGCACCCGCGAAATCGGATTGCGGAAAGCTTTGGGCGCGACGCACCGCAGCATCATGACGCAGTTCTTTATCGAAGGCGCGTTCCTGACAGCATTCAGCGGTGGGATTGGTCTGGCGATTACGACTGCACTCGTGACCGGACTGGCCATGTTGCCGGCGCCTGAGGGTTTCGACACGCCGCGCATTGTGCCGCTCTCGGCGGTGGCTGCGATTGGTTCGCTCGCCATTGCCGGAATCAGCGCCGGACTCTATCCCGCGCGCAAGGCAGCGCTTCTGCCACCCGTCGAAGCGTTGCGGCAGGAATAGCATGATCGCGAATCTCTTCCGGCAAGCCTACGAAGCTTTGCGGCACAACCGGCGGCGCAGCTTTCTCACCATGCTAGGCATGGCCTGGGGAATCGCGACGGTTGTGTTGCTGCTCGCGTACGGTACCGGATTCGAGCGCGGCCTTTGGGCGGCATTCCGGTCGTTTGGCACCAATCTTGTGTTCGTATTTCCCGGCAGAACTTCGATGCAGGTCGGCGGCACCAAGGCGGGCGCGGAAGTCCGCCTGACCATGAACGACTTCGAGCACATCCAGGCGGAAGTGCCGCTGCTGAAGAGAAGCTCACCCGAGGTTTTCAAGCAGTGCAATGTTGCCTATGGCACGCGCAGCGGCAACTATGGGGTGAGCGGCGTGTATGCGAATTACCCGCGCATGCGCCGCATGGAGTTTGCCGAGGGCAGTTCCTTCAGCGAGGCCGACGACTTCACCCACACGCGCGTAGCTTTTATAGGCGCAGACATCAAGCAAAAACTGTTTTCCGGCCAGAACGCGATCGGCGAAAGCATTCGCGTCGACGGAATTTCTTATCAGATTGTGGGCGTGCTCAAGCACGTCATCAACAACAGCGACGACACCCTGAACGGACACGTGTACGTCCCATTCAGCGGCGTCAGCGACATCAAAAACACGCAATACCTCAACTCCATCGTGATGGAATACGAAGGCGATCACGCCAAGGTGGTCAAAGCACTACGCGACTCGATGGCCTTTCACCACAACTTCGATCCCAAGGACAAGCGCGCCATCTTCGTATTCGACGTCTTCGCCGATCTGCTCGATCTCCGCGTGATTACGACCGGCATCAAGATCCTGCTGGGATTCATTGGCCTGTTGACACTAGGAATCGGCGGCGTTGGCCTGATGAACATCATGCTGGTCTCGGTTACCCAGCGCACCCGCGAGATCGGAGTAGAAAAAGCGCTGGGCGCGCGCCGGTGGCACATCCTGTTCCAGTTCCTCTCCGAAGCGCTGGTGATCACATTCCTGGGCGGCCTGGCCGGCGTAGCGCTGGCTTATCTTGTCTCGTGGACGGTAGGTTCGCTGACCCTGTGGAGCGCCTTCGAAACCGACGCCAGCGAAGGCGACATCCACCTGACGATCGAAGCCAGCACGCTGATCGCGTCGACGGTTATCCTGAGTTTCGTAGGAATCGTGAGCGGCATGCTGCCGGCGATCAAGGCGGCGAGGCTGGATCCGATTGAGGCGTTGAGGTACGAGTAGGGCACGTCTCAGGTGCAGGTGACAGGACTGACTTAAGTGCCGAATGGTGGAGACAATGATTTTGCTCACTGTTCTTCCGAACAAACGTGGTTCGCCACAAGCTGGGCCCCGCGAAAAAGAGCTATGAACTCGGCGCCGTACGACGTACTCATTTCGAGGGCATTCAGCAGTTCCTCCTGGGCAGATGCCAAGAACCGCTTTATTTTCTCCTCCTGCTGCTCGCCTTCGAACTCGTAGATTTCTGCAATGTGGGCAGTTGTAAGTTGCTGGGCGTCAAGTAAGGCTAAATCGAGGATGATATTCCCCTGCCTTATATTTGACGCGTTGAACAGTTTTACTCCGCGAAGCACTAACGTGAATGGTTTCTTGTCGACTGTTCTTAGGAACAGATGAACCCTCTTCTCATCTGAAACCCACAGGCCATCAAAGAATCCATCGT
>Ga0307471_100002540_pt1 | contig 10525 bp, 12 predicted proteins | sample atmos_gasesAM3C__2_FD_204566 | JGI IMG/M metagenome (GOLD analysis project Ga0307471, IMG submission 204566) | Hardwood forest soil microbial communities from Morgan-Monroe State Forest, Indiana, United States - atmos_gasesAM3C_515 | ecosystem: Environmental > Terrestrial > Soil > Temperate... | reverse complement strand
GTCGGAATCCGTTCACCGGTGTCGATGACCCGCTCGGTGGCCTGTGACCAGCGCGGGTGCGGCACGTTCGGGTTCACGTTGGCCCAGAAATCGTACTCGCTCGAGGCGTCGCTCCAGAAAGTTCGCGGCCGCCTGGCCACCATCTCGATCTTCACGATCGACTTGATGCTCTTGAAGCCGTACTTCCAGGGGAGCGCCAGGCGGACCGGCGCTCCGTGCTGAACCGGCAGCGCGTGCCCGTAGACCCCCGTGACCAGGAAGGCGAGCTCGTTCATCGCCTCCTGAAGCGTCAGCGCCTCGTAGTAGGGCCACGCATACCAGGTCTCCGTCTTCTGCCCCGGGGCCTCGTCAGGCTTCAGGAAGGTCAGCATCCGCACGTGGCGCGCGGAGGAGAGAGGCCTGGCCCGATCGAGGAGCGCCTTCAAGCGATAGCCGGTCCACGGCACGACCATCGACCAGGCCTCGACGCAGCGATGGCGGTAGATCCTCTCTTCGAGGGGGGCGACCCGCGCCAGATCGTCGATGTCGAAGGTCCCCGGCTTCTCGCAGAGGCCCGTGATCTCGACCTGCCACGGCCGCGTGTGGAAGCGATCGACGTGGCGCCAGACGTCCTTCTGATCCGTGAACTCGTAGAAGTTGTTGTAACGCCCCGCCGTCGCCTCGTCGGTGAGCGGGCGATCGACGGCGTACGCGCGGTTGCGCTTGGCGGGATAGAGCGCATCGCCGCCCGGCGCCGGTGTTCCCGGCTTGAGGAGCGGCGCGGATCCCGTTTCTCCGCCAGGTGTCGCCCCACAGCCCCAGAGAAGGCCCAGGGCCCCTGCGCCCAAGAACCCCAGCTGTCGCAGGAAGCGGCGGCGGTCTTCATAGACGCTCTCGGAGGTGGCAAGCCTTTCGGGAATCTCCCAGGGACGCGGAATCAGGATGGAGGGCATGTCTTTCTCCTGGACACGAGATCTTATATCGCCGGTAGCCGGGGACCTGCCCGGCACCCGGACGTGCTCCCGGGCATCCTCTTCACAAGAGGCGAAGGGGCCCCTAGAATAACGGCGGCCTCGCGCGAGTTCATCCCGCCGCGGCGCAAGGAGGCGGAATGCGGCAGTCGGTCGTGCCGTGGTGCGCCGGCGGGGCGATCCTGATTCTGGGAGTCGCCGGTTCGCTCGCTGTACCCCGCCGGCTCAAGGGGCCGGCACGGCACGGCGCCGTCGGGGTGGCGCTCCAGATCGTCGAGAGGGAGTCGCCGATAGTCGGCGCCGGCGGCGTCCTGGTGGAGAACCTCGGGATCGAGACGGCCGGGGGGGTCTGCATGACGCTGATCCCGAAAGGGTCGACGACCCCCGCGCTCGGCACGCTCTCATTCACGACGCAGACGCCGGAGCAGCCGGACATCCTCATCCACCTCGTGAGGGGCCTGTCGGAGCGCGCCGCGGAGGATCGCTCCCTCGGCTGGTTCCGTATAGGGCCGCTGCCCTCCGCTCCGCAGGGAGGCGCCCGGGCCATCGTGTTCTTCCGGATCGACGCAGGCGCCATAGGCCTGGCCGCGCTCGAGCCTGGCAGCAAGACGGTCCTGCCGGTCGGGCCGTCCGCACCGCCGCCGGAACGATGAGCGCATCCGGGTCGGCGTCAAAATCGGGGTCTCGGGCCGGAGCGATCATCTACTTCAGCGTCGACGTCGAGGCGTCGGGCCCGGTCCCCGGGCTATACAACCTCGTGTCCATCGGCGTGGTCCCCGTCGGCCGGGACGCCGGTCTCTTCCGTCCGGAGAAGGAGCGTCTCTACACGGAGCTCAGGCCGATCGCTCCGGGTTTCGACCCGGGCGCCATGGCGGTGCACGGCATCCCGCGCGAGCGTCTCGAGAGAGACGGGATACCGGCGAAGCGGGCGATGCAGGACCTCAGCGAGTTCGTCGCGGCGCGCCTGCGCGGGCCCTCCGACCGGGCCGTCTTCGTCGGCCACAATGCCGTCTTCGACTGGGCCTTCGTCAGCTACTACTTCGAGCTCTTCAAGATCCCCAACCCCTTCGGGTACAAGGCGCTCGACATCAAGGCGCTGGCCATGGGGCGTCTCGGGATCGGCTGGTTCGACACGAACAAGGAGAATCTCCAGACCCTCCTGCCGGGCTTGGAACCACAGGACGAGACGCGGGTGCACCGCGCCGACTACGACGCGCTCTACCAGGCGCAGATCCTCTGCGCGCTCCTCAACCTGCCAGGAGGTCGCGAATGAGCCGCTCGACGAAGGAAGAACCGCCCCCTCGTCTGTTCTCGGGCAGGCTCGTGGCCCGCCTCCTGGCGATCGTCACGTGGGCGCTCGCATCCACACCGATCGGCTGGAGCGGCGTGGTCCCGCATTCTCCTGCGAAGGCGCAGCCGGCGGCCGGGCCGCGCCCCGACTGGCGCACGCCGGCGGAGCGGAGCGACTACCGGACGACACCGAGCTACGAGGAAACCATCGCCTACGTGAGACGGATCGCCGCCGCCGCCCCGCGGCAGGTCCGGATCGAGACCTTCGGCAGGTCGGGGGAGGGAAGGGATCTGATCGCCGTGCTCCTGGCGCGGGACGGCCTCTTCGATCCGGAGGCGCTCCACCGAGCCGGGCGGCCTGTCGTGCTGATCCAGAACTCGATCCACGCCGGTGAGATGGACGGCAAGGACGCCTGCCTCGCCCTCCTCCGTGACCTCGTCGTGACGAAGGAGAAGGCGGGCCTGCTCAAGCAGGCCGTCCTCGTCGTCATCCCGATCTACAACGTCGACGGGCACGAGCGTTCCGGTCCGTACAACAGGATCAACCAGAACGGGCCGCAGGAGACCGGGTTCCGCACGCAGGCCCGCAACCTGAACCTGAACCGCGACTACATGAAGGCGGACGCTCCCGAGACGCGCGCCTTCCTCAGGCTCTGGGCGCGCCTGCTGCCGGATCTCTTCGTCGACACGCACGTCACCGACGGCGCCGATTTCCAGTACGACACGACCTACGCCCTCGACTCGGGTCCCGACGCGCCCGCGGCCCAGGCGGAGTGGGGGGGCCGCGTCCTGGCGCCGTACCTGGAGGCGTCCGTCGGGAAGGCGGGCCACGTCATCGGCCCCTACGTATCGCTCAAGAACGACCGCGACCCGACGCAGGGGCTGACGATCGGCGCGACGCCGCCGCGCTTCTCGACCGGCTACGTCGTCCTGCAGAACCGGATCGGGTTGCTCGTCGAGACCCACATGCTGAAGCCGTACAAGACCCGGGTCACCGGGACCTACGAGCTGCTGCGGGCGGTTCTCGAGCTGGTCAACCGGGACGCCAGCGCCCTCGTCTCCATGAATCGCGACGCCGACGCCGCGACGGTCGCCGCCGGGAAGAGGTACGACCCGCAGGCGGCCTTCCCGCTCCGCCTGGAGGCGGACGGAGCGACCGAGCCGTTCCAGTTCCGCGGATACGAGTTCAAGATCGAGCCGAGCGCCATCTCCGGCACGGAGAGGATCGACTATTCAGAGGTGTCCAAGGAGATGACGGTGCCGCGGCAGACGACGCTCCGGGTCGCGCGCTCGGTCCCGCCGCCGCGCGCCTATATCGTGCCGGCGCCCTGGACCCCGGTCGTCGACGTCCTGCAGGCGCACGGCCTCCGGATCGTGCGGACCTCACACGAATGGACGGGCGAGGTGGAGACCTACCGCTGCCACGACGCGACGTGGCTCGATCATCCTTTCGAGGGGCGGCAGATCCTGTTCAACCCGGGCGAGGGCCGGTCCACGGCCGGGGCGGGAGTACGCTGCGATCAGGTCCGACAGACCCTTTCGTTCCCCGCGGGATCCGCGGTCGTGCCCCTCGACCAGCGCGCCGCGCGCGTGGCGATTCATTTCCTGGAGCCGGAGGCCGCGGACTCGGCGGTCGCCTGGGGCTTCTTCAACGCCATTTTCGAGCAGAAGGAGTACGCAGAATCGTACGTGATGGAGAAGGTGGCGCGCGAGATGCTGGACAAGGACCCGGATCTCCGCGCGGAATTCGACCGGAGACTCTCCACCGACAGCGAGTTTGCCGCGAGCCCCGAGGCGCGGCTCGATTTCTTCTACCGGCGCTCCCCCTTCTGGGACCCGCGCCTCGGTCTCTACCCGGTCGGACGCCTTCTCACCCTCGAGGGCGTGCCCCTGGCGCGGGAGGAGGGCCGGCCATGATCGAGGTCGAGGCGATCGGCCGGTTCGGCGTCTGGTACGTCGTCTTCCTGCTGACTCTGACGCTCCACGAGGCCGGGCACGCCCTGGTCGCGTGGCTCGGCGGCGACGACACCGCCTACCGCGGGGGACAGGTCTCGATGAACCCGTGGCCGCACATAAGGCGTGAGCCGGTCGGGACGATCGTCTTCCCGATCCTCACCTTCTTTTTCTCGGGCTGGATGATGGGCTGGGCGTCGTCGCCCTTCGATCCCTCCTGGGGACGGCGCCATCCGAAGCGTCTCGCCGCCATGTCGGCGGCCGGACCCGCCGCCAACCTCCTGCTGGCGGCGCTGGTCTTCGCGGCCCTGAAGATCCTCCTGAGGCTCGGGGTCTTCGTCGCTCCGGAGCGGATCAGCTTCAGTCACGTCGTCGAGCCTCCGTCCGGCACGCCCCCCGACTCCCTGGTCCACGCGGTCGCCTTCATCCTGTCGGTCGCGATGGACCTGAACGTCCTCCTCTTCATGTTCAACCTGACGCCTCTCCCGCCGATGGATGGCAGCGGCATCGTCCAGGGGCTGCTGCCGGGCTCGGCCGGGGCGCTCCTGGAGAGCCTGGGCCGCAACCCGATGACCGCCATCTTCGGGCTGATGATCGCCTGGCGCGTCTTCGACCTCATCTTCCCTCCCGCTTTCTCCATCCTCCTGACGCTCCTCCACCCGGGCGTGGCGTACAACTGATCCAAAACCCGGGATCCCTCAGGCATTTTCCCCCTCTGACCTCAGGTGATCGCCCGATGCACCCCGGCGGGCGCAGGGAGTATTCACTTGCCCAGGGACTCGCAACGTCGGTCACCGGCGAAACGCAGGTGGCCGGAGGTGACCGGAGCGTTGGCGATGAACTTGCTTATAGTCGACGACAACCCCGTCGTCCGGGAGCTCGTGAGGCGTCTGGTGCAGGCCGATCCCGAGATGAACGTGGTAGCGGAAGCGGGCGACGGCGAGGAGGCGGTCCGGCTGGCGCGGGAGCTGAGCCCCGACGTCGTCCTGATGGACCTTTCCATGCCGCGGCTGGACGGCATCCAGGCCACGCAGCGGATCAAGGCCGACCGCCCCGAGGCCAAGGTGGTCATCCTGACGGTGCATGCCGATGAGGCGTATCGCCGGGCGGCGCTCGCGAGCGGCGCGGACGGGTTCCTATCGAAGAAGACTCTGGCGGCCGGTCTGGTTCCCACGCTCAAGGCGATGGGTCCGGAGAGGCCGCCCGACGGCCCGTCAGGCTGAAGCGGGCATGGGGGTGGAGGGCGCCGGCCGTTCGGGGGCCCGGGCCTCCGGTGTTATGATGACTCGAAACCACTCGAGACGCAGTTATCAAGTCTGTTGGACCGGGGACCGATGATCGGCCCGGAAGGAGGTTTTTCCATGAAGGGGGCTCGCACCCAGGCAGGAGTCACGCAAGCCGACTCCGAGTCGACCACCACACTCCTGCGCGAACTCGTGGCGCACCTGCGCCAGAACAGGACGGAGCTGCGCGAGGAGTGGGCGCGCCGCATCACCGAGGCGAGGTTGCTCACGGTGATGACCAAGGACGAAGTCTTCGCCGAGGCGACGTCCGTCTACGACAACTACGTCGAGGCGCTCGAGACGGGCACCTTCGAGGCGCTGCAGGCATACTCGCGCAACCTCTCCGAGCGCATCATCCCAAGGGGGGTCCAGACCGACGAGGTGGTCGGCATCGTGCTGCTCCTGCGCGACGTCCTGGCCCGCTCGCTGTTCGGCAGGTATCACGCCGATTTCGACAAGCTGAACCGCATCCTCGACGCCTACGAGCCGGCCGCCAACCGGATCGCCATCACGGTGGCGGTCGGCTTCGTCCAGGAGCGCGAGCGCACCATCCGGGAGCAGCAGGAGGCGATCCGCGAGCTCTCCACCCCGGTCCTTCAGGTGCGCGAGCGGCTGCTGATCCTGCCGATCATCGGCGTCATCGATCCGCAGCGCGCCCGCCAGCTGACCGAGCAGCTGCTGCGCGGCATCCGGACCAACCGGGCGCGCGTCGTCGTCATCGACATCACCGGCGTCGCCGCGATGGACTCGAACGTGGCGAACCACCTGGTGCTCACCGTGGAGGCCTCCCGGCTCCTGGGGGCCACCGTGATCGTGACCGGCCTCTCACCCGAGATCGCCCAGACGCTCGTGAACATCGGCGTCGATCTCGGCAAGATGAACACGGTCGGCGACCTGCAGGGCGGCATCGAGGAGGCCGAGCGCCTCCTGGGCTACAAGGTCGTGCCGGCGGGAGAGACCGCACCCCAGACGCAGAAAATCTAGAAGGGGCGAGCCGTGGAAGTCCCCATCCTCAAGCAGGGTCCATATCTCATCGCCACGATCCAGTCGGCGCTCGCGGACGCCGACCTGCTGAACCTGCGTGACGCGCTGGTCGCGAGGGTCGGCCGGTACCGCTCGCGCGGGGTCATCGTGGACGTGACGGCCGTCGACGTGATGGATTCCTTCGCCTCCCGCATGCTCAGGGACATCGCGCACATGATCCGCCTGCGCGGGGCGGAGACCGTCATCGTGGGTTTCCAGCCGGAAGTCGCGTTCGCCATGGTGCAGCTGGGCCTGACCCTGGAGGGAGTGGCGACCGCGCTCGACCTCGAGGAAGGCCTCGCTTACCTCGACCAGAAGCTCAAGGGAGCGGAAAAGGACACCAACGCATCCTCCCGTAGCCGATGAAAGAGTCAGAAGCAGGAAAAGCGCCTGAGGCGCGCCGGCACCCGGGGGGTGCGCCGGCCTCCCTTGCTGCGGAGGCGCACGTGCCGATCCGCACGGATCGCGACATCCTGGAGGCGCGCCAGAAGGGACGCAGCCTCGCGGCGGAGCTGGGCTTCACGAGCACGGGGCTGACGATGGTCGCCACGGCGATCTCCGAGCTGGCCCGCAACATCGTCCTGTACGCCAAGCGGGGCGAGATCGTTCTCGCCCGCATCGACCAGAACGGCCGGCAGGGAGTGGTCGTGATGGCCCGGGACGAGGGGCCGGGCATCCCGGACATCAATCTGGCGATGCAGAGCGGCTACTCCACTTCCGGGAGTCTCGGCCTCGGGCTGCCGGGCGTGAGACGCATCATGGACGAGTTCGACATCGTCTCCGAGGTTGGCAAAGGAACCTCGGTCACGGCGAAGAAATGGAAACCCTGAGCGAGGCGAAGATCGATTGCGCCGCCGCGTCGGCGACGCTCGAGGGGCAGGCCGAGACCGGAGATCGGTACCTGGTCCGGAAGACGCCCGCCGGCGTCCTGATGGGCGTGGTCGACGGGCTGGGCCACGGCGCCGAGGCGGCCGCGGCTGCGATGGCGGCGGTCGCCACGCTCGATCGACACGCTCACGAGCCGCTCGCCTCGCTCGTGAGGCGCTGCCACGAGCGCCTCCTGGGGACGCGCGGGGTCGTGCTCAGCCTGGCGTCGTTCAGGACGATCGATCGAGGCCTGACGTGGCTGGGCGTCGGCAACGTCGAGGGTCTGCTGCTCAGGTCCAATCCGCGTCCCGGGATGACGGACCGGGCCCTCCTGTTGCGCGGGGGCGTCGTCGGGGGCCGCCTGCCGGATCTGCAGCCGTCCGATCTCACTCTCGAGAACGGCGACACGCTTGTCTTCGCGACCGACGGTATCAGGAGCGACTTCGTACTCGCGATCCGGAGGAACGACGAGCCCGGGAGCATCGCGGAGGCGATCCTGGCCCGACACCGCAAGGAGACGGACGACGCCCTGGTGCTCGTGGCCCGCTTCCGGGGAGACGAGCCGTGACCGGGACCCCCGCCTCCCTCCAGGCGGAGTACCGCGCGGCGCTCGCGGACCATCTGGCGGGCGCGGGGGAGGCGGCTCTGCAGCGCGCCTACGAGCTGGGACGAAGGGCCATCAGCCAGGGGGTGGGCGTGCTCGATCTGGCCGGACTGCACCACCAGGCGCTGATTGCGGTCTTGCAGCGCGCGACCACGCCCGCCGAGCAGGCGCGCGCCCTCGCGCAGGCGGAGGCGTTCTTCGCGGAGAGCCTGTCACCGTTCGACATGGCGTCGCGTGCCTTCCAGGACGCGGTGACGGCGCTGCGCCGCGTCAACGACACGTGCGAGGAGGAGGCGAAGCGGATCGCTCACGCGCTCCACGACGAAGCGGGCCAGCTCCTGGCGTCGGTTTACCTGGCCCTCGAGGAGATCTCCAGGGATCTACCCGCGGCCCGCGGGCGCCTGCAGGAGGTGCGCAAGCTCCTGGACGGCATCGAGGACGAGCTGCGGCGCCTGTCTCACGAGCTGCGCCCCACGATCCTCGACGACCTCGGGCTCGCCCCAGCCCTCGAATTCCTCGCCGAAGGAGTCTCCGCCCGCTCCGGGATCGCCGTCACCGTCGAGGCTCCGAAGGACAGGAGGCTTCCGCCGGCCATCGAGACGGCGCTCTATCGCACCGTCAAGGAGGCCCTGACGAATGTCACCCGGCATGCCCAGGCGAGCCGCGTGCGGGTGGAGGTCGGGAGGAGGACCCGGGCGGTATTCTGCTCCGTGCGCGACGACGGCAAGGGCTTCGATATCGCCGAGGTGCTGTCGAGGAAAGGCGCCCGGGGCTTCGGCCTGGCCGGAATTGGAGAAAGGCTGCGCGCGCTCGGCGGCACCCTCGACATCAACTCCGTCCCCGGGAAGGGAACGGAGCTCGTGATCACGATACCCGTGGAGAGCTGACATGCCGATCAGGGTTCTTCTCGCCGACGATCATCAGATCATGCGACAGGGGTTGAAGAACCTCCTGGAGCGCGAGGGCTTCGCCGTGGTTGCCGAGGCGTCCGATGGCCGCGACGCCATCCGCCTCGCCGAATCCTCTCACCCCGACGTGGCCGTCCTCGACCTCGCCATGCCGGCCCTCAACGGCGTCGACGCGGGCCGCGAGATCGCCCGCGCCTCCCCGCGCACGAAGGCGATTCTCCTGACGATGCACAAGGAGGATCCTTACGTGCTCCAGGCGCTCAACGCCGGGATCAGCGGATACGTCCTCAAGAGTCAGGCGGCGGAGGACCTGGTGCAGGCGATACGTGAGGTCGCGCGCGGATCGCTCTACCTGAGCCCGGGCGTCTCCCGCGCCGTGGTCGACGCCTACCGCGCCAAGACCGATCTTCCGCCCGACCCCTTGAGCCCGCGCGAGCGGGAAGTCCTGCAGCTCGTCGCCGAGGGCAAGACGACCAAGGAGGTCGCCGCGATCCTCGGAGTGAGTGTCAAGACGGCCGAATCCCACCGGACCCGGATCATGGAGAAGCTGGACATCCACGAGACTGCGAGCCTCGTCCGCTACGCCATACGTCGAGGGCTGATCCAGCCCTGATCCCCCGATCGGCGACTCCGGGCATTCTCCCGCCTGCGGGATTCACCTCGCTCCGAACCCGGGATCGCCCCGATTCCTTCCCCCGACCCCCGGAACTATGTTGACGGCGCGCGCGAGCGCCGGGCCGGCGAGCCCCCGCGGCGCTCCGCCACCGGCGGGGGGGCCTTCGATGCGGCCCCCCTGTCCGGGGTGCGGCGAGGAAGTCGGGGGCGGGGATCGGAAGAACCGATCGAACGGACTGGAGGGTGCGCCGATGGCGATTCAAGTCCTGCTGGCCGATGATCACGTCATTGTCCGACAGGGCCTGAAAGGCCTTCTCGAGCGGGAGGGCTTCAAGGTCTGCGGCGAGGCGACCGACGGCCGGGAGGCGGTGCGCGTGGCCGAGGTCTCGCACCCCGACGTGGCCGTGCTGGATCTGTCGATGCCGGGGCTGAACGGCATCGACGCCGCCCGGGAAATCATGAGCCTGCTGCCCCAGACGAAGACGATCCTGCTCACGATGTACAGTGAAGACTCCTACATCCTACAGGCCCTGAGCGCGGGCGCGAACGGCTACGTCTTGAAGACGCAGGCCTGGGCCGATCTCGTCCAGGCGATCCGCGAGGTCGCTCGCGGGTCGTTCTACCTGAGCCCGGGTGTCTCCCGCGCCGTCGTGGATGCCTACCGTGCCAGAACCAGCGTGCCTCCCGACCCGCTGAGCCCCAGGGAGCGCCAGATCCTGCAGCTCGTCGCCGAAGGAAAGACGACGAAGCAGATCGCGGAGATTCTGGGTGTGAGCGTCAAGACCGCCGAATCGCACCGATCGAGGCTGATGGCCAAGCTCGACATTCACGAGATCGCCGGTCTCGTGCGGTACGCCATACGGCGCGGCATGATCCAGCCCTGAACGCTCATCGAGTATTCCCACCCCACGGATTCAGGTGAACACCTGCTTCTGTCGACCGTCTCGTTCGCTTACCGTCGCTCTCAAAACCTCGCCCCGGGTCTCTAGAGGACTCGGGCGCACTCCCTCCCACTTCCACGAGCGGCGGGGG
>Ga0307471_100002539_pt1 | contig 10526 bp, 8 predicted proteins | sample atmos_gasesAM3C__2_FD_204566 | JGI IMG/M metagenome (GOLD analysis project Ga0307471, IMG submission 204566) | Hardwood forest soil microbial communities from Morgan-Monroe State Forest, Indiana, United States - atmos_gasesAM3C_515 | ecosystem: Environmental > Terrestrial > Soil > Temperate... | reverse complement strand
ACGAAGCACCGGCTCCCTGTTACCATTTTGCTCGAACGCAACCCCATGCTGGAACTCTCGACTCCGGTTCAGTACATCAAGGGCATCGGGCCTCGGCTGGCGGATGTCCTGGGCGCGAAGGGCATCGCAACCGTTGCCGATCTCCTTTTTTATCTGCCATTTCGCTACGAAGACCGGCTGAATCCCCGCGGCATCGCTGAGCTGCGGCCCGGCGAAATGGCGACCGTGATCGCCGAAGTTCGCAACTCGGGCCTGTTCCGCACGCGGCGCATGCCTATCTTTCAGATGACGGCCGGACAGGGTCGCGCACGCCTAAAATGTTTGTGGTTTAACGGGACCTACCTGCGCGATCGCTTCAAGCCTGGCCAAATGGTCGCGCTGTACGGAAAGGTTGAAACCGACCGGAATGGCGAGCTGCAAATCACGCAGCCGCAGTTCGAAATTCTGGGTGAGGCCTCCGAAGACGGGTCCAGCGACAGCTTTGAGCAGAAGCAGGCGGCATCGCTCGAGGTTGGCCGAATCGTTCCGATCTACGAGTCGGCAGGACAGGGCCGGCTGACGGCGCGCTGGTTTCGCCGTATCATCCGGCACGCGCTCGACACCATGCCGAAGCAACTGCCGGATCCGATTCCAGCGGTGGTCCGCTCGCGCCTGAGTCTGATCTCTCCCCGCGAAGCGCTCTGGCAAGTCCATTGGCCGGAAACCGGCGAAAGCCTTGCCGACCTGCAATCGTCGCGCACGCCTGCGCACCTTCGGCTGATCTTCGAAGAGCTCTTCTTTGTGGAACTAGGGCTGGAGTTCCGGCGCCGTCAGATGAAAGCACAGACTGGCATAGCTTTTCGGCTGGACGACCGGGCGCGGGAATCGATCAAGAAGATTCTGCCTTTCCATCCCACCGCGGCGCAAAAACGCGTTCTGAAAGAGATCGCAGCCGATATGGAAAAGCCGTATCCCATGCGACGCTTGCTGCAGGGGGATGTGGGCTCGGGCAAGACGATCGTTGCCTTTGAAGCGGCGATCATCGCGATTGAGAACGGATGCCAGGTCGCGTTGATGGCGCCCACCGAAATTCTTGCCCAGCAACACTACTTTTCCGCGCGGCGCATTCTGGAGAGTGCCGGCTATCGCATCGTGCTGCTGACCGGGTCGCTGGAGCGGGATCGCAAGCGGGAAATCCGGCGACACATTGCCCAGGGAAACGCCCACCTGGTCATTGGCACACACGCACTCTTGGAAGAGAGCGTGGAATTCGCCAAGCTGGGGCTGGTCATTGTCGACGAGCAGCACCGTTTCGGAGTCATGCAGCGGCTGAAGTTGATGCGGAAAACGAACGAGGATGCCTCGGACGACGCCGGAGGCGGGCGCAAGCCGGGTACAAGATCTGCTTCGGAAAATGGAAAAAGCAGCGTCGAGCCTTCCGAGCCCGACGTCCTGGTGATGACGGCCACCCCGATCCCGAGGACACTGGCGCTGACCCTGTATGGGGATCTCGATCTCAGCGTGCTCGACGAGTTGCCCCCCGGGCGTACGCCGATCGTCACCCGGCGTATCTCGGACGAACGCTCGAACCAAGTGTGGGAATTTGTGCGCAAGCAAGTCGCGGCCGGCCACCAGGCGTACGTGGTGTACCCGGTCATCGAAGAGAATGAGGAGCGCGAATTGAAGGCGGCGCTCAAGATGTACAAGGAGCTGAGTAATCAGATTTTTGCGGACCTGAAGGTCGGACTCCTGCATGGCCGCCTCGACAGCGACTTGAAGGAACAAGTCATGCGGCGGTTCCAGTCGGGCGAACTGAATATCCTGGTGGCGACCACGGTGATCGAAGTCGGCGTCGATGTGCCGAATGCGACCGTGATGGTGATCGAGCATGCCGAGCGCTTTGGGCTGTCGCAGCTTCACCAGTTGCGCGGACGGATCGGGCGGGGATCGGGCAAATCCTTCTGCATTCTGATGACGGGCGGCAAGATTTCCGAGGAAGGCGAGCGGCGGCTCGATGCCATGGTACGCACCAACGATGGCTTCCAGATCGCCGAACTGGATCTCGAGCTACGCGGGCCAGGCGAGTTTTTCGGTACCCGGCAGGCGGGCATGCCCAGTTTCCACGTGGCCAACCTTATCCGGGATCGCCAGATTCTGGAAGCCGCCAAACGGGAGGCAGCGGCTGTTCTAGCTGGGCCTGATTCCGAAATTTCCCAGCAGGAAATCGATCGCGCCGTCCGCCAGATGCGGATGCGCTGGCAGAATACCTTCGGCCTGGTGGAAGTTGGGTAGACGCTTATTGGCTCGTCCACTTTTTACTTGCCCGTTCGCTTATCGATGCTGGAACATGATGCCTCGCTGAGCGAAGCTCGTTCGCTCCCCGGTCAAGAATAAGAATGGCTCAAGGTGCGCTAGGCAGCGTCGCGATCATCATCGCCTGCATCGTGGGCGCGTTGCTGGCGCTCGGAATCCTGCGCCACTACTGGGCGCCGAGCACACGCCTCGCCCATAATGATGTAGTCGGTCCAAATGTCAGCGTCATCGGCACGACCTACGCGGTCCTGATCGCATTCATGCTGTCTGGAGTGTGGACGAACCTACAGGGCGCGCGGCTGAATGCGGAGCAGGAAGCCAATAACCTGGTCAACCTTTTCCGTTTCTCTTATGGACTCCCGCCCGAATCGCGAGCCGAACTCCAGCAACTCGTCCGCGGGTACTGCCATGCGATGATCTCCGAGGAGTGGGCCGCCATGGAGCATGGGCAGCAGGGCCCCACCGCACACCGCATCACGCAAGAACTGTGGCAATCGCTCATCAGCGTGCAGCCGCGGAACGCGAGCGAACAGACCGTGATGGATCACTCGCTATCGGAGCTCACGAACATGACGGAGCACCGGCGCATCCGGTTACTGCAGAGCCGGCAACGGCTTCCCGCATTGCTGTGGGCCGTGCTGGTGGTGGGCGGAATCGTGACGGTGGGTTCGACCTGCCTGTTCGGGGTCGAGAACTTCAAACTGCATCTGGTGCAGGTATTCGAAATCAGCTTTCTGCTTTCGTTGATGCTGGTGGCGATTGCCTCGATCAACCGCCCTTACCAGGGCGATGTGCATGTGAGTCCCGACGCTTTCCGGTACGCGCTCGAAACCATGGATGAGCAGCCTTACACGACCGAGCCGAAGGCGCCGCAGCCCTCCACCACGGCCCCCAAACCTTGAGGCACTACTTCCGTGCGGAGGCCAGGGTCGCGTCGAGAGTCAGTTCGGATCCCTCGGTGACAGTAATGTCCTTCGTCCAGGGCTTGTAGCCGGCTTTCTCACAGCGGAAGGAGTGCTTGCCGGGCGCCAGTTTCAACTTGGCGGGCGTGTAGCCCATGCTTTCCCCGTCGACGAAAACTTCTGCCAGGTAGGGCACCGAAGTGATGGCGACCATGCCGGTCGGAGGTTCAGGAGCCGGCTCTGGAGCAGGAGCAGTTTCTGCAGCCGGGGCCGCGGGATTGGGAGCCCCGGATTCGGCAGGCGGAGCGGATTTTTCGTCGAACCCGATCATGGAGTGGGTCGCTTCCTCGGTCATCGCCGCGGCTTTTTCTGCGGTGAGTTCCTGCGTCGTCCAGGGGTCGAGCATGGGCGCGGATTTCGCCGACACCACACGCAGCTTGTAGTCGTGCCCGTTGGGTCCTTTCAGGAACAGGCGATCGCCAACGATCTGCGCACGCACGGGCGCGTGCTTGACCCACTCAGTCGGCGGCGGTGCCTGCGCCTTGTCGAGCGTATAGATGCCCCGCAGGATCTTGTTTTTCAGGTGGACCCGAATCATGCAAACGGTCTCCTCGTCCTGGATAGGCGTGTTCACGATAAAGGTCGAGGTGCGCGTGTCGATGGTCTTCTTGACGTCGACGATGCGGGCTTGCTGCCATGGCGAGTCGGCAGCGAACAGAGTCACTGTAAGGAGAAGTGGGATCAGGAGAGAGACGAGTCGCAATTTGGAACCTGAGATCGGAGGGAAGAGCAACATAGAAATGGCGATGCCGCAGCTTCCAGTCTAGAGAGGTAGCACTGGCTGGGTCAATTGAGGTCATTTTGTGCGAATGGTTGGGGTTGGGAGGCTAGATCGACGCATTCGCGCTCTGCCGGGACCCCAACAAATCGCGCATGCGGCGGGAAAGACTCACGGCGAGAGAGCGGTAAAAGCGTGACCCCATGTGGGGATAGAGCTCGAAGAGGTCGGAGAGCGCGGACCACTCGATGGCGCAGACTTCGAGCGCATCGGACGCGGTGACGCTGGCGCTGGCCACGCCGTTCTCGAGAAACGCCATCTCGCCGCAAACCTCGCCGGGCTCCAGCTGCGCGATGAAAGCTTTACTGACGGCCTCCACGCGGGCATGCCCTTTCACCAGCAGGTAGACCATTTTGTTCTGCTTGCCGGCGTGCACCAGCACATCGCCCTTTTTGAAGAGGGTTCGTTTGGCGCGGTCGATGATCAGCAGCCAGTCGTTCTGCGTGAGATATTCGAGCCGATTTTTCGCGGTGCGCAGGACCGACAGCAATTCCTCGTGCCCTGCGTCTTTTTTCGGAGAGCTCATGGTGGCTGTTCGACCCCCAAGCAATCATCGAACAGCGGGTCGTTGGTGGGGAGAATACCAGAAAGCCTCCGAAACGGCAGGTAACCAAAGGTTTACCGAGTTGGCACGGATGCTCCCGATTTGCCCTCCTAGCCCGACTTTTGAGAAGGTAATGCGGCGCACGATTGACGTGCTGCCGGAGACTGCCAGACCGTTATGTCTACCCTGAAAGAGTTCAAGTGCGAAATCTGCGGGACCATGAGCGCGAGTCCCATTCATTGGTTCGTGATCGAGTGTGGAGACCTGAAGCTGTCGGTACACAAGTGGGACCTGGAGGTGGCCAACCGTCCGACGGCCCGGCATTTCTGCGGCGAACGGCATGCCCAGGTCTTCATCAGCCGCTGGTTTGATTCGGTGTGCGTGCCACCCAAGCGACAGTAGCGGTGGGTTCGGGTTTCGACGAATTCATCGTTAGCCATGTAAAATTGATGGGCAGATGGCTGGCGCATCCCAACTCATCCAGATCGATCTCGCCCCCCCGGTGCGGCAACCCAAGCCGGAATGGCTACGGGCGAAGGCCCCGGTCGGCGATAACTTCCACAACCTCAAGAAATTAGCTCGAGGGCTGGGCTTGCATACCGTTTGCGAGTCGGCGCAGTGCCCCAACATCGGAGAGTGCTGGAACCATCGCACGGCGACCTTCATGCTGCTGGGAGACATCTGCACCCGGCGCTGCGGATTCTGTGCCGTACCCAAAGGCAAGCCGGAGGCAATTGACTGGGACGAACCGCAGCGTGTTGCCGAGGCGGTGGCGACGCTCGGCCTGAAGCACGCCGTAGTCACTAGTGTGAATCGCGACGATGACAACGTGGGTGGCGCCCAGATTTTTGCAGAGACCATCCGACAGATTCACGCGGTCAGCCCCGATTGCCGCGTCGAAGTCCTGATCCCGGATTTTCAGGGACTGGAAACGCCGCTGCGCATCGTGCTGGACGCGCGTCCCGATGTGCTGAACCACAACACCGAAAGCGTTCCACGCCTTTACCGCGCGGTGCGTTCCGGGGCTCGTTACGAGCGCACGCTCGAACTCCTGGAAAACGCCAAGAAGTTTTCTCCGGGCATGGTGACCAAGAGCGGCGTGATGGTCGGCCTGGGCGAGTCGATGGAAGAACTGATCGATGTCTTCCGCGATCTGGGCGGGCGGAAGGTCGACATCCTGACGGTTGGCCAATACTTGCGGCCGTCGAAAGACCATCTCCCGATCGCGCGTTTCTACACGCCCGCTGAGTTCCAGTACATGAAAGATGAAGCTCTCCGCTTCGGATTTCAGCACGTGGAGTCGGGCCCGCTGGTGCGATCGAGTTATCACGCGCACGAGCAGGCGGCGTCGACTGCATCTGGCGTACTCTAAATACTCCTCCAGGATCGAATCCTTGCAGGGTCCGTCTGCACATTGGTGCGCGGCTTTGAATTCCGAACGTCGATTTATCCGCATAGAATCGGCTGAGTTCCACCGTTGTCTTGCAGCCCCATCGGTGCGATGGGGCAAAAAAGAAAAGTGCGGAGTCCAGCCACTCCGCACCAGGTTTATCGGCTTGTGCGCTAAGGCACGACTAAGCTGCTTTTGCTACTTGTCGCAATTGTCGGAAGCCGGCTCGAAGCTCTTCTGAAAGGAGTTTCGGCTGTTCCCAGGCCGCGAAGTGCCCGCCTTTATCGAGCTTGTTGTAATGGATCAGTTTGGGATACGCTCGCTCTGCCCAACTCCGCGGAGCTGGATAGAGTTCGTCAGGGAACACGCTCACGGCAACCGGGATGGAGACGCCCTTTGCATTGAAATACCCTTTGCCAAAATACTCCCAATAGAGACGGGCGCCAGAAAGCGCTGTGTTCGTCAACCAGGTGATTGTGATGTTGTCGAGGATGTCGTCGCGGGTGAGGCCCTCGGCTTGTCCTTGAAAGACGCGTGCGATCAGCTCGTAGCTGCGTGCGTCGTGATCGAGGAAATATGCCGCCAGGCCGACGGGTGAATCCGCGATTCCGTACAACGTCTGCGGTCGCAGCCCCATCTGGAAGCCGTAGGCGATTCCCTTCTGATAGACGAACTGCAAACGCTCATAAGCGACCTTCTCATCGGCTGAGAGACCCGATGGCGCGGGAGCGCCAGAAAAGGCTGCCTGGTCAATCTCGGCCGGAAAGATGCCAGGCATGTTGACGTGAATGCCGAGTAGCTCCGGAGCGGCTTGCACGCCCATCTGGTCGGTGATGATCGCGCCCCAGTCGCCGCCTTGCGCCACGAATTGCGTGCATCCGAGGCGCTTCATCAGCACAGTCCACGCCTTCGCAATGCGCTCCGGGCCCCAACCAGGGGCGGTCGGTTTGCCTGAGTACCCGTAGCCCGGTAGCGACGGGATCACCAGATGGAACGCATCGGATACGCTCGCGCCGTGTGCGGTGGGATTGGTCAGCGGTTCGATGATCTTCATCTGTTCGATGATCGAGCCCGGCCATCCGTGCGTAACGATCAACGGCAACGCATTTTCATGTTTTGAACGAACGTGAATGAAATGAATGTCGAGTCCATCGATCTCGGTGATGAATTGCGGAAGCGCATTGAGCCGCGCTTCCACTTTGCGCCAGTCGTATTCGGTCCCCCAGTAGCGCGCGAGCGCCTGCATCGTTGCCAACTGCACGCCTTGCGTTGCATCGGTAACCGTTTCTTTGTCCGGCCATCGCGTTGCGACGATCCGGCGGCGAAGGTCGGTGAGCGCCTCTTCCGGAATACTCACACGAAAAGGACGGATCGCATTCTTGACAGCTGCTTGCTCGCTGCCTCGTTGTGTAGCACTGGTTTCGGTCATGGTGTCCTCTTTTTGAGTAGTTTGGATTTTTTGTGCCCTATCAATAAACGGGCGCGATTGTCCGTTGACAGCGACGCGATTACCGACTGGATTTGTTCGGCCCAGGCTCGAATAGCCGTAAAAAAGATGGTTGTTGACTTCGGTTTGCTATCAGACGAGGTGACGGTGGGAAACTGCTCCTTGCATAGCGAACGCTCAAATTGTGTTCTCGTGGCCTTTATGAGTCAAGAAGAAATCCGGGCGAACCTAGGTGAGTTCTCCACTGTTGTTAACAGGTTCAGCATGACCGGGATCCGGTCACAACGAAGCATGAAAATAATGGAGAGCTTGCGGGACAATAGGTATTGCCGCTGGCGAGCAAGCCCGAAATAACGCAATGGTGCGGATAGGGTAGCCCGTTTAACAGGTTGGAGCTGGACGCCGTAGGAACCGCGAAGTGACACCTCCGTCGGGAGAGTTCGTTAGGGAGAATCTTTGAGTGCAGGCGTCTTCGCCAGGGGTAAAGGAGAAGCGCCATGAGAGCCCATCGTAACTGCTGCGGTCTGGACGTGCATAAGAAAATAATCGCCGCCTGTCTGATTCGGGAAGATGCAGAGGGAGACAGCGTCAGGGAGAAGCGCCTATTTGGAACCATGACGCGAGACTTACACGAGCTGGCGCAGTGGCTCTGCGCGGCGCAGGTCACGGCAGTGGCGATGGAGGCGACGGGCGTTTACTGGATGCCGGTCTGGAATGTACTGGAACCATACGGACTGCAGTTGCTGCTCATCAACCCCGAGCATTACAAAGCGGTGCGGGGTAAGAAGACCGACATGAAGGACGGAACGCGCATTGCCGAACTCCTGCAGGACGGTCGTCTGGAAGGCAGCTATGTGCCTCCGGTGGCCACCCGAATGCTGCGGGATCTGACACGTTATCGCACCAAGCTGGTGCAGTACCAGTCCTCACTCGCGAACCGCATTCAGAGGTTGCTGGAGCAATGCAACATCAAACTGGCAGCGGTGGCCAGCGACGTCTTGGGTGTTAGTGCGATGGCCATGCTGCGCGCGCTGGCGCAGGGAGAGACGGATGCAGCGCGAATGGCAGACATGGCCAAAAAGCAACTGCGGAAGAAGATCCCCCAGTTGCAGCTGGCGCTTGAGGGCTGCGTGTTGCCGCATCATCGTTTGCTGCTCAGCGAAATGATCGAGGATCTCGACCATGTGGGAGCTAAGATCGCGCGTATCGAAGAGACCATCGAGCAACAGATGCGACCGTTTCAAAGCGCGGTCAACCGGTGGCTGACGGTTCCGGGCATCAAACACCGCCTGGCCTGGACCCTGGTCGCCGAAGTTGGTCCCACGGTAGAAGCATTCCCTTCTGCGGCCGACCTGGTAAGCTGGGCCGGCGTCTGTCCCGGCAACAACCAGACCGCCGGGAAACGAAAGAGCGGCACCACGCGCGCGGGTAATCCCTGGCTGCGGAGAGCGTTGTGTGAGGGCGCCTGGGCAGCTTCCAAAAGCAAGGGGACTTATCTGCAGTCGCAGTTCCGGCGCCTAGCAGCACTGCGCGGTCCCAAGCGCGCACTGATCGCGGTCGCCAATTCTATCCTTACCGCCGGATACTACATGCTCCACCGGGCCACCACCTACCAAGATCTTGGCCCTGACTACTTCGACAAACGCAACACCGTTCGCGCGACCCATCGCTTGGTTAAACGCCTCGAAGCACTCGGGCACAGAGTCATCCTCGAACCCCGCTTCACTACTGATCCCAGCGGTTAGAAGAAATTTTCTAGGGAGAAATTTTCTAGGGAGGCGTTCTCACCACTTTGCGCTTTTTGTTCGCCGAAATCCGGGTCAGTGAGTGCTATGGCGATTTTTCGCCAACTATCGCTTAGCCTCGGGTACAAAATCGAATCGATGCACCACGATAACGGGCAACTCCGCAAAACTGCGGAGTACCGCTTTGTGTCGGAACCGTCTCCAGTGATCGAGGGTCGATTTCAAGGAAGTCGGTCGGCTGTAAGGGCATGCAGCCTGAGCCTATGTTCAAACCGGATGGTCGCACCGATGGTTTCCAAAGCAACACGAATTTCGGCTCGGACACGTCGGCGTTACGGCAAGTCCAAGGAAGGATCGTCCGAAGGGGCGAAATAGACGCTGCTTTCGCCGACTGGGCGTCGAGCCGGGAGGCAGACGCTAACAGCACTACCCAAACTGCCATTCGGAGGTGAAGGGACACACAGCGCCTCCCAGTACCGGCGACCATTTTATGTCAAAGAGTGAAATGGCGATTTATCAGCAAATGACCAGCCTCTTAATTTCCGGTTTGCCGACGACACCCTCGCGATCTGAAGCTTAGCTATTCACGAGCGCGATTCGGGGCAGAAACTAGTCCAACAAATCCAGATCCTTTGCTTCTGACAAAAGCTCAGGATGTCTTCTGAGTGTGGGCGTAATCAGATATTGCCCCAAGTTCTGAACAACCGCTATAACAGCTCTCTGAACCTTCAGTGCCTCATCGTGTGGCTCATTGTGTTTTGCCGCCTGAAGTATCCCTTCCAGAAACTCCTTACAATCGCGAACCTTTGCTAACGCTTTTCGCGCCTGATCGGGATCAGAGAAAAGAAAGGCGGGGAAATCAGAGCTTCGCAGCGTCTTGCTGGGTGGATCGGCATCGCAGTCTGGCAGAAGGTGGATTTCCACCTTGTCGCCGATTGACAGCTCTCCCGCGCTCCATTCCAACACGTCCGATGACTCAAACGCATGGATGAATGCCTCGTTTCCGCTTGCGGGCACAGATACTGTTATGATCGCGCTCAACACTCCTTTGTTTCTTACTGCTCCCTTAACAGCAATTTGGTTGTTCACCTTCATGGTCAGTTGCATAAGTGCCCCCATGCTAGCAAATTGCGAGCAGCGACTGCCGCCTATTTCGAATGTGGCCGAGTGACCGGCAAGCCGGAAGTCAAAGTCAACTGACGTAATCAGGCGTTCTCACCACTTTGCGCTGTTTGTTCGCCCCGAGACGGGTCAATGAGTGCAATGGCGATTTCTCGCCAATTGACACAAGCTGTGCCAACGGCGAGGCCAGGTGGAACCACAGAGGTGCAAGATTCCGGGCGGCGTCCGTTCTATCGATGGTGACGG
>Ga0307471_100002538_pt1 | contig 10528 bp, 7 predicted proteins | sample atmos_gasesAM3C__2_FD_204566 | JGI IMG/M metagenome (GOLD analysis project Ga0307471, IMG submission 204566) | Hardwood forest soil microbial communities from Morgan-Monroe State Forest, Indiana, United States - atmos_gasesAM3C_515 | ecosystem: Environmental > Terrestrial > Soil > Temperate... | reverse complement strand
CCTCGTCTTCGACGATCAGTACGCGGTGCAGTGAATTGTTGTTGGGCGCCATCAGGAAATGAATCTACCAGCAGTGCCCGTGAAATCCAAGAGAACGCGACGCGCGGTCCTGATGCCTCTCAGGCCTGAACGTCAGATGAACGGGCATCGCTGATGGACTCATGCCCGTCCTGTACTACCCACCAAAGCGCGTCTAATTTCGCCGGAGTGCAAGCGGGCGAGCCAGAACCAGTTCCAGCTTGGTGTCTTTTTCAACTGTGAGTTCCTGGCCCAGGCCGGATGTTACAATGAACGCAGTGACCGCCCCAATCCCGGCGCCAATCGCGGCCTCTTTCGGATTGCGAGCGACCACACCCGGGGCCGCTCCCGCGAGCGCAGCCGCGGCCACAGCTTCCTCTTCGCGCTTACGCTGGCTGGACGCGACGACGATCTCTCCTTCGTGGTCGTAGGCGACGCGGATGGAGTGAACGCCCGGGACGTCGATCAACTGCGCTACCAGCGGCTTTTGCCCGGTACGCGTTTGAATGTCGTCGAACGTGAGCCACAGGCGCGCACGCCCGGTCTTTTCGGCTGGCTCGACCTTGTCAATGTGCCCCTGAACTTCCGCTCCCGGCGCCAGCACACTTCCATCAGCAGAAGTCAAAGGTTCGAGCGTTCTTGCGCTGAAGCGTTTGCCGGCTTTGTCTTCCTTGGTGGAAAGCTTGTCCTGCAATGCGACCAGGAATCGCGTTCCTGCAGGGACCACATAAGCTGCCGCAGGTATATCCTGCGCGGGCGATTGCGGCGCTGCGGGCTGTAATGATTGTTCAGACTGCTCCGCCGAAGATGACTGCTGGACTTGCGCGAATGCGGGCATTCCGGCTGCGGCCAGAAAAGCGGCAACGGCCAGAAGCATAGTTCTGAAATTCATATGCTTCTCCTTGAATTTGGCTGCCGCCCTTCGCCGGGAAGAAAAGGGTGTCTAAGACAACTATACACTGAGATGGCGCAGAAGGGACAGGGGTAGCCTGCAGTTGCGCATTTCCCGGTTGACGGCCTGCGAGGCGGGAGGCCGGAAAAATGTTGTACGTTGAATCGTCGCGGCTGAATTATAATCCGCCCGAATTCATCGGCTTACTCGCTCTTGGGCTCTCCGGTTCTGATTGCTCGTGCATCGGCACCAAATTCATAAGTCCCAGTTGTTTCCCGATGCGTTGCTTGCGGGAGGGTTTTCATTGGAGATGAGCGGGAGCACGCGGAAAATCGTAGCGATAATTTGGCCGCTGAGAAGTAAGGAGGAAGGGATGAAACTTTTGGGACGCGCGGGAATCGTGGTATTGACGTCTCTTTTCTTTATTTCGACCTCCTTCGCGGACGGTGATAAACCTGACCACAGCAGCAAAGGCGGCGAATCTTCCGCGGCAGTGACAACAGACTCCGCAGCAAATCCAGCGCCCGAAACCTCAAATGATGCCGCGGCGCAGCCAGCTGTGACGGCCACTGCCAGCAATCCGGCGAGTGACGGCGCAACGCCCGCGCCAAAACCCGCACCGAAGGGCTCGACCTCGAGGCGCTCGGAAAGCGATGAGCAATCTCCGCGATGGAATCCCATGCCCGCTCTCGACGGAAATCCCGGCCTCTTCACGCTGGAAACGGGCGAGACGCTGCCAAAAGGCGGGGTCAATCTGGCGTTGAGTTTCAATAAATTCTCACGCATGCCCGGCAACCTCACCATCCTCCAGGTAGTTCCTTCCATCGCCATTGGGATCAATGGATGGCTGTCTGTTTTCGCGGAGTTCCAGCCGCACGTTCACATTCACGTGGGACAGCCGAGTGAGTTGAGCCTGAATACGCCGACTACGAACCCGCAGTTCAATAACACGATTTATCGTTCGTTGCTTCCGGGGACGGGAGACCCGCCTGCCTACGCGGAGGATTACCCGTTCGCGTCGCACAGTGGCGACGGGTACGGCGAGGTTGATTTGGGATTCAAGATCGGGCTGCTCTCGGAGAGGAGGGGGAACTGGGCAAGTTTCTCCATCCGAAATGATTTCTACATCCCGACGAGGACTGGGCTCGGCAGCCTGCTCACGAACCAGGTGCAGTATGGGAATTTCAGCTACGGGATTGGCCTCGAAGCCAGCAAGCTGATCCTGCATCGCAGCATCCTCGCGACGATTAACTGGTCCTATCGCTTCATGCGTGAGCAAGCTTTCAATGTTGCGGGCGGTACGCCCCCCGTTCAGGTGTTGGACCTCGCTGATCAAATGGGGTCTGGCCTGGGATTGCTGATGTTTCCGGACAAGCGCTTCAACATCATCACGGAATACTCGACCGTAATTTATATGCGCCAGGGCCTTCCCAACACAAGTTTTGGTCCGCGCGATCCGGTGGATAACCTCACAGGAATTCGCTTGTATCTGGGGAAGAGTGCCGCATTGGATGTCGGCTACCGTTATGCGATGAATCTCAACAATCATCTTGACCGCAATGGTTTTATCGCGAAACTTGGCTTCGCGCGATGGCCGGAAAAGCCGAGGGAGCCGGACTCGCTCACATCGAGCTGCTCGGTGGACAAGCCATCGGTGATGGAAGGATCGAACGATCTGGTGCAGGCCATGGCTACAGCGACGGATTCCTACGGCCATCCGCTCACCTACAATTGGACAGCGACCGGTGGAAAAATCAGCGGCAACGGTCCGTATGCGCGATGGGAATCCAATGGCGCTGCTCCGGGATCTTATGTGCTGACGGCGCTGGTGGACGACGGCGCGGGCAAGACATCGAGCTGTTCTGCTTCCGTAACGGTCCAGCCCAAGCCTACCGCCCCAGGTGGCGAAAATAAGTGAACGTCCATTGCCGCTGAGGCGCTCTGCGGCGATTGACGTGTCCAAGCACAGACCCGACGAGTTTGAAGTTCGCCTGCCGAGTGAATCCCAAGTGAATGTTGCGCTTGTGGTCGAAGCGGCGACCAGGTTGGTCTATGCGGGCTGCTGTGCAGAGGGATTGAACGTCTTGGATATCGCTCCCGCCCAGCCAATCGCGAGCGGAGGAGCATTCGAGAAGTTAGTCATCCGTATAACTACTTAGATTTTGATTCGTGTTCGGGAACTGAATACCAAATTGGGGCCGGCGTGGATCCCGAACTTGCATGCCATAGAGGTAGCAAGGCTTATAATTTTACGTAAGATTAAGGACTTGTTAATCGTTCCATTTTGACACTACACTCCCGAGCATGAAACCCCGCTCTTCTTTGTAAATCTAACATTTTGAGGCAGAAGACCAAGTGTACCCATTTGGTTGACGCATTGCTTCGGAATGCAGGAAGTGGAAGTTCGATTGGAGGGATAGGATAAATGTCGAGTGGAGCCGAAGCCGTCCTTGCCTCTGAACGCCCAACGACTGTGACAGTGCTCATCGTGGACGATGAGAACACCACGCGCAATCTTTGCCGTGACGTGGTGGCAGAATCCGGGCTGCGCACTCGCTTGGCCTCGACCACGGAGCAGGCGCTCGAGATTCTGGATCAGTTTCCGGTAGATATTGTGATCACCGACTTAAAGGTGCCACAGGTGGGCGGCCTGGAATTGCTCAAGCACGTCCTGCAGACGTACCAGCGGACGGCGGTAATTGTGCTGACGCAGTACGGGACGATCGAGAGTGCTGTGGAAGCAACCCGGATGGGTGCCGCAGACTATGTCACGAAACCGTTCCACATCCCCGAGCTCCGGACCAAGCTAGATCGCGTGGTCCGTTCACTCGAGTTGGACCAGGAAAACCGCCTGCTGCGCGAGCAACTACGCACCCGCCCGGGCTTTGGCGGCCTAATCGGGCTTTCTCCGAAGATGCAGCGCGTGTACCGGCTGATTGAGAAGGTTAGCCAGCATAATTATCCGGTGTTGGTCCTCGGAGAGAGCGGGACGGGAAAAGAGCTGGTGGCGCGCTCCATTCATTTCTCGGGCCCGCGCAGGAGTAAGCCGATTGTGCCCGTGGATTGTTCCGCGCTCGTTCCCACGCTCATCGAATCCGAATTGTTCGGGTACGTGAAGGGCGCGTTCACCGGTGCGATACACACGCGCCAAGGATTGATGGAAGTAGCCAACAGCGGAACGCTTTTCCTGGATGAGATCGGCGACCTCCCTGTTGATTTGCAAGCCAAGATTCTTCGTGCACTGCAGGAGAAGGAGATCCGGCCGGTGGGTTCAACGGATCGCGTGCCCCTGACCGTGCGTATCATCGCAGCGACGAATCGGGATCTCGATGCCGCCGTGCGCCAGGGCAACTTTCGACAGGATTTGTATTTTCGCCTGAACGTGGTGCAAATAAAATTGCCCCCATTGCGTGATCGCAAAGGCGATATTCCGCTGCTGGTAAATTCCTTTCTCGAGAAATTCAGCGGCCCCGAAAGTGAGCCGCGGAGAGTCTCCGAGGATGCCATGGCTCGTCTGATGGCCTATGACTGGCCCGGAAATGTCCGTGAACTCGAAAACGCCGTCGAGCGCGCCGTTGCCCTTGGTTCCGGTCCTATTCTCCATGTTGGTGATTTGCCCACTAACCTGCAGCACAGCAACGGCGAACGGCTGCTGCATGGTGACGAACTGCTGCCGCTCGAAGAACTCGAGCGCCGGGCGATCTTGCGCGCCCTGCGCGAGGCGGGAGGTGACAAACTCGCCGCCGCCCGGCTGCTCGGAATCGGCAAGACTACGTTGTACCGTAAACTGAAGCAGTACGATGCCCAGGCGCAGGCGGGCACCTCCTGAGCTCAACCAGAACCCTCGCTCGACATCCTCATCATCCTGCCAAAGTCTGCGAATCAGTGACCCGCAGTCTGAAGATTCCTAGACGGGGAAGTATGCATATCGAACCGGGAAGCGCGCGGCGCTTGGGCGGCGGATAATCCGGGCAAGTCGTTGACAATTCATGCGTTAAATCAACCACCCGCATGGCCAGCATCATGCAGTGAAGCACACATGCGGGTTTTCCTGACCACCGGGAGCCAAACCCGAAGGATGAGATCGGTCCGCGTGATCGTCGAATTCTGTTTCGCTGTGAGTGCAGCGCTGCTTTGCAATTATTGGATCATCCGGGGGCGCTGGTAATGGAAATGAAGAAACGCATGAATGGGCCAGCGGTTTCCAGGATGGCCGGCACGCTTCGCATTTCTGCAGGCGTGCTGGAAAATCCTTGTCCCCGGCAGATGCAAATGACTGCGTTGCTCAGCGGGGCAAGTTTGGGCGCGGTATTCGAATCAAGCGGAGAGGCCTTGCTGGTTTTGGATGCCGAGGGGATTATCCACCAAACCAATCCGCGCGCCTGCGAGCTGCTCCGAATCACCGGGGAGCGAGTCCCCGGAGCAAATCTGCGTGAATTTCTCTCTCCGCAATCTGTGCGCGACTTTGCGGCTTCCTGCGAACTAGCCTCAGGCACACGGCCGACGGGATCGGCGGACCGGAAAAGCATTGACGCGTTTCTTTCTACGGGCTTCCCTATACGAATTACGTTCCGGGCGTTGCTGCCTGACGGAGGGGGTCTGCTCGTTTGCCTGGAGGACGGCTCGTTCAGCGGGCGGACGGTCGCTGGCGACAGGCAACCGCTGAACTCAAGAGCGTGCTCGATTCTGTGGAGACCGGCGTCATCCTGCTCGATCCTTCGGGGCGCGTGCGATTTTCCAATGACCGGTTCGCGCAGCTCTTCGGGCTTCAATCGCGAAAGCTCGCAAATCTGGAAGGTTTCCCGGAGCTCGAAGCTCTGGTGGCCGAGCGATTTCGCAGGCCGGAATCTTTCGCCGCGCCGTGGAAATCGTTCGTCGCGCATGCAGGAGTGCCGGCGCATGACGAGTTGGAGGTGACGCGGCCCACCCGTCGTGTCCTCGAGAGGTTTTCCCGCCCGGTGCAGGATGGCGAAGGGCGTGCGGTCGGCTGGCTCGAACTGTATCGTGACGTGACCGGCGATCGCCAGATCCAGTCCAAGCTTCTTCAAACCGAAAAAATGGCCGCGCTCGGCCAGCTTGTTTCCGGCATCGCGCACGAGCTGAATAATCCCCTCACCACCATCATGGGTTATGCGCAACTCTTGCTCGGCCACGGGCTGCTGCCGCCGCAATATTCCGAAGCCAGCAAAGTGTTTCAGGAAGCGGAGCGCGCCCGCCGGGTCGTAAAAAATCCGCTCTATGTCGCGCGCGAGAACAAGCCCGAACGCACGCGCGTGAACCTGAACGAAATCGTCGAACGCTCGCTCTTCGCAGCTACGAGTTAAAAGTTGAGAACATCGTCGTCGAGTGTGAACTGGCGCGCGACTTGCCGGAAACTGTTGGCGACCCATACCAATTGCAGCAAGTGGTGCTGAACCTGCTTGTCAACGCCGAACAATCGCTGCTGCAGGGACGCGGCCAGGGGCGAGTGTGGATCCGCACACAGCGAACTCCGGCCGGCAAAATATCACTCGAGGTCTCCGACGATGGCCCCGGGATCCCGCCCGAAATCGCCTCGCGCATCTTCGACCCATTTTTCACGACCAAGCCGTCGGGAGTGGGCACGGGCCTGGGACTTTCGATCGTTTACGGGATCGTCCAGCAGCACGACGGAGAAGTGACGTTCGAGAGCCAGCCCGGGGCCGGCGCAAAATTCCTGGTCGAACTTCCAGTCATCGTGCTTCCGGAGGCAGAGCGCCCGCGCGCACTCGCTCCACCCGTGGGGCAATCGTGCACAGTTCCGAGCGGCCGCATTCTGGTGGTCGAGGATGAGAGCACGGTCGCACAGCTGATCGTTGATGTTCTGCGTGAAGAAGGGCACCAGGTGGAAGCGGCGGTCGACAGCCAGGATGGGCTGACGCGAATTTCGCGCGCCCATTACGATCTGGTGATCTGCGATCTAAGAATGCCGCGCCTGGATGGCCCCGCATTCTATGAAGCGCTCGTGGCAGCGGGCAGCCCGGTGCAGAACCGCATCATTTTCATAACTGGAGATACGCTCGCGCCACGCACGCTGGAATTTCTCGAGCCCCGCGCGCTGCCGTATCTCGCGAAACCATTCCTTGTTGAGGAATTGAATCTGGCAGTGAATCACATGCTCGAGCGCAGTCGTGAGCCGGGAGAGGTGGGTTCCGCTTCCGTCGGGGCGAGTGGGCGGAGTGCGCGCTCGACATCGTGAAAGTAATGCCCACCGGCACAAAGAGAGTGATGATGGCGCTTGAGAGAACCGCGCTGCTGGGGGTCGCCGACGCGGCATTGGGCGAACGCCTCGCTCGCGAGGTGGAACGCTTCGCGACCCAAGCGGCAGTGACGGTGGTATCTCACCTTTCGCAACTGCGCGAGCATCTGCGCGAGAGCACTCCCCGCGCGGTCCTTCTGGACGAGGCTATCTTGCTGGGCGTCCGGCTGATCCAACTGCTGCGCCAGCTCACAGAAACAGCTCCCGTGATCTTGCTTGGCGCTATCGAACACCGCGCCGATATTTCGCGCCTGATCGCTGAGGGGGACTTGGATTTTGAGGCGCGCACGGGGGATTTCGTCCCGCTCGCCGCAAGCCTAATCGAACGCCGGCTGCGCTGGGCCGAGCGCTCGGAATCGGCGCTCGGGCCGCCGTGGGCGAGTTTGCCAGCCGACGGCGCCGAAATCCTGCGCCACGAAATCAACAACCCCCTCACCGGCATCCTCGGTAACGCCGAACTGGTGCTGGCGCACCGCGACCGCCTGCCTGCTGCAGACACGCAGCGCCTCCAGACCGTAGTTGATCTCGCCGTCCGGCTTCGCGAAACCACGCGCCGGCTGAGCAACGCCTGGGAGACGCAGCCGCCTTCCCTGAAATCTGCGTAAGCCGGCGTTCTACTCTTACCGCTTCCTCGCAGTTGCTAATTTCTTGCGTCTGTGGGGGCGGCTGCTGCAGCGGCTCGCGCCTTCAAGAGCATCTGGTCCAGCGAGGCGCGCGACAAAAAATTGCCCGCGAGAATGACTGCAGAAATCTTCTGAGTATTCGCAATCTCGAGCGTAGGATCGGCTTCGAGCAATACCATGTCAGCGCGTTTGCCCGCTGCAATTGCGCCCAGATCCTTTCGTCCAAGGAATTCCGCCGAATTCCGCGTGGCTGTCTGCAGCGCATCAAGCGGGGTAAGACCAGCGGTGACGAGCATCTGAAGTTCTTGATGCAGGCTGGCGCCGACGAAGACGTAACGATCCAGAGAATCGCTTCCCGCCAACAGTCGCACGCCGGCGCGGTGCATTTCGCCCGTCAGTTTCCTGTCGTTTTCGAATTGTCGCTGCCACCACGCGGCGGTGTCGCGGTCGTCCTGCGTAGGATTTTGCGATGGCGCCCATTCTTTGCGCAGAGCTGAAGGCAGGAATGCAAGCTGAAGATCGGTTGGCGAATCGTCAAAATGGTGGGCGTTGGCGTAAATTGAAAAGAGAGTGGGCGTGACCCATGTGCCGTTCTTCTTGAAAGTCAGCCAGAGCGCAGCAGCTTTTTCTGGAGAAAATGTGCGGTTCGCTTCATCCGTGATTGCGGCCATAGTTTGGCGATCGCGTTTTTTCGCGGCTTCAGACGCTTTCTGGCGCAGCTCCACTTCCTGGGCAGAGCAGTCAAATGCGAGCGAGCTATAAATGATGTGCTCCACGCTCTTCTGGCTCGCGTTCGAAGCTTCCACGGCCGTCACGTCCGAAGGAATATGCCCGGCGAACGAGATTCCATCCTTCTTAGATTCTTCGGAAATTGCAAAATATGCGTCGCGCGACACTTCGATGATTTTTACAAAGTCTGCCCCGCGCCGTTGGAGCTGGCCAACTGCCTTTCGCGCTTCTTCTGGCGTGCCAACCCGTAACTCCGCATGATCCGCCGGATCGAGGGCGGTCGACCGGCGTGGGGGAAGCAGCATGGGCCCGGCCGCAACGATTCGCGGACCAATCAGAACGCCGCTTGATATTTCCCGCCGCCACTGTTCGAGCGCGTCCAGGTCACCACCCATGTCGCGAATCCCGGTAATGCCGTTCGCGACGAGCAGCGGAATCAGCACCTGCTTGGCCCAGGAGGGCTTCGCGCTGATGCCGGCGATGTGTGTGTGCATATCCCACAGGCCGGGAATCAGGAATTTACCGCGCCCGTCCACCAGTTGCGCGCTTTTGGGGGCTTCTATCGAACCACTTCTGGCCACGACGCTGATGATGTCCCCGGAGACGACCACGGTCTGGTCGGCACGAGCAGGACCCCCGGAAACATCGATCACGGTCACATGATCTATCACCAGCACGCTCGATTTTGTGGGCCTACCCGCGAACAACGCAGAGCCGAGAAGGCAAATCGCTAGGAAGAATGTGATTACACGCGTGAGTCGGCTCACCGAATTGACTCCCCTCACCGAGACGTTGCCTGTCAACGCAGCTAGCGGTTAGACGCCTGCTTCAGCTCTCTAGGTAGCGGGGAAGCCAACTGTAAATACCCCACTCTATGGTTCCGAGCCGGGGCGGCTTCACTTGAGAAGACGAGAAGCGCGCGCGATGGCTTCAGTTGTCGGATGGGCATTTACTTCCGGCGCGAGATTACCTACCATGTGCCGTGTCCCGGATTCGCCCCTGGGGGCGAACTGCGCGCCTTCGCTGCGAGGCGCGAAACTCAGCTAATGCCACGAGCTCCCCGACTGATGGTGATCGAACCGAGCGGCGTCCACCGCGAAGTGCCGTTGTCTGCCTCTCCATTTCGCATCGGGCGGCAGGCGGGCAATGAATTGACGGTGCGAGACAGCCGCATCAGCCGGCAGCAGGCGCAAATAGTTTCCGTGAATGGCACATGGGTGATTGAGGATATGGGCAGCCGGCACGGCACCTTCGTAAACGGCGAGAAGGTACTGCGGCACGAGCTCCAGCCAAAGGACAAGATTGATTTCGGAATGACGGACTCCTACCGGCTCGTTTTTATCGGCGAGGGAGCCACAATTGAGGAGCTGGTAGAGCGCGTGGAGGCGCCGGCACCGACGCAGGCAGGAACACGCGAACTGCACCACCTGGGCGTGTTGCTGGATGTGGCGCGAACGATGGGCACCGGCCTTTCGCTCGAGGACGTGCTGACGGCGGTGGTGGATGCGGCCATCCAGGTGACCCGGACGGAGCGCGGCGTGCTCCTGTTGGCGAATGCGCCGGGCGCGGAATTGCAGTTGGTGGTGGCGCGAGACGCAAAACGCGGGACGTTGCGCCCGGACCAATTGCAGGTGTCGCAAAGCGTCGTGAAGCGCGTGGCGACCACGCGGCGCGAATTGATCGTCAGCGACACAGGCGAAGACACGGGTGGCATGACGGCGGGAGAAAGTGTCGCGCGGCTTGAACTGCACACCATCGTAGCTATCCCGGTGGACAAGCTGCCGGTGATCGAAACACTCGACGCGACTATCTCAACTCGCCAGGGAGAACTCCTCGGCGTGCTATATCTCGATAGCCACCTGCCATCGAGCGCGTTTACAGATGTCGACCGCGAAGTGCTGCGCACGCTGGCGCGGGAAGCAGCTACGGTGATCGAAAACGCACGGCTGTTTGCCGCGTCGCGCGCGAAGGCGCGCCTGGACCATGAGA
>Ga0307471_100002537_pt1 | contig 10529 bp, 8 predicted proteins | sample atmos_gasesAM3C__2_FD_204566 | JGI IMG/M metagenome (GOLD analysis project Ga0307471, IMG submission 204566) | Hardwood forest soil microbial communities from Morgan-Monroe State Forest, Indiana, United States - atmos_gasesAM3C_515 | ecosystem: Environmental > Terrestrial > Soil > Temperate... | reverse complement strand
GTGGCGGCCGCATCGCGCGCCTCCTCGGCCACCCGCGTTGCCTCGAGGGCCTGCCGGATGTCGTCCGAGCGCGCGCCGGCGTCGTGCTCGGTGGCCGCGTCGAGCGCCTTGCGCGCGCGCTCCTCGCGCGCGGCCGCGGCCTCGGCTTCGGCGAGCCGGGCGAGCACGCGTTCCATCGCCGCTTCGTGCTCCGCCGCCTTCGCCTGCGCGTAGTTGGTCTCGGCGCGGGCCTGCTCGGCGCGCTCCGCGGCAGCGTCTTCCAGCGCTGCAGCGAGCCGGGCCTGCTCGGTCTCGGCGTGGGCCAGCGCTGCCCGGAGCGTGGCGGCGTGCGCAGCTTCCCCGCGCCAGCGCTCGAGCTCGTCGCTGAGCCGCTCGTTCTCTGCGAGCAGCGTCGTGCGTGCGGCCTCGGCCTGCCGGGCGGTCTCGAGCGCGTGGCGCAGCTCGAGCTGGCCCGTCGAGGCCCCTCGCTCGAGCGCGGCCTCGAGCTGCTCGCGGGCCCGATGCTCGTGAGCCGCGCCGGCCTCCGCCTCGGCGAGGCGTGCGCGCAGACGATCGATCTCCACGGCGTGCTCGCTCGCCAGATCCTCGTGTGGCGTTCCCGCGCGTAGCCGCTCGAGCTCGGCCGTGAGCCGGGCGTTGTCGGCGGCCATGGCCGCGCGCGCCGTCTCGGCGCGTCGGGCAGCGTCCAGGGCCACCTGCAGCTCGGCGTGGCCACCGGACGATCCTCGCGCGAGCGCCGCCTCCATCTCCTCGCGTACCCGATGCTCGTGCGCCGCGCCCGCCTCCGACTCGGCGAGCTGTGCCCGCAGGCGGTCGATCTCGGCCGCCAGCTCCGTGAGGCGTCCGGCGTCGCGCGGCGCCTCGGCGCGCAGCCGCTCGAGCTCGGTGGCAAGGCGGGAGTTCTCCCGCTGGGCGGCAGCAAGGGCGGCAGCAAGGGAATCGTCGTGCCGGGTGTCGGCGGGAGCCGGTTCGGGTGCGGCGAGCGGCTCACTCCGTTGCACGGGAGGCGGGGCGGCGGAGGGCGCAACCGCCGTGGTGCGCTCGCTGGCCTGTCGGCGCACCGCCTCGATGAGCTGGGCCAGCTCGCGGAGCGGCTGCTGGAGCCCGCCGAGATCGCGTTCGGTGAACGCCCGCGGCGTGCGCGTGATGAGCACGAGACTCCCCACCGGGATGGAGCCGGCATACACCGGGAGGCACGCGACCGTGCGCACCGCCGCACCGGCCTCGACCAGCGGCGGCACGTAGCGGTTCTGCGCGGCGCTCTCGATGAGGTAGGCGCGGCGGTTCATCAAGCCGTGGAGCGGCATGTCCCAGCTCGCGATGTCGCCGCGGCGCACGGTCCGTAGCTGGCGACAGCCTTCGTCGGAGAGGCCTTCCTCGGCGGCGAGGCGGAGCACCTCGCGCCGGGCGTCGAAGAGGCAGACCGCACCGGCCGCCGCCCCCGTCGCCTCGACGATCGAGTGCAGCGCCGGCTCGAGGCCATCGATCGCCTCGACGGCTGCCGCGGCAATCTCGTGCAGGCGCGCGGCGAGCGCCGGACCATCCACGGACACCCCGGCGACCGCTGGCTTGTCCGCGCCCGGCCGGCGGAGCTCCAGGAACCGCGCCATGCGCTTGGATGATGCAACGTCTGTGCCGCCAGGCGGCGCTCATGGAGGCTCCCCCCGGCCGCCAAAATGCCGCAAAAAATGGACGCCACGGTAAAGCCGTGGCGGTTACGGGGCGGCTCGCCTCAATCCGCGAGATGCGGGGCGACCTCGGACGCGAAGGCCTCGATCTGCTCCACCAGCTCGTCGCACGAGCGAGCCCTGAAACGGACGCCGCAGTGGCTGACACCCATCGCGCGGAGCTCCCGGAGGCCCGCCGCGATGTCCTCTCCTCCGCCGGTGCGCGTGTTGGGCGGGACCTCGAAGCGCGGCGCGCCCACGTAGCAGAACTCGCTGATCGCCCCGATCTCGATCGGCGCGTCGCCCCGCACGTGGGCGCGGTGCGCGCGCAGATACGCGATCTGCGCGGGGAGCTCGGCGCGCGGCGATCCCTGCGGCAGCCAGCCGTCACCCCGCTCGGCGGCGCGTCGGATGGCGGCCCGGGTCGAACCGCCGACCCAGATGGGCGGCCGCGGTTGCTGCGCGGGACGCGGGCGGAGGCCGAGGTCGTGCACCGTCCAGGTGGGTCCGTCGTGGTCGGGAAACTCGTGCGTGAGCGCCTCGGCGAGGAGATCGATCGCCTCGTCGAGGCGCCGACCGCGCCCCGCAAACGGGACTCCGAGCGCCGCGAACTCGGCCTCGAGATGCCCTGCGCCGACCCCGACGATCACCCGCCCGCCCGAGAGGGCGTCGAGCGTGGCGAAGGCCTTCGCCGTGGCGAGCGGGTGGCGGTAGGGCAGCACGTAGACGTGCGAGAGGAGGCGAACGTGGCGGGTCGCCGCGGCGAGGAACCCGAGCGTCGCCACCGTGTCGTGCCACGCGGTCGACATGACGCCGGCGCGCGCGCGGGGAATGCAGACGTGGTCGCACACGCCGAGGTAGAAGAAGCCGCTCCGGTCGCAGGCCTCCGCGATGCGACGCAGCTCGGCGGTTCCGGCCTCCGCCTCCCAGGGTGCGGCGAAGAGCGTGCTCTGGGCGACGATCGGCAGCTGCATGCCGTAGACGAGCTTCCCGGGCGGCACGATCTGCACGGTGGTCGGAGGAGGCGCCATGGGCGGGGTATGTAATCAGGAAGGGTCGCGCGTTGCCAAGCGCGCCGACTGACTATCCGCCGCGCGGGGCAAAACCCTGGCGGAGCGTGTTCTCCTGGAGCCGATGCCCGGGAGGCCGTAGCCGCCGAACGGCTGCCAGCCGACGCGCATCCCGGTGATACGCGGTTCACGAACAGGTTGCCGCCTCGGAGTTCGTCGGCAGCGCGACGGATGTGAGACGGCGAGGGGCGTAGTCACTTCAAGGGGCACGACTCGATCAACCCCCGTGCGACGCTCTAAGAGTTTGACATAGTGAAGGCACGCATGCGAGGCTGAATGTCATCTTTCAAAGTGACGTTCCTCGCCTTTCGTAACCCGTTCTGCTGAACGCTGATCTGAACAGTCTGCGGCGGGTGCCCAGTTCTGAGAGGGGGAAAACGATGGACGCAGTGATGCAGGCCGTAGGCGGACTGCTTCTCAAGGCCATGATAGCCAGGAAAGCTGAAATCCAGCCAAACGCCAGCGTTTCGATAAACTCCACAGTAGCCATCATCACCTTCACGAAGCGGGACATTGGCTCCAGATTCCACGCCGCGGTCGCCGTGAGCGGGGCAGGAGACATCGCAGGTGCGATCCAGAACAAGAAGGGTGACGCGCTCTGCGCTTTCGGCGGTGTTTACGATACGTTTACAGACTGCCTTGCCCTCGTGGGCTGCGGAGAGTTTTTCTCCGATTGCTTCTAGGCGATTCGCCGGGGAAGGCGTAAAGCGCCGGTACTGCCGACACTTCTGCCCTGGAGTGCAACGCGCCCCGAACTGACCTGTGTCCAGTTAGGGAAGCAATGAAGAATCAGTATGTACTTGGCCTGATGATTCTTCTTGTCCTCGCCTGCGAACGCTCGCCGCATGCGCCGCGTCACTCGCCACGCCGGTGAAGGTCCAGCTCAAGCGGAGCGACAGCAGCACGTCCTGGGAGGCCACCTTCAGCAGCCCGAGGGTGAACACCTCGAGTAAGTTCTCCTCCAAGTCCGACTGAGGGTCGACGCGGTCGCGGTTGCTAGAGCCGACCCTGAGGAGATGTCCGGCGCGGAACGAGCGTTCGAGGGCGATACCGTCCGTGATCCGGGTATCAACGGGGATTAATTCTGCTTGTGATCCTGCGGGGCGCCGCAGCCGCAAGAACACCGCGATCTAGCCGTCGAAGCGCGTTGGAACTGCGGGTCGCCGATCGGCGCCGCCAAACAATTTCGCGCTCAAGAGCCTGACTCTAGCTGCGCACCTGGTCAGCGCCGTGCTGCTACCGCGCGGTGCGCGGCGGTGTTCCTGTCCGAGGGAGGCGAACGTCGGATGTTGAGCGTTTGCGCGCGTTAGCATTCTTTGTTGCCCTGATCTGAGAAAAGGCCGTTAATTTCTGCTGCGGAGTCGTTAATTTCTGCGGCGGGGTATTGACGGGTTCGTGATTGGGAGCTACGCAACGCGTTAAACAAACCGTCGGGGAGGACGAACGCAGGAGTGGCGTCGGTGGAGCGGGGTTGATCCTCCCCAACGCCGCTACCTCGGTCGTCCATCGGGCGAGCGTTTTCGAGCCAGGACCCGCGGGTAGCCGCACGCTTCCGCACCCCGTCCCGAGCTCATCGCTAGGCGTTCGCCTAAGCCCCGGGGCAGGGTGGTGCAGATGCGCGCGCACATTTTCGAGAACGTTCACACTGAGGCTTCGTCCGCCGCCGCGCGAGCGGCGGGTTCTCATCGGGATGCGCCGCCAGGGGCGCGTTTCCACGACCACCGGGCGTGCTCGATGCACCGATGCCCCAAGGATGTCCGCTACAGGTCGATACGGCCCGGAGGTGAAGTGCGGCTCACGTGGGCCGGAATCGCGGTGACCATCGTGACAGCGGCTATGGTCTGCCGGCACGCCGCCGGCGAAATGTATCGCTCGCTCGCGGCACGTGCGTATCCGTCGCTCGCGCTCGAATCCGTACTGCTCGCCGTCGTCCTCTTCCTCATCTATGGGAGCCTCGTCTATCAGTTCTCACGCAAGGGCTACTTTTCGCGCCTCCGCCGGCACCGCCCCGCACGCCTGACCGAGATCTGGGAGCGACTCGAGAGCGACACCCCTCCGGTGACGATCCTCGTCCCGTCGTACAAGGAGGAAGCGCGGGTGGTCCGGGCAGCGTTGCTCTCGGCAGCCCTCCAGCACTATCCGAACCGGCGCGTGGTGTTGATGATCGACGATCCTCCGTTCCCGGTGACCGAGCAGGACCGCGAGAGGCTTGCCCTCGCCCGCGCCCTTCCCGACCGGATCATGCAGATGCTGGAGCCGGCTCGTCGGAGATTCGCCGCCGCGTTGGCGGACGCCAGGTCGCGGCTCGCCGTGGGGCCGCTTCAGTACGGGAGGGAGGCCGCAACGCTCGCTCTGCTCTACAAGGCCGCAGCTGGCTGGTTCGAGCACCACGCGAAATCGTACCCCGTCGCCGATCACGCCGACGCGCTCTTCGTGCAATCGACGTTCCGAGATCACGCCCGCTACCTCCGCGCCGGCGCCGAAGTGTGGAGGCGCCGCGCATGGTCACGCCGCGAGTTCTCCAAGGCGCGTCTCCTCCGCGGCTATCGCGAGGTCGCCGCTGCCTTCGATGTCGAGGTGACGAGCTTCGAGCGGAAGCGGTACGAGAATCTTTCGCATGCCCCGAACAAGGCGATGAACCTCAACAGCTACATCACCGTGGCGGGAAAGCGCGTCCGGGAGGTCCACCGCAACGGGCGGTTGTTTCTAGAGGTCGACGCCGACGGCGAGGAGATTCCCGATCCCAAGTATTTCGTCACACTCGACGCAGACAGCGTACTCGCGCCGGACTACGTGCTTCGACTGGTCGACATCATGGAGCGCCCGGGGGCGGAACGCGTCGGAGTGATTCAGACCCCGTACAGCGCCTTCCCGTCGTCCTCCGGCCTGCTCGAGCACGTCGCAGGGGCGACGACTGACATCCAGCACATCATTCATCAGGGTTTCACCGCGCACGACGCCACGTACTGGGTCGGTGCGAACGCCGTGCTGCGTACCGCGGCACTGCGCGACATCGCGGTCACGACGGAAGAACGCGGCTTCCCCGTTATCCGCTACATCCAGGAGCGGACGGTGATCGAGGACACGGAATCGAGCATCGACCTCCTGCTCCGTGGCTGGACACTCGTCAACTTCCCGGAGAGGCTCTCGTACAGCGCAACGCCGCCCGATTTCGGCTCGTTGTTGATTCAGCGGCGGAGGTGGGCCAACGGCGGGCTCTTGATCGTCCCGAAGCTCATGGCGCACGTGTTCCGCCAGCTGCGTGATGCGACCCGCACCAAGGGGCGGCTGCTCGTGGAGACGTTCCTGCGCCTCCATTACCTGGTCTCGTTGGCGGGCGCCAACATCGGTCTGCTGCTCGTGCTCGCGTTGCCGTCCCCGGACGGCTTCTTCACGCTGTGGCTTCCGCTGAGCGCGGCCCCGTACTACCTCCTCTACGGGCGGGATCTGCTGCAGGCCGGGTACGGCTTTTGGGATCCGTTCAGGGTATACGCCCTGAACCTGCTCCTCGTACCGGTGCACATCGGAGGGGTGTTAAAGTCGATCGAGCAAGCGTGGACGGGGAAGCAGATTCCGTTCCACCGAACGCCCAAGGTGCTCGACCGTACGGCCCCGCCGTTCCGTTATGCGACCGCGGAGCTGGGGCTCCTTCTTCTGATGCTCGTGGGCGGCGGTATCAACCTCGTCCAAGGTCGCTGGCTGAATGCGAGCTTCTGGCTCCTCAACAGCGGGTTCCTTCTCTACGCGATCGTGGTCCTGATGGGCCTGTCGGACATCCATCTGGCGTTCACCGCGAGCGAGACGCTCACACGGTTGCGCGGTCGCCTGAAAGACCGCGCCATGCACGCCGAGGCGACATGACCGGTGTCAGCGCGGCGGTCCGATATCTCGTGCCACCCGAGCGGCGAGCGCGGCGTTGAGCCGTCCGTTGGGGTGCTGGTCGCACGCGTGGTTGACTTGCTCGTCATCCCCAGAGCCGCGGTCCGTCGAGTAGTCGAGGACGGGAACGCCGGCCGCGGCGAGGTGGGCCCGCGTCACCTCGAGGAGATGGCGACTCTCGGGATGGTCACGGGCCCATGTGGGATGAATCACAACGTAGAGCTCGCCGTGAAACTGCGCGCGGTATTCTCGTCGCGCCTCCTCCAGAATCCGCGCCGTCAACTCCGCATCTCGATCGCTGAGCCGCAGCGGGAGGTTGACGTCGAACAAGGTCAGGAACCACGAGTGTGCCTTGACCCCGGCGAAGGCACGGTAGAGGCGCGTCGTATAGGGGCGACCCGCGTCGAACGAGCCGTCGCGCACCAGCGTGTCGCGGCTATCGATCGTGTAGTACGGGGATGTGTAGATCCAGAACGCGCGGGTATCGCCGATCGCTCGGCTGATGTGCGCGGGAAGGAGAAAATAGAGCGCGACGCCGCGATCCGACACGATCTCGCGCGGGAGCGTGCGAGCTTGTAGTCGGGCCAACATGTGCTGAGGTCCATAGCCGTGGACGCCATAGTTGTAGATGTTGTAGCCGCGGAGGGTCTCGGCGAGGCGGGCAGCGAGCGTGTCGGCATCGTCCAGTCCTTCGCCCATCGTCACGGAGCAGCCGAAGAGTATCATGTGCGGGTGGGACGGATCGTAGACCTGCTGCACCGTGCGGCGTCCGAACGCGTCCGTGCGATACGTGACGTCGTAGCACACAGCTCCGCCTGCCGTGTGTTTGACGACCCGGATCGTCCGATTGGCGGGAAGAACGTACCCGTATTCGGGTGCCGTCTCGACCGCCGCCGTTGCGTCGCCCCGCCAGGTGCGGAGCTCGGGGCGCGCCCAGCGGACGTACCCCCACGACAGCAACTCGGCGAGCGCAACGGAAGCGGCAACCGAACCGAGCAACAGCAGGAGGTTCGTGACGCCCGCGGCGAGCCGTTCGCCATGCCCACTCATCGAGACGGGTTCTCGACGCGCGCGCCCACGATCACGAGGGAAATCCCGCGGTGGACATCGATGCTGACGTTCCTGGGCGTTTTGCTGGCCGGCGCCGGATGCGCGGTCTCGCTACGTTCGAGGTCCGTCCCCGTGCTCGTGTACCACAGGATCGGCGCGGATCGACACCGGGCCGATCCCGAGTGGGTACCGCTCGACACGTTCGGGGAGCAGATGCGGTATCTCGCCGAGCAAGGCTATTCCACGTTGTCACTCTCCGACCTCGTGCGCTTCGTTCGCGGGGGCACTGCACCGCCGAAGGCGATCTGCATCACCTTCGACGACGGCTGGCGAAGTCAGCTCCTCGCCGTTCCCGTGCTTCACCAGCACGGCTTCAAGGCCGCGTTCCTCCTGTTTCCCGAGCGCGGAATCGAGGACCCGAATGGCGACTACCTTCGCTGGGGCGAGGCGCGAGAGCTCGCACGCGACCGGGCGTTCGAGATCGGCGCTCACAGCATGACGCATCCCTGGGATCGCGCAAGCAACCTCGTCACGTGGGCCGATGGATCGGTTCCGGGGCGCGGTATGTCTGATGTGCGCCACGAGGTCGAGGACTCGAAACGGGTGCTCGAGCGAGCGCTCGCGAGCCCGGTGACGATCTTCGCGTGGCCGATGGGCTGGTACAACGACGCGCTGATCGCGGTCGTACGTGACGCGGGATACGAGGGCGCCCTGACGACCAACCCCGGGGCGAACCGACGTGGCGATGATCCCTTCCGCCTCAGGCGGCTCTACGTCGACGGCTCGTGCACGATCGGGCAGTTCGCGGAGCTTCTGGAGACTCAGCGCTATCCGACGTGTGCCTCGGGGCAGACGCCGCCCACCGGCAGCAGGCTGTGAGCCTCGCCGCTCATCATCTCGCTCGCTCGGGATCGGGCGCTCGCGCGGCGCCGGACAACCCGCGCTTTCTGTCCTACGGCGATGGGATGCGCGTCGTCGCAGTGGTCGCGGTCATCGGCCTGCATGCGTCCGGTATCGGCGTCATGCGCTACCGTGAGCTCGACCCGTTCCAGTGGTGGAGCTTCAATATCGTCGACTCCCTCTGTCGTTGGGCGGTTCCCGTGTTCATCATGCTGAGCGGCGCGCTCATCCTCGACCCCGCACGCCACGAGTGTGCGCGCGCGTTCTATCGTAGGCGCCTTGCGCGCATCGGCGTCCCGCTGCTCGCGTGGGCCTCGTTCTACTTCTTCTGGACTTGGGGCTTCTATGGCGAGCCGGTCGATCTCGCCTTCATCCTCCGCTCGCTGCTCGACGGGTTGACCTACAACCACCTCTACTTCCTCTTCGTCGTCCTCGGGCTTTATGCAATCGCACCGTTGCTTCGGATCTACGTCACGCGGGTCCGCCGGGCGAACCAATGGGCGGTGGCAGTCGTCATGCTGGCGCTGCTGTCCTGCGGCATCCCGCAGGACGTGATCCCGATGAACGCATTCACGCGGTTCGTCCCCTTCGTGGGGTACTTTCTCGTGGGCATCCTGCTGCGAGAGCTGCCGGTGACGAGGCCTGTGCTCGCCGCCGCGCTCCTTGTTTTTTCCGCCGCCTCCGCGATCATCGCGATCGGCACCGGGCACCGCTTCGTGAACTGGGGTCCTGACGACTGGCGCTCGCTCGGCCTCTACGACACGCTCGGCACGCCGGTGGCGGTTCAGTCGATCGCGATGTTCGTCCTGCTCCGCGCTTGCTTCGCGGAGCGTCCCGCCGCTGGCCGGCACGCGTCCCGCTCCCTTCGGTGCCTGGCGCCGCTGGTGTTCGGGATCTATCTCACCCACCGGGCCGTCCACGATGTCCTCGCCGGCGTCACGCACCCGCTCGTGGCGAAGGCTGGGCTGGCGACCGTCGTGCTCCAGATCGCGTTGACGTTCGTCGTCAGCGCCACGGTGGTGGCGGTGATCCGGCGCCTGCCCTACCTCCGCCACGTCGTCGGCTGAGTTCACCAAACTCGACCGGGGGCATCGCGCGGTGCACGCCCGGGTCGACCGTACCGCGATTTATCAGACGCGGGACGGCGCCTCCTACCCCGCCAGCTTCACAACCGCGTCTCTATACGGAGCCGGCGACAGCATCGACGCTCTCGGTGCGCACCGGACCCGACCCGGAGCGGGAACCCCAGCGGCAGGGTGTCGCTCAGACCCGCGCCGGTCACCCAGCAGCGCCCCGTAACCTTGTTGTTTCCGGAGGACAGTGTGTCGCTTCCGGAGGACAGCGTCGCCAGGCCCCCCCAAGACGGACGCCTCCGAGCCGGATGCGGTCCCGCGAGGTAGGCCAGAGGCCGGGCTCCTGCGGAACCTTCTCACGCGCCTGGCATCGAACTTGCGTCCGAATCGACCGCGGAGGGTACAGCGATGGCACCGAGCATCACACTCCTGGATCTCGTGAATGCGGTCGCCGAGCACGCCCGCTCGGAGGCTGAGGTAATCGCCACGATCGTGTGCATGGTGAACCAAGGCCACGTGCGGCTCTGCGGAACCTTCAAAGGGGCGCGCTTCGACCTTACCACCCTCACTGCAGCCTGATCGAGGAAGGAGACAGCCATGTCGCTTGTTCCGGGGACGCGCTGCCGCTCGGCGCGTACCATCGTATTCCCGGGCGGAATCGTTCGACGTGCTACGCCGGGGACTCTCGTCTCGATGCGCGAGAACCTCGGCCGCGAGCTCTTCACGGTCACCTTCGACAGCGGCCAGAAGGTCATCCTCTTCGCCCACGAGATCGAGCTCGTGCCTGACGATCTCGCCGCGTAGCGAGCTACCGCGGGTGGGAGCTCGGCTCTCGAGCGGGGCGGGCGGTGGCGGGAAGGGGGCCGGGATCTGGGCTTCGCCTACGCGGC
>Ga0307471_100002536_pt1 | contig 10532 bp, 7 predicted proteins | sample atmos_gasesAM3C__2_FD_204566 | JGI IMG/M metagenome (GOLD analysis project Ga0307471, IMG submission 204566) | Hardwood forest soil microbial communities from Morgan-Monroe State Forest, Indiana, United States - atmos_gasesAM3C_515 | ecosystem: Environmental > Terrestrial > Soil > Temperate... | reverse complement strand
CGGAACGGAAACACGGCGTGTGCGCCACCCATTTGAGCGGCAACGCTTCCGCGGGCACGATCTGCTCGCGCACCAGGTTGGTGACCGGCACCTCGGCGGTCGGGATGAGGTAGAACGGCTGCGCGCCGCGCACCGCGAACAGATCCTGCTCGAACTTCGGCAGTTGCCCGGTGCCGACCAGCGCTTGCGCTTGCACCAGGTACGGCACGTGCACCTCGGTGTAGCCATGCTCGCGCGTATGCAGGTCCAGCATGAACTGCGCCAGGGCCCGGTGCAGGCGCGCCACCTGCGCGCGCATCACCACGAAGCGGGCGCCCGAGATGCGCGCCGCAGCCTCGAAGTCGAGCCCCGCGAGCCGCTCGCCGACCTCCACGTGATCGCGCGGCGGGAACGCGAACTGGCGCGGTTCGCCCCAGCGCCGCACCTCGAGGTTGGCGCTCTCCTCGTGCCCCTCGGGGACCGAGGCGTGCAGCAGATTCGGCAGCCCGAGCTGCCACTGTTCGAGCTCGGCCTGCACGGCTGCCAGCGCTGCTTCCGCCGCGCCGAGGCCCGCAGTGAGACTCTCGCCCTGGGCGATCAGCGCGCTCACGTCCGCGCCGCGCCCCTTGGCCGCCCCGACCGCCTTGGCGTTGGCGTTGCGCTCGGCGCGCAGCCGATCCACCTCCACCTGCCAGGGCTTGCGCTTCTCCTCCAGCGCCTTGAGCGCCGCCACATCGAGCGGGTAGCCGCGCCGCGCGAGATTGCGCGCCACGGCCTCCGGATCGGTGCGTAACAGCTTCGGATCGATCAAGCTTCAACCTTTCGATGCGGGCCGGGCCCGCAGGCGGGCGAGCGCCTCGCTGATTTTCACTTCCAGACCGCGGGGAACGGGTCGATAGTATCGCCGATCCGGCATCTCGTCCGGCAGGTAGCGCTCCCCGGCGGCGAACGCTTCGGGCTCGTCGTGTGCGTAACGGTAATCGCGCCCGTAGCCCAGGTTCTTCATCAGGCGCGTCGGCGCGTTGCGCAGCCGCAGCGGCACCTCCAGCGTGCCGAACTCGCTGACGTCCGCCATCGCCTCGCCCATGGCGACGTACACCGCGTTGCTCTTGGGCGCGCAGGCGAGATACACCACCACCGTGGCGATCGCCAGCTCGCCTTCCGGGGTCCCGAGGCGCTCGTAGGTCTCCCAGCCATCGAGTGCCAGCGCGAGCGCGCGTGGATCGGCGAGTCCGATGTCCTCCACTGCCATGCGCGCCACCCGCCGCGCGACATAGCGCGGATCGCACCCGCCATCGAGCATGCGGCACAGCCAGTAGAGCGCCCCGTCGGGATCGGAGCCGCGCACCGCCTTGTGCAACGCGGAGATCTGCTCGTAAAACTGATCGCCACCCTTGTCGAAGCGGCGCTGCCCGCCGGAGGCCACCTCCTGCGCCACCGCGACAGTCAGCACGCGCGCGGCGCCGCCGGCCGCCAACAGGCCCGCGGCCAGCTCCAGCATGTTGAGCGCCCGGCGCGCATCACCGTCGGCGGCGCGGGCGATGAGATCCAGTGCCGCCGGTTCCGCCTGCAGCTGCTCCTCACCGAGTCCCCGATCCGGATCGCGCAGCGCCGCCTGCAGCAGCTCGGTGAGATCCTCCACCGACAGGGCCCGCAATACGTACACGCGCGCGCGCGACAGCAGCGCGCTGATGACTTCGAAGGACGGATTCTCGGTGGTCGCGCCCACGAAAGTGAGCGTGCCGTCCTCCAGGTACGGCAGGAACGTATCCTGCTGCGCCTTGTTGAAACGGTGCACCTCGTCCAGGAACAGCAGCGTGGGTCGCCCGTCCTGGGCGCGCACGGCGCGCGCCGCCTCCACCGCGGCGCGGATGTCCTTCACGCCGGCCATGACGGCCGAGAGCGCGATGAACTGCGCGTTGGAAGCCCGCGCAATGAGCCGCGCGAGCGTGGTCTTGCCGGTGCCCGGCGGGCCCCAGAAGATCAGCGAGTGCAGTTGTCCGGTGGCGATGCTGGCGGACAAGGGCTTGCCGGGACCCAGCAGGTGTTGCTGGCCGACGAACTCGCTCACAGTGCGCGGGCGCATGCGGTCCGCGAGCGGTTGCAGCGCAGTCACGGCGCGCTCACTTGCGGGGTGTGCCGATCACATCGGTGCCCGCGGGCGGCGTGAAACTCAGCTCGCCCGGGGCCACCGGACCATTGCGCTCGATTTTCTCGAAACTGATGGTCGCGGTCTGGCCGAGTCGGTCCTCGAGGATCAGGCGTTTCAGATCCCCGTGCGCGAAGCCGAACAGCGCGCTGCGGAAATCCGCCTCGGCGCCGCGCGGCTCCACCAGCACCCACTCGAGCCCCAGGCGCTCCCCGGCGGGGCTGATGCTGAAGCTCTTGTGCAAGTCCGCCGCGCCCGACAGCAACATGGCAGGCGTCGCCGACAGCGCGGCGTCGACCGGCTTCACCGTCACCTGCTGCAGATCGCGGTCGAGAAACCACAGGTTCGTTCCGTCGCAGACCATGAGTTGCCCGTAGCCGGCGGCAGCGCCGCCGCCGGAGGCGCGCTGCGGCGGATGGATCTCCCAGCTGAACTTCCCCGGACGCGCCACGATGAGCGTGCCGGTGGCGCGGTCGATTTCGCGGCCGTGCGGATCGACGAGGGTCTGCAGGAAACTCGCGCGCAGGGTTTTGAGATCATCCAGGTAGCTGTCGAGCGGGGTGGCGGATGCCTGCGCCGCGACGCCCGCAGCGAGCGCGCTCAGCAGCCACGCCGCGGCCCCCACAGGCAGGTGTGCCAGGAGCGACACCTTCAGTCCTCCGGCGGCGCGGGCGCCAGCACGTCGCGCGCGCCATTGGCCTGCAGCGGGCCCACCAGCCCCGCCTGCTCCATCCCTTCCAGCAGCCGCGCCGCGCGGTTGTAGCCGATCTTCAGCCGCCGCTGCACGTACGATATGGAGGGCTTGCGCTCGCTCGTTACGATGCGCACCGCCTCGTCGTACAGCGGATCCTGCTCGGCCTCCTCGCCGCCATCGCCGCCGTTGCTCTCCTCCTCGCCCGACAGTCCCGGGATCGGGAATCTGGGACCCGACAGCACTTCCTCGAGGTAGTTCGGCGGGTGCGGCGTCTTCAGCGCCTCCACCACGCGATGCACTTCCTGGTCGGATACGAACGCACCGTGCACGCGGGTGGGGAGCGAGGTGCCCGGGGGCAGATACAGCATGTCGCCGTGCCCGAGCAGCGTCTCGGCGCCCATCTGGTCGAGAATGGTGCGCGAGTCGACCCGCGCCGAGACCTGGAAGGCGATGCGGCAGGGAATATTCGCCTTGATGAGTCCGGTAATCACATCGACCGACGGTCGCTGGGTCGCGAGTACCAGGTGAATGCCCGAAGCGCGCGCCTTCTGCGCCAGGCGCGTGATGAGTTCCTCAACTTTCTTGCCGACGATCATCATCATGTCGGCGAACTCATCGACCACCACCACCACGTAGGGGAGCGGCGTCAGGTCCAGGATCTGCCTCTGATCGATGCTCGGGTCGTTGGCGGCCCTGAGCATCATCACCGGATCGCGTATCGGCCTGCCGGCGTCGCTGGCATCCTTCACCCGCCGGTTGAAGCCGGCGATGTTGCGCACGCCGAGCGCCGCCATGAGCTGGTGGCGGCGATCCATCTCGGCCACACACCAGCGCAGCGCGTTGGCGGCCTGTTTCATGTCGGTCACCACCGGCGCCAGCAGATGCGGGATGCCCTCGTACACTGAGAGCTCCAGCATCTTCGGGTCGATCATGATGAGGCGCACGTGCTCGGCGGTGGACTTGTAGAGCAGCGACAGCACCATCGCGTTGAGCGCGACCGACTTGCCCGAGCCGGTGGTGCCTGCGATCAGAAGATGCGGCATGCGCGTCAGGTCGGCGACCACCGGCTGGCCGCCGATGTCCTTGCCGAGCGCCAGCGCCAGCGGCGAGTGCATCTCGTCGTAGGCCCGCGAGCGGATGATTTCCCCGAGCGTGACCACCTCACGTTTCTCGTTGGCGATCTCCAGTCCCATCACGCTCTTGCCCGGAATGACCTCCACCACGCGCACGCTCAGCACCGACAGCGCGCGCGCCAGGTCCTTGGCGAGCGCCGTGATCTGGCTCGCCTTCACGCCCGGCGCCGGGCGCAGCTCGAAGCGCGTGACCACCGGGCCCGGCTGCACCGCCACCACCTCCGCATCGATGGTGAAGTCCTTGAGCTTCATCTCCACGAGTCGCGACAGCGCCTCGAGCGCCTCGGCGGAATACAGCGCCTCGCGCGGCGGCGGATCATCCAGCAGCTTCAGTGGCGGCAGCTCGCTCGCCTTGGGCGGATCGAACAGCGGCACCTGGCGTTCGCGCTCGACGCGCGCGCTTTTCTCGACCACCGGCAGCGGCGGCTCGATGCGCGGTGGCGCCCGCGTGGCGGACTTTTTCTGATCGCTCTCCATCGCCTCCTTGCGCGCCTGGCGCCGTTCGCGCCCTTCCGCGGCATCGCGCGCCGCGGCCGAGCGCGAGCGCAGGCGGCCGATTCCGGCCCAGGCGAGCGCACCCAAGCGGTCCATGATGGTGAGCCAGGAAACGCCAAAGGCGAGTGACAGACCCGCCATCCAGGCGGCGATCATCACCAGCGTCGCGCCGAGAAAATCCAGCCCCGCAACCAGGCCCTCACCCACCACGCTTCCCACCACGCCGCCGGCCGTCTGCCGCAGCGCCCCGGGCTGCCAGTGCAGCGTCGTCAGCCCGCAGCTCGCCACCAGCACCAGCACGAACCCCGCGATGCGCACCAGGGTGTTGGCGCGCGAGGCGCCTTCCGCCTTCATGCGGCGCTGCAGGCCCCAGCAGGCCGCCCCCAGCACCAGCGGGAACAGGTACGCCGGGCGCCCAAAGAGAAAGAACAGCACATCGGCGAGCCACGCGCCGACGATGCCGATACGGTTGTGCAGCGGCGCGGAGTTGCCGGTGAAGGAAAATCCGGGGTCATCGGGGCTGTAGGTGAGCAGCGCCATGAGCAGCACCAGCGCCACGATACCCAGCGCGATGATGGCGCTCTCGCGCAAGCCGCGGGTCACGGCCGATGTGAAGCGCGAAGCCGCGCGTGCCGACGCAGAGGTTTCAGCCAATCCCATGATTCTCCGTCTTAAGATAGACGGCTGCCATTATAGGGCTTGGTACCATGCACGCCATGACGACCACCCGGCACAGTCGCCTCATCATCTTGGGCTCCGGACCCGCGGGCTACAGCGCCGCTGTCTATGCCGCGCGCGCCAATCGCGCGCCGCTGCTGATCACCGGCGTGGAGCAAGGCGGACAGCTCATGACGACCACCGAGGTCGACAACTGGCCGGGCGATGTCGAGGGGCTGCAGGGGCCGGCGCTCATGGAGCGCATGAAGCGCCACGCCGAGCGCTTCGCCACCGAGATCGTGAACGATCACGTGCAGGCCGTGGATCTCGCCGTGCGGCCCTTCAGGCTGCGCGGCGACGCCCGTGCTTACAGCTGCGACGCGCTCATCATCGCCACCGGCGCGACGGCCCGCTACCTGGGGCTGCCTTCGGAGGACCGCTTCCGTGGCCGTGGCGTCTCGGCGTGCGCTACCTGCGACGGTTTCTTCTTTCGCAACCAGCGCGTCGCCGTAGTCGGCGGCGGCAACACCGCGGTCGAGGAGGCGCTGTACCTGTCGCACATCGCGCAACACGTCACGCTGGTGCACCGGCGCGACAAGCTGCGTGCGGAAAAGATCCTGCAGGAGCGGCTGTTCCGCGAAGTGACCGCGGGCAAGATGTCGGTGATCTGGAACCACACGGTCGATGAGGTGCTGGGCAACGAGCACGGCGTGAGCGGCGTACGGCTGCGCTCGCTCATCGGTGGCACGCCGCAGGGGCTCCCCGTGACCGGCTTGTTCGTCGCCATCGGCCACATCCCCAACACGGCCCTGTTCGAGGGGCAGCTCGCCATGCGCGCCGGCTACATCACGGTGCGCAGCGGACTCGATGGCGAGGCCACGACCACCAGCGTGCCGGGCGTGTTTGCAGCCGGGGACGTCGCCGACCACGTGTACCGCCAGGCCGTCACCTCGGCGGGCGCCGGCTGCATGGCGGCGCTCGATGCGGACCGCTATCTCGAGACGCTCGACACGCAACCGCACGGCTAGATCACACCACAGCCATGCCCAGGGACAAGGCCGAATTTCGCCGCAGCATCCACGAGCTCGAACCGCAGCAGTGGAATGCCTTGGGCGCGGACCGTAATCCCTTTACGCGCCACGAGTTCCTCGCAGCTCTCGAGCACACGCATTGCGTGGGTCGAGGCACCGGCTGGGAACCGCGCTACCTCGCCCTGCACGATGCCAGGGGGCTCGCGGCGGCGGCGGCCACGTTCGTCAAGACGCATTCGTTCGGTGAGTTCGTGTTCGACTTTGCCTGGGCGCGCGCCTACGAGCGCGTCGGCCGCCGTTACTACCCGAAGCTCACCCTCGCCGCGCCCTTTACTCCCGCGACCGGACCGCGCCTGCTGGTACGCGCCGATCTGGATCGGGACGCACTCAGCGCGCGCTTGCTCGAGTGCCTGGAAGAGCACGCCGCGAGCCACGGATTGTCCGGGGTGCATGCGCTGTTTCTCGATGAGCCGGCGCGCGCGGCCTGCGCGCAGCGCGGCTGGCTGTTGCGACGCGACTGCCAGTTTCACTGGACCAATCGCGGTTACGCGAGTTTCGACGACTATCTGGGCACCTTCACCGCCGAGAAGCGCAAGAAGGCGCGTCGCGAGCGTCGCCGCGTCACGGATGCGGGCGTGCGCTTCGAGACGCGCTTCGGCGGCGAGCTCGACGAGCCGCTCCTCGACCGCATCTATGACCTGCACCGCGACACCTTTGTGCGCCACGGGCACGAACCGTATCTGACGCGTGCGTTCTTCAGCGCGGTGGCGCGCGCGTTGCCGGAATCCTTCATGGTGAAGCTCGCCGTGCACGGACGCGCGGTGGTGGCGGCCGCGATCTTCTTCTGCTGCCCGGAGGCGCTCTTCGGTCGCTACTGGGGGGCGGCCGCCGACTACCACAGCCTTCATTTCGAGGCGTGTTATCACCAGGGGATCGAGTTCTGCATCGAGCGGCGCATCGCGCGTTTCGAGCCCGGCACTCAGGGTGAGCACAAAGTGAGCCGCGGGTTCGAGCCCGCCATCACCTGGTCTGCGCACTACATTGCCGATGCGCAGTTCCGCGCCGCCATTGCCGAGTACCTGGCGCGCGAGGCGGGGGCCGTGGAAGCCTACGCGCTGGAGGTGCAGGGGCACGTCCCCTTTCGTGGCCGGCGTCCCGCCGGGCTGGCGTGAAAACCATCACCTGGCTGTCGCCGCAGGACGCGCCGGAGTGGTTTCCGCCGCTCGAGCAGGCGCTGGAGGATCCCAGCGGGTTGCTGGCGGCCGGTGGCGACCTGTCACCCGAGCGCCTTATCGCCGCCTACCGGCGCGGGATCTTTCCGTGGTACTCGCCGGGTCAGCCGGTGCTGTGGTGGTCGCCCGATCCGCGCGCGGTGCTGTTCCCCGAGGAGTTTCACTGCACGCGCAGCCTCGCCAAGACACTGCGCAACGGCGGCTTCAGTTACTCCATGGATGGGGACTTCGCCGCCGTCATCGATGGGTGCGCTGCGCCGCGCGCGGCAAGTCCCGGCACCTGGATCACCTCCGACATGCGCGCCGCCTACCTCGAGCTGCACCGCCTCGAGCACGCTCACAGCATCGAGATCCGGCGCGATGGCGCGCTGGTGGGCGGACTGTACGGGGTGCGCCTGGGGGGAGTGTTCTTCGGGGAGTCGATGTTCAGCCGCGAGCGTGACGCCTCCAAGGCCGCGCTCGCGCACCTGGTCGCGGTGTGCCGGCGCAACAGTCTGGCGGTGATCGATTGCCAGCTTCCCTCGCGCCACCTCACGACTCTCGGCAGCCGCACCATCCCGCGCAGCCAGTTCCAGGCCCTGCTGCGCGAGCACGCGCGCACGCCGTCAGCGGCGCTCGCGGCCCCGTGAGGCGCGCTCTGAGCAAATTGCAACCGGAGCGCGCTTTGTGCTCCAATTCGCGCCCCCGGAGCCCTTAAGGGTGGTATGTCCAAAGAAGACGCGATCCAGATGGAAGGCGAGGTCGTCGAGACCCTGCCCAATACGACTTTCCGGGTGAAACTGAAGAATGGCCACGTGGTGACCGCGCATATCTCCGGCAAGATGCGCAAAAACTACATCCGCATCCTGACCGGCGATGCGGTCACCGTGGAGATGACCCCCTACGATCTGACCAAGGGTCGCATCATCTATCGCGGCAGGTGACCGCCGGCTTACGCAGGCACGGTGGGCAGCTGCGTCGGCTCGTACTGCAGCGCCAGCTGCGTGCCATCCTCTGAAACCGACACGCGCACGTGGCCACCGCCGGCGAGCCGGCCAAACAGCAGTTCCTCGGCCAGCGGGCGCTTGATGTGCTCCTGGATGGTGCGCGCCATGGGTCGGGCGCCCATCTTCGGATCGTAGCCTTCCTTGGCGATCCAGCGCCGCGCGGCATCGTCGAGGGTGATGGTGACGCCCTTCTGCTCGAGCTGCGCCTCCACTTCGACGATGAGCTTGTCGACCACGCGCTCGATGGTGACCGGATCCAGCGACGCGAACTGGATCACGGCATCGAGGCGATTGCGGAACTCGGGCGTGAAAATGCGGCGGATCGCCTCCAGGCCGTCGCTGGCATTATCGGCGTGCGTGAAGCCGATCGACGGGCGCGCCATCTCCAGCGCGCCGGCGTTGGTCGTCATCACGATGATCACGTGGCGGAAGTCGGCCTTGCGACCGTTGTTGTCGGTCAGCGTGCCGTGATCCATCACCTGCAGCAGCAGGTTGAACACATCGGGGTGCGCCTTCTCGATCTCATCGAGCAGCAGCACGCAGTGCGGGTGCTTGGTGATCGCCTCGGTGAGCAGGCCGCCCTGATCGAAGCCCACATAGCCGGGCGGCGCGCCGATCAGGCGCGACACGGTGTGCCGCTCCATGTATTCGGACATGTCGAAACGCAGGAACTCCACGCCCATGGCGATCGCGAGCTGCCGCGTGACCTCGGTCTTGCCGACGCCGGTGGGGCCGGCGAACAGGAAACTGCCGACCGGCTTGCGCGCCTCGCCCAGGCCCGAGCGCGCCATCTTGATGGCGGCGGCCAGCGAGTCGATCGCCTTGTCCTGCCCGAAGATCACCAGTTTCAGGTTGCGCTCGAGGTTCTTGAGGATCTCACGGTCGGAGGTCGAGACGTTCTTGGCCGGAATGCGCGCCATGCGCGCCACGACGTCCTCGATGTGGCGCACTTCGACCGTCGCTTCGCGCTCGGCGATGGGTTTCAGCCGCGCGCGCGCGCCGGCCTCATCAACCACGTCGATGGCCTTGTCGGGCAGATGGCGCTCATTGATGTGCCGCGCGGCCAGTTCGGCCGCCGCGCGCAGCGCCTCGTCGGCATAGGTGATGCCGTGATGTTCCTCGAAACGCGGCTTGAGTCCGAAGAGAATGTCGATCGTTTCCGCCACCGACGGTTCCACCACGTCGATCTTCTGAAAACGCCGCGCGAGGGCGTGGTCCTTCTCGAAGATGCCGCGGTACTCGTGGTAGGTCGTGGAGCCGATGCAACGGATCTCGCCGTTGGTCAGCACCGGCTTGATGAGGTTGGAGGCGTCCATCACGCCGCCGGACGCGGCGCCGGCGCCAATGACGGTGTGGATCTCATCGATGAACAGAATCGCGCCGGGGAGCTTCTTCAGCTCGGTGATCACGCCCTTGAGGCGCTTCTCGAAATCGCCGCGGTACTTGGTGCCGGCGATCAGGGCGCCCATGTCGAGTGCGAAAATGGTGCAGTCGGACAGCACCTCGGGCACCTTGCCCTCGACGATCAGGCGCGCGAGGCCTTCGGCGATCGCCGTCTTGCCGACGCCGGCTTCACCGACGTAGAGCGGATTGTTCTTCCGGCGGCGGCACAGGATCTCGATGGTGCGTTCGACTTCGAGCTTGCGGCCGATGAGCGGGTCGATGCGCCCGTCCTGCGCCATGCGATTGAGATTGGTGGTGTACTTCTCGAGCGCGCTGCCGCCCTCGCCTTCGCGTTCGCCATCTCCGGACGCATCCTCCTTGTCGGTCTTCTCCTCGGCGATCTTGGACATGCCGTGGGAGATGTAGTTGACGGCATCCAGGCGCGTGACGTGCTGGCGGTTGAGCAGGAACACCGCGTGACTCTGCTTCTCGCTGAAGATCGCGACCAGCACGTTGCTGACGCCGACTTCCTTCTTGCCGCTCGACTGCACGTGAAAGACGGCGCGTTGCAGCACCCGCTGGAACCCGAGCGTCGGCTGCACCTCGCGCTCTTCGCCCTCCTCGAGCCGCGGGGTCGACTGGTCGATGTGGTCCTTCAGCTCCTGTTTGAGCTTGATGGTGTCCGCGCCGCAGGCGCGCAGCACTTCGCGCACCTTCGGGGTGTCGAGGATCGCGAGCAGCAGGTGCTCGACCGTCAGGTACTCGTGACGCGCCTCGCGCGCCTGGTGGAACG
>Ga0307471_100002535_pt1 | contig 10533 bp, 9 predicted proteins | sample atmos_gasesAM3C__2_FD_204566 | JGI IMG/M metagenome (GOLD analysis project Ga0307471, IMG submission 204566) | Hardwood forest soil microbial communities from Morgan-Monroe State Forest, Indiana, United States - atmos_gasesAM3C_515 | ecosystem: Environmental > Terrestrial > Soil > Temperate... | reverse complement strand
ACATGCCTCCGCCGGCGGCGAAGCCCGAGGACGACTGGTGGCTGGACGCCGCCCGCCGGCCGCTCGGCGCGTACTACCGGGTCGACACCCGGTCCGTGACGGACATGCACGTGGCCCTGCACGACGTCGGTGTGCTCTACGCGAGCGCCATCTGTCACGATGGCTGGCTTCGCGGACGCCGCGCCGGGGGCGGCGCGGATATGCGCGCTGCAGGCCGTCGCGGGGCTGGGGCCCCGCCGGCCGAGGCGCCCCTAACTAGGGAGTACTGGACGATCCCGCCGATGGAGGCCTCGTCGGACGCGGGCGGCCACGCGTTCGTCATCCTCGGCTACACGCCTGCCGGCTTCATCATCCAGAGCTCGTGGGGCGCCGGCTGGGGTACCCGCGGTCTCGCCATCCTCACGTACCAGGACTGGACCGACAACGCCATGGACTGCTGGGTGACGCAGCTCGGTGTCGCGACCGATCAGCACGTCGAGATCGCCCGCTCGCCGTCCCTGCGTGTGAGCCGCGGCAAGGTCCAGCTCGCCGCGGACGGTACGCTGCGCGACCGCGAGATCTCGCCGTTCGTCATCGACATGGAGAACAACGGTCGCTTGTCGGGCAGCGGCGTGTTCCGGACGCAGCGGAGCGACGTCGAGGCGCTGACGAATTTTCATATCGGCGAGGCGCGCAAGAAGTGGGGCCTCAAGAGCGGCGAGCCGACCGATATCGCCATCTACGCGCACGGCGGGCTGACCGGCGAGGAGACGGCGGCCGAGACGGCGGCGTCCTGGATCCCCGCCCTCTATGAGGCGCGGATCTTCCCGATCTTTCTCATGTGGGAGACCGACCTCTGGTCGACCCTGAAGAACCGGCTGGCCGATCTCGTCACGGACCAGCCCCGACCGACCGGTGGGTTCGTGGATCAGCTCAAGCGGTTCTGGAACCGCCGGCTGGAGCGGCTCCTGGCGCCGGCCGGATCGGTCATCTGGGGCGAGATGAAGCAGAACGCGGACTGCATCACGGCGGTCGCGGAGAGCGGCGGGCGCATCCTCTACGAGAGCGCGATGAAGTCTCCGTGGTTCACGAAGACGCCGGCGCGCTTGCACCTCATCGGCCACTCGGCGGGCTCGATCGTGCACTGCTACGTGGTCGATCGCCTGGCCGCTCTCGGCTGGAAATTCGAGAGCGTCAGCTTCATGGCGGCAGCGGCAACGGTCGACCTCTTCGATCGGACGCTCTGGCGCCGGCTCCAGGACAAGACGGTGCGCGAGTTCCGCTCGTTTCTCCTCACCGACGCCGCCGAGGAGCAAGACGCGACCTGCCGGCCGCTCCTCGGCTACGGTCGCTCGCTGCTCTACCTCGTGTCGGAGTCGTTCGAAGGCGGCAAGCGCACGCCGATCCTCGGCATGCAGAAGTACTTTGCCGACCAGGTGGCGTCCCGCAGGCTCGCGAGCGTCAAGGTGTGGACGTCGCCAGGGTCCGTCACCGCCAGCACGACCCACGGTGGCTTCGACAATGACCCGCTCACGATGGCGTCGATCATCAGGCTGATCAGGAAGGAAAAGGTCTGAGCGAGCAGAAGCGAGGAGGAGGAGGGTCTGATCCCTCCTCCTCCTCGAAAGGACGGAGCGCTACTGACCCTTGACCATGAAATGCGCCCGGCGATTCTGGCTCCAGCAGTCCTCGCTGGCCTCCATGCACATCGGACGTTCCTTGCCGTAGCTGATGATCGAGATCCGGTTCGAGCGAACGCCGCGCGAGACGAGGTAGTTCATCGACGCCTTCGCGCGCCGGTCGGCCAGCGCCAGGTTGTACTCGCTGGTCCCGCGCTGATCGGCGTGTCCCTCGATCAGGATCAGTTGCTTGGGGTTGGCCTTCATCGACTCCGCGTTGGCGTCGAGGACTTCGGCGTCTTCGGCGCGGATGTCGTACCGGTCGAAGTCGAAGCGGATGTCCTTGAGCTGCGCCGAATTCGTGAATTCACGCGGATTGGGTCTGGCGGCGTTGCCCTGTCCGTGCGCGCCCCCCGCGCCCCCCGCGGCACCCCCGGCAGACGTGAAGCCGCGGCCGTCCGGTCCGCCCGTCGAGCCGTCCGCCGAGCCGTCCGTCGCGAATGGATTCTTCGCGCAACCGGCCAGGAGAGGTCCACAGACCAGGAGCGCCAGAGCGATCTTCGAAATGCGCTTCACCATTAGTTCCTCCCTTTGAGAGCCCGGGAGTGGGCTACGACTCGCTCGCGCGCCACGCCCGTCGCGTGCGAGTTGCACATCCGATGCCGCGACGCGCCGGGCCAGTTATGGCCAAATATCGAGAGATAACCCCCTGGTTTGGCGCGGGGCGGGCCGGCCGCCCCGGCCCCCCGCGGCCGGCTTTCGATGACAGAACGTCAGGGAAAGCTCGCCAACCAGGCACGTCCGCGGTCTCGCGGACGACGCTCGACGAAGTGCGCGCCTAAAGATCGAGGAGGACATCGACATGAAGTTCGGGTTGAGCCCGCTGCAGGCCGGGGGAGATTTCGAGGACACCATCCGCGAATGCGAGCGCGCCGAGGCGGCGAGGTTCGACTCGGTCTGGCTCGGCGAGCACCACAACAATCGAACGCTCTATCCCGCGCCACTCGTCGGGCTGGCCGCGATCGCCAGCCGCACGCGCACCGTTCGCCTCGGGACAGCCGTGCTCCTGCTCCCGCTGTACTGGCCGCTCGCCGTCGCGGAGGAGGGCGCGATGGTGGACATGATCTCGTCGGGCCGCCTGATTCTCGGCGTAGGAGCCGGGTATGCGCCCGAGGAATTCGCGGCCTTCGACGTGTCGCTCAAGGAGCGCGCGAGCCGCCTCGACGAGGCCGTGCCCTTGATCCAGCGGCTCTGGACCGAAGAGAAGGTGACGCACGCCGGGCGGCACTATCGCGTCACGAATGCGACCGTGTATCCGCGGCCGGTCCAGCGCCCTCGCCCGCCCATCTGGTTCGGCGGGTGGGTCGATCCGGCCGTCCGCCGCGCCGGGCGTCTGGGCGAGGCATGGCTGGGCGGCCCGTCGGCGAAGCTCGACGAGGTCGCGGGGTGCGTACGCCTCTACCGCGAGGCCCGGAAGGAAGCGGGACGTGACCCGGCCACCGGCGAGGTCGCGCTCATGCGCTACGTCTTCGTCGCCGAGAATGTCGAGCGCGCTCGCGCGATCGCGGGAGCCGGCTTCATCCGGGCGTTCGAGGACACGTACTTCCGCTGGCCGCATCCGATCGTGAAGCGTCCGGCGGGCGAGCTCACCATCGAGCGGCTCGCGAACGATCGGATCATCCTGGGCGACCCAGCGGAATGCATCCGTCAGATCGAGCGCTTCCAGAAGGAGATCGCGCTCGGCCATCTCATCTTCCGGGTGTCCGCGCCCGGTATTCCACGCGACGAGGTAGCGCGCTCGATGAATCTCCTCACGCGGGAAGTCCTGCCGGCCTTCGCCTGAGAGCCGGGAGATGATCATGACTCTGCTTCGCGGCGTCGCGGCGGTGGTGCTGTGTGTCGTTGTCGTCTCGGTCGCGCACGCGACGGAGTCGATGTGGGACGCGCTGCGCGCGCCGGGCAGCGTCGTCATATTGCGCCACAGCTACGCGCCCGGCGGATTCGATCCGCCGACCGCGCGACTCGACGACTGCTCGACGCAGCGCAACCTGGACGCGAACGGGCGCGCGCAGGCGGCGCGCGTCGGCGAGGCCTTTCGCCGGAGCGGCATCGAGATCGGTGTGATATTGTCCAGCCCGCGCTGCCGGTGCCTGGACACCGGGCGTCTCGCGTTCGGTCGCGCCCAGGCGTGGGAGCCGCTGCAGGGCGCGCTTGACGACACCGAGCGCCGCCAGCGCCAGCTGGCCGAGATCCGGCGCACTATCGCGGCGCACCGCGACGGGCCGGTGCTGGTCTTGATCACGCACGGCAGCGTCGTCAGCGATCTGACCGGGCTCAACATACGGATGGGCGCGTTCGTCGTACTCAGGCGCGGCGGCGCCGACGGAACCCACGCGGTTGCGGGTGAGTTGTACGTCGAGTGAGCGTCACGATCCTCGAGCCGTGCCGATCCGTTCCGAAGGGGAGGAACTCATGAAGCGTACGGGATTGCTGCTCGCCCTCTCACTCCTGGTCATGTCGTGCGCGACGATGCAGGCCTCCGGCCCCGAGCTTCTGGGGCGCGCCGCGAAGGCGATGGGCGGCGCCGACGCCCTCGGCGGCGTCAAGACCATCCAGATGAAGGGAACCGCCCGCCAATGGGAGCCCGAGCAGTCGCTGGTGGCCGGCGGCGAGATGCGCTTCGCGAACGAGGCGACCTTCGATGCCGTCACCGACGTGACCACTGGCGCCTCGCGGATCGACTGGGTGCGCAAGTTCGAGTACCCGGCCCCCCGCACGTTCACGTTCAGCGAGCTCGTGACGCCCGACGCCGGCTACGTGGCCGGCATCGATTCCAACGGGCGCAACAAGCAGAGCCTCGAGTCGAACCCGCCGGCCCATTCGATGTCAGGGCTCCGGCTGGCGACCTCCCAGCGCGAGCTCCGGCGCGGCTCGCCGCTCCTGGTTCTCGACATGCTGAAGAATCCCGACCGTCTCGCCGCGGCCTCGCCGGTCACGATCGGCGGCGTCATCTATCCCGCCGCCGGCTACCGGGTGGGCGACCAGACGTTCACCGTCCTGTTCGATCCCTCGACGTCGCTGCCGGCCCGCGTCCGCACGCTCGACTACGACAACATCTGGGGTGACGTCACCTACGACCTGGTGCTGTCGGACTGGAAGGCGGTCGACGGCGTGCAGGTCGCGATGAGCCGGAAGTACGAGCTGAACGGCAAGACCATCATGGACGTGAAGATCACCGAGGCGAAGATCAATGCGCCCATCGCCGCCGACCGGCTCACGATCCCGGCCGCGTTCAAGACCGGCGCCGCGAAGCCCGCGAGCGGGCCGGTGCCGTACCAGTGGGTTATCCGCCGGCAGTTCATCGGCACCTACCTCGATTCGGACTCTCCGAGCTACGACACGAAGGCGACGACCGGGCTCCGGCTCGAGGAGCGCGCCGTCGGCGTCCAGCACGTGGTCGGCGGCAGCCACAACAGCCTGATCGTCGAGATGAAGGAGTACCTGATCGTCTTCGACGCGCCGGTGAGCGACTGGCAGGCCAACTGGATTCTCAACGCCGCGAAGGCAAAGTATCCCAACAAGCCGGTGCGGTTCCTGGTCCTGACCCACCATCACATGGATCACACCGGCGGCGTCCGCGCGTTCGCGGCCCAGGGCGCGACGATCGTGGTCGGCCAGGGCAACGGCGAGCATTTCCGCCGCGTGCTGGCGGCACCCTTTACGCGCAATCCTGATCTGACCTCTCGCGATCTCACGGGAACTGCGGTCGCCGAGGTCGTTGACAAGCGCATCTTCAGCGACGGCACCCGCGAGGTCGGCGTCTACCTGATCGACAACCCGCACGCCAACGGCCTCTTGATCGGCTACGTCGCCGACGCCAAGATCGGCTTCGTCACCGACCTCTGGAGCCCGGGCGCCGGGGCGCTACCCGACAAGCTGAACCCGAACCTTGCCGCGGTCGTGGCCGGCGTGAAGAAGACGGGGATCACCCCGACGAAGTTCGCGGGCGGCCACGGATCGATCGCCGATTACGCGCCGCTGGCGGCTCTCGAGGGGAAGTAGTCCGAAGGGGAATAACCCGCCGACACGAGGAGGGATGCGATGCCCACGACGCTTCTGATGTTGCCGCCGCAGACCGCGACGACGCGCGCCTGGGCATCGCGTCTCAAGACGGCGCTGCCGGAGATGCAGATCGTGGTCCCCGAGAGCGCCGACGAGGCCGCGCGCGCGGTCGGCGAGGCCGACGCCGCCTTCGGCACCATGCCCGAGAAGCTCCTGCGCGAGGCGCGGAAGCTCCGCTGGCTCCAGGCGCCGCAGGCGGCGCCGCCCGCCGGGTATTACTATCCGGCGCTGATCGCGCACCCGGTCGTCGTCACGAACTTCCGCGAGATCTACAACGACCACATCGGCGCGCACATCATGGCCTTCGTGCTGGCCTTCGCGCGCGGATTCCAGCACTACTTCCCGCGCCAGGTGAAGCGTGAGTGGCGGCGCGAGCCGGACGACACGGGCGTCATCCACCTGCCAGACGCCACCGCGCTCATCGTGGGCGTCGGCGGGATCGGCAGCGAGGCGGCGCGCTTGGCCGCGGCGTTCGGCATGCACGTGATGGGCGTGGACGCGCGGCGGCGCGAGGCGCCCCCCGGCGTCGTGAAGCTCGACGGGCCCGACGCGCTCGACGCGCTTCTACCGCTCGCCGACTTCGTGATCCTCACGGTCCCTCACACGCCGGCTACGGAGGGGTTCATGAATCGCGCGCGCTTCCAGCGGATGAAGCGCACGGCGTTCTTCATCAACATCGGGCGCGGCATGACGACGCGGCTCGACGACCTGGTGGCGGCGCTCCGGGCGGGGGAGATCGCCGGCGCCGGCCTCGACGTCTTCGAGCAGGAGCCGCTGCCGGTCGACCACCCACTGTGGACGATGCCGGGCGTCCTCATCACGCCGCACACCGCCGGGCACGGCCCGTTCCTCGACGACCGGCGCCTGGAAGTCTTGCTCGATAACTGCCGGCGCTTCCTCGGTGGCCAGCCGCTTCGCAACGTCGTCGACAAGGCCAACTGGTTCTAGCGCCTGCGGCCACTGACCGTCCTATCGGGCTCGCCGTCTAACTAGAAGTTAGGGCCCCATTCGGAATTGGCGTCGATGACCGACCATCGGGAACCGGGCAAGATCATTTTGCTCAACGGAGCGTCGAGCGCGGGGAAATCGACGCTCGCCCGCTCGTTGCAGCAGCAGTTGCCCGAACCGTTCATGCATTGGTCGTTCGACCATCTGCGCGAGTCCAACGCTTTGCCCATGGCGCGCATTCGAAACGGCGAGCTCGACTGGGCGCGCATGCGCCCTGCCGTTTTTGACGGGTTCCATCGATCTCTGTCAGCCTTCGCGACGGCCGGCAACAACCTGATCGTGGATCACATCATCGAGCAAGAGCAGTGGATGGCCGATCTCGTCCAGCTGCTCGAGCCGTTCGACGTGTTCTTCGTCGGGGTGCACTGCCCGTTGCCGGAGCTGGAGCGACGGGAACGGCGAAGGGATGACCGCCGCCCCGGCGAGGCACGCAGGGACTTTCAGAGCGTGCATCGTTTCACGGAGTACGACCTCGACATTGATGCAACCCGGCCGACTGAGGACAACGTCGCGAGGCTGATCGCGGCGTGGAAGGCGCGAAGTCGGCCGACGGCGTTTGAGCGCATGGCGACAAAGCGCTCAGGCGGCAAGCCATGAACGCTCGCCGGCCGGATTACTCCGGGCCGCTCGCGAACCAGAGACGGGGGTCGGCGGCGCGAACGCGCGCCGTCGGTAGCCCGAGCTCGCGGCGCACGATGTTGGTGCCCTCGACCAGCGACACGCACTTGTAGTACGCGATCCGCCGGCTCAGGCCCTCGCGCCCGAAGCCGCAGTCGGTGGTGATCACCAGCCGCTCAGGCGGGATGTACTCGAGCGCCCGACGGATCAGCCGCGCCACCTGCTCGGGCGGCTCGACCACCGTGTTGCAGTGGCTGATCACGCCGATGCCGATCTTCTTGTCGGTGCGGTACTTGCCGAAGAGCGGCAGGTCGCGGCCGTTCGTGCTGGCGCACTCGAACGTGATCACGTCGCCGTCGAGCTGGAGCAGGTGCGGCAGCGCGCGCTCGTAGCTCGGCACCTCCCAGTACACGCGCTGCTGGTTCGGGTTGCCCCAGCACGTGTGCACCCAGATCTCGGCGTCGACGCCCACGAGCTGGCGGTTGAACGCCTGCGTGAAGAACTCGAGATCGGCGTCGGTGCAGTCGGGCCGCGTCGAGCGCCCGTGGTGCGGGGGCTCCTCGACCTGGATGAGGGGACAGCCCGCCGCCGCGAGCTCGCGAAACTCCGCGTTCATGATGTCCGAGAGCTCGTTGATGAGCTTCTTGTCGTCCTTGTAGTGCTCGTCCCACAGCATGCTGGCCAGCGCCGGGGCGCAGATCGCGCCGAACTTCACGGGCTTGTCGCTGAGGCGCTGGGCCGCCTTCCAGAGCGCGGTGTACTCGAGTGGCCCGCGCGTCAGCCGGTTCCTGACCACGCCGGGCTGATAGGCCTCCTGCACCTCCCAGAGGATGTGACCGGGGCGCAGCCCGTGGCGCGACATCCAGCCGCGGGAGGTGTCGCGGTGGCCCTCGATCCCGCCGAGCCGCTCGATCGGATAGAAGAACCACGACTTGCCGCCGACGGCCAGGTCGAACCGGCTGTCGCCGTCGGTCACGATGTCGAGCCCCGCCGCCTCCTGCGCGTTGATGACGCACGCGACCGCATCCAGGTACTGCTCGCGAAAGATCGAATCGCCGAGCGCCGACTTGAACGACCGACCGCGCAGGCTCTCGTCGAACCAGAGCGGGCGCGGATACGATCCGGTGATCGCCGTCGGCAACATCAGGTCACGCGTCACTTTCAGCATCGCAATCTCCCCGCGCTTCGGATGTGCGCGCTGCAGGCCGTCGCGGGGCTGGGGCCCCGCCGGCCGAGGCGCGTCGATTAATTCATGACCCCGCCGGGACGGCCGGCGGCTTGATCCCGAGGAAGCGGAAGCAGTTGTTCCAGGCGATGTCCGCGTGTACGTCCGGCGGCAGCCCGAGGGTGCGGAGCGTCCGATCTACCGGCTCCTCGGGCGCCATGTACGGATAGTCGGTCCCGACCATGATCTGCCGGGGGCCGATCAGGTCGATGAGATAGCGGAGGGCGCGCCGGTCGAAGAGCAGCGTGTCGTAGTAGAAGCGCCGAGCGTACTCGCCCGGCGAGCGCGGCAGAGCGCCGGGCGCCCCGGCCCCGCGGCCCGGACCGGGCGCCTCTTCGTTCCAGGTCCCGCTCCAGTGGTGGTTGTAGCGGGGGAGGAGGAACGGAAAGGTGCCGCCGCCGTGGCTGAAGGCGATACGCAAGCTCGGACACTTCTCCGCCGTGCCGCCGTCGATCATCGACGCGATGGTGAGGCAGGTGTCCGTGGGATAGCCGATCGGGTTGAAGGGCGCCTTCGTCGGGAAGCGGTCCATCATCGTCGGGCGCAGCGCGTGCACGAAGATCGCTGTCTCGAGGCGTTCGGCTTCCTGGAAGAACCCCTGAAACTCGGACATCCCCAGCGACTTGCCATTCACGTTCGACCCGAGCTCGATCCCCGCAAGGCCCAGGCTCGTGATTCGTGCGAGCTCCCGCGCGGCGAGATCGGGGCTCTGCAGCGGCACGATCCCGAGGCCGATGAAGCGGCCCGGCGCCTTCTCGCGCATCCGGACGACGACGTCGTTGGTGTAGCGGCAGAAGTCGAGCGCGTCCTCGGGCGTGAACCAGTAGGCGCACAGCTCAGGCATTGGCGAGATGACTTCGACATCGGCGCCGTGCTTCTTCATGTCGCGAAGCCGGCGCTCGACGTTCCAGTTGCCGTCGTGCACGGTCCGGTAGTTCTCGCCGCCGATCATGACGCGCGCGCGGCCGGGCTCGAAGTGGTCCATGGACGGCCAGGTCCAGGCGCTCGGGCGCGAGCCAGCCGGCGGGAAGCTCTCCGGGATGATGTGCGCGTGCATGTCGACGATCATCCGCCGTGCTCCTCTTCGATCACCGACTCCAGTTGAAGGCCGCGTCCGTCACTTTGCCGTCAGCTCGAGATCCGGAGTCTTCAGAACTCGTTTGCCGTCACCCTCGTGATAGTCGAAGAACGACGACCGCCCGGTAGACGACTCGTAGAAGAGCCGGCCCTCGCGCAGGCTGAGCTTCCCGGTCCCGGTGTTGGGCGGAGCCTGCCACTTCACGGAACCGTCCCGCGCGACGTCCCAGGCAAGAGTCTGGCCGGTGGCCGCCACCTGGCCTTCCCAGCGGCCCGCGAGAGAGCTGACGTCGCTCACCTGCTTTTTCGGGGGCAGCGACGCGCATGCCGTCACCGCCAGTGAGATGAGCACGAAGCCACACAGCAATCGGATCGAACCGGAGCAAGATCTCATCGGCGCCCTTTCAGTTGAAGGTCAGCACTGTCCGCGCGACCTCGCCGGCCTTCATCGCGCGGAACGCCTCGTTGATATCGTCGAGCCGGCCGCGCTTCGTGACCATCTCGTCGAGCAGCAGGCGGCCCTGGCGGTAGAACTCGAGGTAGCGGGGAATGTCCGTGCGGAAGCGGTTCGAGCCCATCCGCGAGGTCTGCACCTTGCACTCCGGGCGAATCGCCATCCACGGGAACTCGATCTTCGCGTCGGGCGGCAGGACGCCCACGATCGTCGCGGTGCCGCGAATGGCCAGGCTCTCGATGGCCTGGCGCACCAGGGTGGTGTTGCCGACCGCCTCGAAAGCGTGGTCGACGCCGGCGCCGCGCGTGAGGGCGCGCACGGCCTTGACCGGGTCGTCGTTCTTGCTATTGACCACATGGGTCGCGCCGACCCGCTTGGCCATCTCGAGCTTCGAATCGAAGACGTCGACCCCGATGATCTGGCTGGCGCCG
>Ga0307471_100002531_pt1 | contig 10542 bp, 9 predicted proteins | sample atmos_gasesAM3C__2_FD_204566 | JGI IMG/M metagenome (GOLD analysis project Ga0307471, IMG submission 204566) | Hardwood forest soil microbial communities from Morgan-Monroe State Forest, Indiana, United States - atmos_gasesAM3C_515 | ecosystem: Environmental > Terrestrial > Soil > Temperate... | reverse complement strand
CGGGCCTCGACCCGGCCGGCGCGCAGCCCTGGCTGTTGCCGCTGCTGCGACGTCTGCTTGCAGGCACCCCGCAGGTCTTGGGGTTGCTCGGCGACAACCCCTTTCCGGCGCGGCCGCCCCGATACGTGCGACTCGTCTACTATCGGTACCGGTTCGCCGAACCGTCGGTGCGAGCTGGGACCGGAGCATGGTGGGAGCGGGACCGGGTCGGGTATCTGACGAAGGCGCTGTCGCTTGCCGATTTCGCGGCCGCCAATTGACCCTGGTCCCAACCGGCTTATCTTCTGAGCCTCGCGCGGGCCTTCCGGTTCATGCCCGCGCCGTTTGTTTTTAGGGCAGGGTCTTTGTGGAGTGTACAGATGAAAGCGACTGATATCCGCCGCGGCCACGTGATTCTACTCGATGGCCAGCCGAGCCGGGTGATGGAGTTCACCCACCGCACCCCCGGCAACTTGCGCGCGTTCGTACAGGTGCGGCTGCGCAATCTCATCACGGGAAACACGTTCGACACGCGTCTCGCGGCGACCGACTTCATCGAAGAGGCGCCCCTCGAGACCAAGGAGTTCCAGGTTCTCTACCGCGATCAAGGGGGCGTCCACGTGATGGATACCACGACCTACGAGCAGCACACCCTCGACGCCGAAGCCGTCGGGGACCACGGTGATTGGCTACAGCCCGAGATGCACATTCAGGTGGAGTGGCTGAGCGGCCGTCCGGTGGGCATCGAGCTGCCGTCGGTCGTGGAGCTGACGGTCGTGCAGACGTCGCCCGTGATGCGGGGTGCCACCAAGACGGCGAGCACCAAACCCGCCAAGCTGTCGAACGGTGTCACCGTCCAGGTCCCGGAATTCATCTCCGAAGGCGAGAAAGTCCGCGTCGATCCCCGCGAAGGCGTGTACCTGGAGCGCGCCAAGTAGGACGATGCGCGCCGCCGCTCGTCTCAACACGCTCGGCACCGAGCAGGCCTATGTCGTCCTTGGCACCGCCAAGCGGCTCGAAGCCGCGGGGCGCCGGGTCGTGCATCTCGAGATCGGCGAGCCCGACATGCCGACGCCTCCCCACGTGGTGGAGGCCGGCGTGCGGGCCCTGCGGGATGGCCTCACGCGGTACGCGCTTGCCGCGGGGGTCCCGGAGCTGCGGGATGCGATTGCCCGCTCGCTCGCGATGCGGGGGGTCCAGGCGAGCGCGGAGCAGGTGGTGGTCACGCCGGGTGCCAAGCCGATCCTGTTCTGTACGGCGCTGGCGGTTATCGAGCCCGGGGACGAAGTACTCTGTCCCGACCCCGGTTTTCCGATTTACGAGTCGGTCGTGCGGTTCGCGGGCGGACGGCCCGTGTACTACGCGCTCGACGAGTCCCGTCAGTTCGCGCCGCACGTGGCCGCGATCGCGGAGCGGATCACGCCCCGCACGCGCGCACTCATTCTCAATCTGCCCCACAACCCCACCGGCGGTGTGGCCACCCCGGCAGAGCTCGAGGCCCTCGCGGAGCTGGCCCAACGCCACGATCTCTGGGTGATCTCGGACGAGGTCTACGGCCGGATCCGTTACGACGGCCGGTACGACAGCATCGCGGCGCTCCCGGGCATGACGGAACGCACGGTGATCGTGGACGGCTTCTCGAAAGCGTACTCGATGACCGGGTGGCGGCTCGGCTACGGGGTGATGCCCGCCTGGCTCACGGAGCCGGTGACGACGCTCGTGATCAACAACGTCTCATGCACCGCGACGTTCGTCCAATATGCCGGCCTGGCCGCGCTCACCGGGCCACAGGACGCGGTCACGAACATGGTGGCCGGCCTCAAAGCCAAGCGCGATCTGCTGGTGCGCGGACTGAACGCGATCGACGGGATCCGGTGCGCGTCGCCGGCGGGTGCGTTCTACTGTTTCCCCGATATCAGTGGAGTGCTCGACCGGACGGGTCTCACGTGTGAGTCCTTCGCGGAGCGGCTGCTGGCGGAACAACACACGGCCGTGCTCGCCGGCACGGCGTTCGGGCCTGGGGGCGTGGGGCACCTGCGGATGTGCTACGCGACGGCGCCTGCCGAGCTCGAGCGGGCGCTGGCGGCGATCCGGCGGTTCGTGGGCGCGCTGAAACCGGTCCCCGCTTGACCCGGCCGGTACGCGCACTAACTTCCTCCTTACAATCGACGCACCCGTGGTGATTTGCCGCGTATTGCCGCCACGTTAAACAAGGTGCTAAAAAGCGACCGCCCGCGGCTTTTGCTCGGGCTTTTTTGTTCGAGGTTCCCATGCCGATAACGTCATCCCGTATCTCTGCCCCTGCCCCTGCCCCTGCCCCCGCCCTCCCGCTCACAGCGCGACCCTTGCGGTGCCGTCACTGCGGCGTCGAGCGCCCAGCCGCTCCTGTGGCCATCTGCGAGTTGTGTCTGGGCCCCCTGGACCCCGTGTACGATGGCGGGCGCCGACTGCCGGACGCCGAAACGATCTCCCGCCGCCCGCCCTCGCTGTGGCGATATAAGGAGTGGCTGCCGTTCGACGGTGACCCGGTCTGGTCGCTCGACTGCGGGTTCACCCCGCTCATCGAGGCACCGGCGCTGGCGCGGCGATTGGGCGTGGCCCGCGCGTGGGTGAAGAACGACACCGTCTCACATCCATCCTTGTCGTTCAAGGACCGTGTGGTCGCCGCCGGGATCAACGCGGCCGCGGCGTTCGGCCTCGAGACCATCGGCTGCGCGTCGACCGGTAACCTGGCGAACGCGGTCGCGGCGCATGCCGCCCGGGCCGGACTCACGGCATGGGTGTTCATTCCCGAGGACCTCGAACGGGGGAAGATCGTCGGCACGAGCGTCTTCGGAACGCGGTTGGTGCGGGTGCGCGGGACGTACGACGACGTCAACCGGTTGTGTGCGCAGGTGGCGGATCGGTTCGGCTGGGGGATCGTGAACGTGAACCTCCGCGGCTACTACGGGGAGGGCTCGAAGACCGTCGCCTTCGAGATCGCGGAACAGCTCGGCTGGCGGCTCCCGACGGCGGTCGTCGCGCCGATGGCCGGCGGCTCGCTCTTGACCAAGCTGCGCAAGGGCTTCGGGGAGTTTCTCGACGCCGGCCTGATTCACGGCCAGCCTCCGCGGCTATACGGTGCGCAGGCCTCCGGGTGCGCGCCGATCGTGAGGCTGTTGGAGCGCGGCGGGAGCACCCTCGAGCCGGAGCTGCCCCGGACCATCTGCCGCTCCCTCGCGATCGGCAACCCGGCCGACGGTGTGTCCGCCGCTCAGGCGATGCGCGAAACCGGAGGATGGGCCGCGGCGGTGAGCGACGCCGAGCTGGTCGAGGGGATCCGCACGCTCGCCGCAGACGTGGGCGTCTTCGCGGAGACGGCCGGCGGAGTCACGGTCGCCGGCGCGCTCGCCCTGGCCCGGGCGGATCATCTCCGCGGCGAGGACGAAGTCGTTCTCTGCATCACCGGCCACGGCCTGAAGACTCTCGAAGCGGTGCTCGACGTGGTCCCCGAGGCTCCCGTGATCGGGCCGCGCCTACGCGACGTGATCCCGCTGATCGAATCGCTCGAGCAAAGGAGCTGACATGCCCGTCACCGTGAACCTCCCTTCGGTGCTCGCCGCCCATACGGGCGGGGCCCGCAGCATCCAGGCAACCGGCCGCACGCTCGGCGAAGCGGTGGCCGACGTCGCGGCACGCTATCCCGCGCTCGCACCGCGCTTGCGGGACGAGCAGGGAAAGCCCTATCCGTTTGTGAACTTCTACTTGAACGACGAGGACGTCCGCTTCCGCGGCGGATTCGCGGCAACCGTCCAGGACGGCGACGAAGTCACCGTCATTCCCGCGATCGCGGGCGGCTGACTCACAGTCCCGCATCAACGGCGGCGACGCGCGCGAGCCCTGCCCAGTCGATATCCTCCCAGCCACGTGCGATCGCCGAGACGTAGCGATCGCGCATCAGACTCGCGAAGGGCATCGGCGCCGCGACGGCCTCCCCCGCCTCGAGCGCGAGCCTGATGTCCTTCAACCCGTACTTGAGCTTGAAGCCCGCGGGCTCGTATCGCTCTTCGGCGATGATCTTGCCGTAGTTCTCGTAGATCGGTGAGCGGAACAGGTGGCCGTTCACCACGTCGAGCAGGTCGGCCGGGGCGACGTCATGCTTGCGCGCGAAGGCCACCGCCTCGCCCATGGCCTCGATCGCGGCCGCGAGAAGAAAGTTCCCCGCGAGCTTGATGACGTTGGCGCGCGGCGGCGCTTCGCCGGCGGGCAGGACGCCTTGCCCAATGGCCTCGAACAGCGGCCGACAACGCTCGATCGCGGCCGCCGGTCCGGCTGCCACGATCCAGAGCTTCTTCGCGGCCGCGGCCTCGGGTCGGCCGAACACGGGAGCCGCGACGTAGGTCTGACCGGCCGTTCGATGCCGCTCGTCGAGCCATCGCGCGAGCCTGGGACTGATGGTGCTCATCGAAACGTGGATCGCTCCCCGCGGGAGGGCGCCCAAGGCGCCTCGATCGCCCAGCATCACGTCTTCGAGCGCCGCGTCGTCCGCGACCATGGTGAACAGGACGTCTGCTCCTTGGGTCGCCGTCGCCGGACTGGCGGCCACCGTGGCTCCGAGCGACTTGAGAGTGTCGGCCCGGGCGGGAGTGCGGTTGTAGACGGTGAGCTTGTGGCCGGCCTGCAACAGGTTACGCGCGATGGGCAGACCCATGCTACCGAGACCGATGAATGAGATTTTCATAATGGACGTAACCCCGCGACGGAACACCAGGGTTCCACAGGACGTTGGGCTCCGGAAGGGAGCGCGATGAAAGCGATTCGGGTGCACGACTGGGGCGGGCCTATCGGTGCCATTCACTCCCGGGCAAGAGGCGGCCGTGGCTCGCGGGGCGGAAAACGACCGGTAAAGTGTTACTGATTCCGTCGCACTGATTGAGGAGAGCCAGAACATGACACTGCCTATGCGCCCGCTGGGGACGAGCGGGCTCGAGATCACGAAGGTGGGTTTCGGCGCCTGGGCCATCGGTGGAGGAGGCTGGGCGTTCGGCTGGGGACCACAGGACGACGCGGAGTCCCTCGCCACCATGCGGCACGCACTCGAGCTGGGCGTGAATTGGATCGACACGGCGGCCGTGTACGGCCTGGGTCACTCCGAAGAAGTCGTCGGGCGACTGCTCCGCGACCTGCCGGCGAACGACCGCCCGCTCGTCTTCACCAAGTGCGGTCTCGTGTGGGATGAGCGCGACCGCATGGCCGACCCGCGGCGCACCCTCGAGCCCCAATCGATCCGTCGCGAGGTCGAGGCGTCGCTTCGCCGGCTGGGCGTCGACCGGATCGATCTCTACCAGTTCCATTGGCCCGACGAGACGGGGACCCCAGTCGAAGACTCCTGGGCAATGATGGTCCAGCTCGTCGACGAAGGTAAAGTACGCGCGATCGGCGTGTCGAACTTCGACGTGGCCTTGCTGGCGCGTTGTGAGGCGATCCGGCACGTCGATTCGCTGCAGCCGCCGTTCTCGCTCATCCGCCGTGATGCCGCGGAGCGGGAGATTCTATGGTGCGCGGAGCACGGCACCGGGGTCATCGTCTACAGCCCGATGCAATCGGGGCTCCTGACCGATGGGTTCACCGTGGCCCGGGTCGCGGCACTCGCTCGCGACGATTGGCGACGCAAGAGCGTCCAGTTCCGCGAGCCGAACCTGACTCGAAACCTCGCGCTGCGCGACGCCCTCAAGCCGATCGCGCGGCGCCACGGTACGACCGTGTCCGCGGTGGCGGTCGCCTGGACGCTCGCGTGGCCGGGCGTGTCGGGCGCGATCGTAGGTGCGCGGACACCGGAGCAGGTCGACGGCTGGATCGAGGCCGCGAGGCTCGAGCTCACCCCCGCCGATCTGGAGGAGATCGCCGCGGCCATCGTCCGTACTCGCGCCGGGTCTGGTCCGGCGCGCCCCGCGATGAGTGGCGTGCCGGGCGGCCGCTGAGCCTCGCGCGACACGAGGTTATATTCTCGCCACGCGGGTTCGCCCGCGTCTCGCTCCGGGAGCGGTCCGGCATCTCCGCCGGACCTAGGCGTTGCCCAATCGGCCCCCCGGCGGCGGCTCTACAACAATGGGAGCATCCTATGCCTTCGCAGACAACAGATCTCCAGCACAGCGCCGTGATCGTGATCGACATGGCGAACGACTTCGTCTATCCGGGTGGTGTGATCGCCGATGCGGGTGGCCTCGACTACCAGCGGAACGCCCAGCGGATCATCGAGCCGCTGGGTCGCCTGCTGGCTGCGGCGCGTCGCGCCGGCGTTACCGTGGTCTACGCCACCGACGCGCATACGCCGGGTGACAGCGAGCTCCGGAAATGGCCGTCGCACGCCATGGCCGGGACCTGGAACGCCGAAATCGTCCCCGGCCTGGCGCCGGAGGCCGGCGACGTCGTGTTGGGCAAGCAGACGTACAGTCCGTTCCTGAACCCGGCGTTCGCGCGCGCGCTCGAAGAGCGCGGCGTGACGCGGCTGTACATCACCGGCCTGCACACGGACTGCTGCGCGCGCCACACCTCGGGCGACGCCTTTCAGCGCGGCTACGATCTCGTGTGGGTGACGGACACCCTCCAGGCGTTCACCGATGAGGCGCATCGAGCTGGACTCGAGTACTTCAAGACGTGGTACGCGACCGAGCCGGCGCGCCAGCTCCGGACGAGCGGCGAGGTGACGGCGGAGTGGGACGCGGCCCCCCTGCCCCAGGTGGCGCTGGCGTAGCACGCATCTCTTTCCGCGCGGCCCGCACCCACACCCGGACTTCCGCGCGTGTGGGTCGCGGGCCGTTGTGCACCAGGCGCCAGATGGCGTCGGGATCGGCGGCGGCGAGCTCCGCCACCGTGCCGATGCCACCGGCGATCAACACCCTGGCGTTGGCCGTGCCGATCCCACGGAGGATCGTCAGGCGTGCGCTCTCGCGCACCGTGCGCGCATCCGCCGGGCTCAGGTTTGCCCGATAGGCGATCTCGGCCGCGGGAGCACGCGCCAGCCGAAACACATCCGACCAGCCCGCGTCCCGCACCCGATACAACACGGCGTTCGGTACCCCCGGGAGATCAGCCAACCGCGGCTCGGTCGAGCCGACGGTCCAGCGGTCGATCCCGGCGAGCACGAGCAGGGCGAATCCCACGGAAGCCACGAGCGTCCGGCGGTTCGTCAGGGACGCGAGCAGATAGTACAGCGACCATACTTCGAGAGCAAAGAACGGGAAGCCGAGGAACCCCACGAGCGGCATCTCGAAGACCTTCAGGCCTTCGAGGAACGGCACCGTGTAGATCCAGCGCCCGCGCGCCACCGCGTTGAACGACTCCCATAGGACACCCGCGAACAGGCCCGCGGCCATCAACCGGGCGATGCGACCCCAACTGCCGCGCGCGACGTCCGCGAAGAGCGAGCGCTCGGGAGCGATCGCGTACAGGCGCGGCTCGGCCATGAGCCACACGGCGCCCCACGTGAGCGGGTGGAGGAACCGAGGAAACGCCAGGGCCGCGATCAGCAGTCCAAGGCCGGCCCAGCCGGCTACCTGCAGGCGCTTCGCGTCGAGCGCCACCGATCGCCACCGCAGGTCACGCCATACCGCGAGCCGGTCCAGCACGCGTTCGCCGAGCATGATGGCGGGGACCACCGTGGCGAGCGAGACAGTGATGCCGAGCCAGCGCTCGAGTCGGCCCGCCGGGAGGAAGACGTAATACCAGTCCTGGAGGCGGAAGTTGAACGCTTCGAACAGAAACCAGATCACCGCCGACCACCACAGCATTAGCACGAGCTCGCGCGGCCGCGCGAGCAGCGACTCGCCGCCGAGCAGGACGACGACCTGGTCGAGGATCACGAGAGTGGGATACCAGGCGAACACGTAGAACCACGTGGGGACCGGTGGAATCCCGTATGACAGAAGCACGGCGGCGGCGATCAACGCGATCACCGCCGCCGTAAGTCTCGCCCGGGCTTGACTGTTCAGGCGTGTTCCTCCTCGAGCCGGCGGCCGAGCTCCACGATCGTCTCCACGCAGATTTCCGCGTCGGCGAGCGTCGAGCGGAAGTTGGTGACGCAGCCGCGCAGGACGAAGCGGCCGTCGAGCGTCGTTCCGGAGACGAACATCCGCCCGTCCCGATGCGTCCGGTCGAGCAGGGTGCGGTTGAACGCGTTGACGTCCCCCCACGCCGGCACGTATCGCACGCAAAAACAGCTCAAGTCGGACGTGGCGGCCACCTCGAGCTTCGGCTGGCGTGCCGCCAGCCGCACGATTTCCCGCGCGACGGCGATGTCGTTGCGCCACAGCTCGCGATACCGCTCGAGGCCCACCGCCTGCATCACCGCCCACACCTTCAGGGCCCGGAACTCCCGCGTGAGCTGGGGGCCCAGGTCCGAGATCCATACCCGTCCCTCGAGATACGAATCTTCCTCGAGCTCCAGGTACTCCGCCCGATGCGCGAACATGGCGCGGAGCGTCGCCGGGTCGCGCACCAGGGTGGCGCCCGCTTCGTAGGGGACATACAGCCACTTGTGTGGATCCATCGCAATAGAATCGGCCCGCTCCATCCCGCGATACAGGGCCGCGAGCTCGGGGAGCGCCGCGCCGACCGCTCCGTAGGCCCCGTCTACGTGGAACCAGCAGCGGTACTCTCGCGCCACGTCGGCAATCGCGCCGAGTGGGTCCACGACGCCTGTGTTCACCGTCCCCGCGCTCGCGACGACACAGATCGGCTCGAAGCCCGAGTCCCGATCGGCGGCGATGGTCGCGCGCAGTGCGGCGACATCCATGCGATACTCGCGGTCGACGGGGACGAGTCGCAGCGCGTCGCTTCCGAGACCGAGCAGCTCCACCGCCCGGCGGATACAGGAGTGGGCTTCGGTGGACGCGTAGACGGTGGGCTGCCGTGTGCTGCCGCGCAAACCGCGCCGCCGGCTCCCGGGCAACTTCGCCTCGCGGGCCGCCGCGAGCGCCACGAGGTTGGCCATGGAGCCCCCGCTCACCAGCAACCCGCCACTGCCGCGCGGCAGGCCGACGAGCTGAGCCAGCCAGTCCATCACGGTCAACTCGACCTGGACCGCCATCTGGCTCGTCCCGGCGCAGTTGTTCTTGAGGGTCGACGCGATCAGCTCGGCGGCGATGCCCACGGGATGGGGAGGGGAGTTGATGAATCCCCACCAGCGGCGCTGGCCGACGCCGAGCGGGTAGGGGACCACGTCCCGCGCGATCCGATCGAGCACGCGGTCGAGGGGTTCGCCGCTCTGCGGCAGGGGCGCAGCGCGCCACGCCGCGACTAACTCCTCCGGGGGCCGGGTGTACGCGCGCATCTCCGGCTCGCGCTCCCAATGTCCGGTGGCGATGGCGGCGGCCTGATCGAGAAGTTCCCTGAACTCGGCCGGCTCCAGGTCCGGAGCCGTCCGTCCCTTCCGGCCACGCACCGCGGTCATCTCACCCCCCCAGCTGCCGGGGTCGACTGAATGGGCCGGAACACGAGATCCTGGTAATCGAAGCTGAAGTCCGCGAGCGGCGAGACGGCCGCCATCTGAAATCGATCGATGGAGCCGTCCGGATTGAGCGCGAACGTCAGGTACGCGTCTTCGAGGTGCGGCGTCCGCCAGCGAGCGATGAACGTGTCGTACTGCCAGTGCTCGAGATCCCCGACGAAGGCAGGCGAGCGACTGAACCGCAGCACGAGCTTCCCGCCCTCGAGCGCGAGATCCGCGTCGCCGTACAGCTCATCGCGGTAGTGACCGGAATAGCGCTCGAGCGGAAGGGACGGCCGCGACGCAGAGTCCCGCGCCGCCCGGCCGGCTCTGAGCGTCGAGTCTGCGCTTACACGGCCCAGGCGCGCCGCCTCCGCGAAGGCGGCGACCCAGTCGGTGCGCGGGCGCGGAGCGCCGAGCAGGTCGTCCAGGAGGCGGTAGGAGAGGGCAGCCATCAGATCGGACTCCGAGTTCGTGAGCACGACGATGCCCAGACGTTCCGAGGGCACGAGGGTGATCTGCGACGTCATGCCCGCAAGGCCGCCAGTGTGAGATACGAGCTTACGGCCCTGATAATCGCGCAGGCGCCAACCCAGGCCGTACTCGGAGAAGCTCGGCCGCAGCGCGGCGAGGGGCGGCGGCGGATCCCCGATCGGCAGGATCGTCTGACCGGACCACATCTCGCGCGCCTGGCGTTCGCTGAACAGGCGGCCGCCGGCGTAGCGTCCCGAGTCGAGCCGGCAGATCAACCACTTGGAGAGGTCAGTGACATTGGACGCGATGCCGCCCGCGGGCGAGATGTTTTCCACGGAATCGACGGGCACCACTTGGAGACGACCGCCCTCGACGGCGTGCGGCGCGGCCGCGTTGGCGTTCGAGATGAAGTATGCCGTGGTGGCCCCGGTCTCCGTCATGCCGAGCGGCGCAAAGATCCGCTGGCGCACGAAGTCGTCCCAGCTCGCCCCTGCCCTCGCTCCAACCACCTCACCCGCGACAATGTAGAGGACGTTGTCGTAGGCGTACTGGCTGCGGAAGCTCGAGACGGGCCGCGCGAACCGAATGCGGTAGGCGATCTCGGCGCGGCTGTAGTTGGAATG
>Ga0307471_100002530_pt1 | contig 10543 bp, 4 predicted proteins | sample atmos_gasesAM3C__2_FD_204566 | JGI IMG/M metagenome (GOLD analysis project Ga0307471, IMG submission 204566) | Hardwood forest soil microbial communities from Morgan-Monroe State Forest, Indiana, United States - atmos_gasesAM3C_515 | ecosystem: Environmental > Terrestrial > Soil > Temperate... | reverse complement strand
GAGGGCAGAGCCGAGCAGGGGACCCTCGGATTCGTCGATAACCTCGTCGATCGGTCCACGGGGACGATCAAGCTCAAAGCTGAGTTCACCAACAAAGATCTGCGCTTGTGGCCGGGGCAATTCATCAACGTAGCGCTGACGCTGGCGACCCAAGGGGACGCGGTGGTGGTTCCTTCGGAAGCCGTTCAGGTGGGGCCGGAGGGGCAGCACGTCTTCGTCGTAAAACCCGACAAGAGTGTTGAGGTGCGGCCGGTTACGGTGGCACGGACTACCGAAGGGGAGACGATTATCGCTAAGGGCGTTCAGCCCGGAGAGCAGGTTGTGCGCGAGGGACAATTTCTATTGGGCCCCGGCGCGAGAGTCGATATAAAGGACGCCAACGCGGCGACGGGCACCAAAGAGCCAAGAAGGGAACGGGCGGGGAAAGGTAAAAGCAAGGCCCAAGAAGGGGGCGCGTCATGAACATCTCGGAACTCTTCATCCGCCGACCGGTCGCCACCACGCTGGTGATGCTCGGGATCCTTATCTTCGGCATCCTGGGTTACAAAGTTTTACCGGTAAGCGACCTCCCGACCGTTGACTTTCCAACTATCACTGTTAGTGCCAACCTGCCGGGCGCCAGCCCCGATACGATGGCCGCCTCTGTCGCGACTCCACTGGAGAAAAATTTCTCCAGCATCGCCGGGCTCGATTCCATGAGCTCCACCAGCACTTTGGGGCGAACTCAGATCACGCTGCAGTTCGCCTTGAGCCGAAACATCGACGCTGCGGCCCAAGACGTTCAGTCCATGATAGCGCGCACGGCGAAAGATCTGCCGCCGAGTATGACCACCCCGCCGTCCTATCGTAAAGTCAACCCGGCGAACAATTCCATTCTGCTTTTGGCCTTGACCTCTGACACGCTGCCCTTGTCGACGTTGGATGAATTCGGGCAGACGATCCTGGCGCAGCGGATCTCGATGGTTAGCGGCGTCGCGCAGGTGGACGTTATTGGCTCGCAGAAATACGCGGTGCGAATTCAGCTCGATCCCAATCAAATGGCGGTGCGCCAGATCGGCATCGACGATGTGGTAAACGCGGTCCAGCGCGGCAACGTGGATCTGCCCGTGGGGACACTGAACGCTCCCACTCGTTCTTACACCTTGGTTTCTGAGGGGCAGCTCACAAACGCTGCAGCTTATCGCCCGATGGTTGTAGCCTACCGCAATGGCGCGCCGGTGCGCATCCAGGATATCGGCACGGCCGTGGATGGCGTGGAAAATACCAAAGTCGGTAGTTGGTTTAAAGATAAAAAGGCCGTCATTCTTGGCGTGCAGCGCCAGCCCGGGGCCAATATCGTCGAAGTCGTGGATTCCATAAAAGCGATTCTTCCCAGTCTCCGTGCCCAAATTCCCCAGTCCATCAAGCTGGACGTTTTCTTCGACCGCACACAGTCGATTCGGGAATCGGTGCACGATGTTCAGTTAACTCTTTTGGGCACCATCGCGCTGGTCATTCTTGTGATCTTTCTGTTTCTGCGCAACGTGTCGGCCACGCTCATCCCGAGTCTTGCCTTGCCGATGTCGATCGTCGGTACTTTTGCCGTCATGTATCTGCTCGATTACAGCTTGGACAACCTTTCGCTCATGGCGCTGACGTTAGCGGTGGGTTTTGTCGTAGATGACGCCATCGTGGTGCTGGAAAATATCGTCCGTCACATGGAGGAAGGCGAGCGTCCCTATGAAGCCGCCGTCAACGGCGCCAAGGAGATCGGCTTCACCATCGTCTCCATGACGCTTTCACTGGTGGCGGCGTTTATTCCGGTCTTGTTCATGACCGGCATGCTCGGACGCCTGCTTAGAGAATTCTCAGTTACCATCTGCGTTGCCATCTTGGTTTCCGGATTTATTTCTCTAACTCTCACTCCCATGCTCTGCAGCCGCTATCTCCGTCCCCCCGCCACCCAGAAACACGGCTGGTTTTATCGCCTCCTGGGGCGCTGCCTCGATGCCATGAATAATGGCTACGAAGTAACACTGCGTTGGGTCATGAAGCACCATATAACAACGATGGTGACCTCGTTAGTCGTGTTGGCAGCCACGGCATATATGTTCGGCTTGGTGCCCAAGGGCTTCATTCCCAGCGAAGATACGGGACAGGTCCTGATCAACACTGAGGGCGCGCAGGGCATTTCCTACGAACAGATGGTGAAGTACCAGCAGCAACTGGCTGACATCGTCGCCAACGACCCGAATGTGGAGTCTTTTTTCTCAAGCGTCGGAACCGGTGGCATCGGACTTACAGGCAATACCGGTCGTATCTTCATGAAACTCAAGCCGCGATCAGAGCGACCCCTGAGCGCGGATGAACTGATCCGGAATCTGCGGCCAAAATTAGTTCGAGTGCCCGGAATCCGCGTTTCGCTCCAGAACCCGCCCGTTATCCGCGTCGGCGGACGGCTGAGCCGAAGCCTCTACCAATTTACTTTACAAAGTCCGGATGCTCCTGAACTCTATCGCAGCGCGGCGATATTCGAGGAAAGGCTCAGGGCGCTTCCCGACTTCAGGGACGTCGGCAGCGATCTACAGCTCAGCAATCCTCAGTTGCAGGTCGTCTTTGATCGAGACAAGGCCTCTACTATGGGAGTCACGGCCCAAGGCATTTCGGCGCGGCAGGTCGAGGAAGCCTTCTGGAACGCCTATGCAACCCGGCAAATATCCACCATCAATACGCCGACCAACCAGTACCAAGTGATATTAGAGGTGGATCCTAAGTTTCAGAACGATCCGTCAGCGCTGGCGATGTTGAACATCCGTTCCACAAACGGACAAAACTCTAGTGTCCAGCCCGTGGTACCGTTGGGTGCATTGGCGAGCCTTAAGTACACGGTCGGTGCATTGTCGGTAAACCATTCGGGCCAGCTACCGTCGGCGACGATTTCCTTCAATCTCCGCGAGGGGGTCGCGCTTGGCGACGCAGTCGAGACCATCAACAAACTAGCTCGCGAGACCTTGCCGGCGTCCGTTAGCACGAGCTTTCAGGGCACAGCGCAGGAATTTCAATCTTCGGTCAAAAGCTTATGGGTATTGCTCGCCCTGGCGGTGTTTGTCGTCTACCTAGTTCTCGGTATCCTTTATGAAAGCTTCATCCACCCGTTGACCATATTATCCGGTCTACCGTCTGCCGGGTTAGGCGCGCTCATCGCGCTATTTTATTTCAACATGGATTTAAGTATCTATGCGTTTGTCGGCTTGATCATGCTTATCGGCATCGTGAAGAAGAATGCTATCATGATGATCGATTTCGCTTTGGAGGCGCAGCGCAATGAAGGCAAGCCTCCGGCGCAGGCTATCTACGAAGGCGCCATGGTGCGCTTCCGGCCGATCATGATGACGACAATGGCTGCCATCATGGGCGCCGTGCCCATCGCTCTCGGTTGGGGTGCGGGAGCCGAGGCAAGGCAGCCGCTTGGCGTTGCCGTGGTGGGTGGCCTTATTATTTCCCAGCTGCTTACACTCTACATCACGCCGGTTGTCTACCTCTACTTGGAGAACTCTCAGGCCTTCCTGGTTGCGCTCCCTGCAAGAGTCCGGGGGATGCTCCGAGGACAACGTGTAGAGTCAGGGGAGCCAGATTTGGCTGCCGAGCTGAGGGTGGAGAATCCGGGGCCGCAAAAGCTTCGTTAGCACTCTTACCGAATTACCTATCTGAGCGCTACAATACCGTAGTTGGAAGGGGGTCGTCGTCGCTTCATAAAGACGCGATGGCCCCGAATCCATTCGTCCGGGTCATGAGACGTTTATTGGGGATATTTCTCGCGTTGGCCGCGGTGGGGACAATAAGTGGCTATCGCCTGGGGCCAGCCGGCATTGTCGAAAAATTCCGGGGTTGGTTCTCGTTTGAAGACGAGATCCCAATACGTGCCGTCCAAGTGCGCCGTGGACCTGTGGCTGTGGAAGTTTATGGGAGCGGAACATTGCGGCCCGTGAAAGAGGTCGAGATCGTCTCGCTGGTTCCTGGGATTCTCGAAGAAATACGATACAAGGTAGGCGATAAAGTGTCCGCTGGACAATGGGTCGCGTCAATCCGGGCTACGGAACTAATCCAGCGAGCGCAGCAGGTCGAGGCAGCGCTCGAGGCAGCCCAAGCCGACTTGCGTGAAAAGGAAAATCGGCTCAACGAGCGGGAAAAAAAATTGGACCAGGCCCGCGAATTACGTAACCAGGATCTTATCGCTACCAAAGACTTGACCGAAGCCGAAACCGCTGCCGCCACGGCGCGCGCTCAGACAGAGCTGGTTCAAGCTCAAGTGGCTCAACATCGCGCGAGTCTCGAGCAGGTGCGCTACCTTCTCAGCTTCTCCAAACCGGTGGCGCCATTGAGCGGCGTAGTCACGCGCCGCCTGAGCACGCCTGGGACTTACCTCAAACGATCAGAGCCTGTCATCGCGGTCGCGAACCTCGATGTCATGCGCGTTACGATCCACATTTCACAAAAGGATGTGGACAGCATTCAAGGTGATATGCCGGCCCGAATCACCGTGGAACCTCTTTCTGGGCGAGTTCTTGAAGGTCGCGTGGTTGAAATTCATTCCGAATCAGAAGCTGCTAATCCAAACAGGGAAGCCGAAATCCAAGTGGCAAACCGGGAACATTTTCTTAAACCCGGAATGGGCGTGTCGGTATCACTGTCAACGGATGAAAAACGAAATGTCCTTTTGGTTCCCCGCGAAGCGGTCAAGGAAATTGCAGGAAAGAGGCACGTTGACGTGGTTGTGAACGGAAAAATTCAGCGCCGGACGATAACGGTCGGACGAAGTCAGGAAACGACGGTGGAAGTTGTTGCCGGAGTTCGCGAGGGCGATTGGGTTGTCGTCCATAGCGCGCGCCCGCTAACGGCTAACAGCAGAGTACGGAGCGAGAAAGCTGATGCTGAGCGATGAGCTTGGTGGTTGGTGAAAAAACCAGCGAACGAGATTACCAACGGAAAGGATTCAAGACCTTGCCAATACTTTCCACATCTTGCTTAAGGTAATCGATCACGCCCTTGTTTTCTTCGTCGTCGGGCGGCGCCACCGGTCTCTTCTGCTCTGGCGGTTTCGCCGCCGCTGCTACCGTTTGCGCTTGGCTCGGTCCCTTGACCAAGACCCTAGGAATCTCTCGGACCTCCGGTTCCGGGGCCTTCTCATTGGAGGAGTCTACTTTCCCTTCCTTTGCGGGTTCTGGAGACACATTGGGTTTCACTTGAGTTTGGGCTTCCGATGGATTCAAGAAGAGTGGCCCTTTCTCTACAGCGATCTTCGGTTCAAGTGTTACTGTCTTTACCTGTTCTTGCCTCGGCGCGCTCGGCTTATTCTCTTGGCCCGGCGGCACCGACGATTCGAACTTAACTGGTTCGACCCCTTGGCTCCTCAATTTTTGGTCAATACTGCCGAGTAGTCCGCTGTCCTCGACACTAGGGGGCGGTGCTGGCGCTTCTTTTGACATCGCTTTGGCAACCATCGCTTTAGTGGCGGGATCGCTAAAAGTTGCCGCTGCTTCGGGTGCCGGCGGCAACTCCGCCACATTCCTGCCGCCTTTTTTCAGATTCGCATCGATATCGCCGAGCAGCTTGACACTGTCCATGGTCGGAGGCGGAGCCTCATCAACTTTGGGCAGGTCTGCGTCGGGCGCTTTCAAAGCTGCTATTTGAGTTTGCGAGTCTAAGCCCTTTTGTTTTAGTGAGTCATCGATTTGATTTACCAATGGACTATTCTTGGAGTTCGCAGTGGTTTTCGCATCAGCGGTATTCGCATTAGCAGTGGTATTTTTAGCGGGGGAGCTTCCGCTGCCAAACGGATTAATTCCGTTCCACAGGCTGGTCATCACACCGGGTTGTTCCTCACTAGCTTTCTTTTTCGCCAGGAGATCTATGCCGGTTTCCGGCTTGGTCTCTTGTTTTTTCTTGTCATCATCGGAGGAAGAAAAAGGGTTGATCTTGTCCGCAACGCGACGGAATACACTCTTCTCCGCGCCGGGCTCCTCGTAGATCACTTCGGTTTTCGCCACCAGATTATTAATATCCTTCAACTTGGCGTTTGCCGTGTCTTGGTTCGTTTCCTGAACCGCCCCCGGCCTCCGATCGCGCATCAACAGCATGGCGAGCGGGTCTTGTTTATCTTTTTCTATCTGGGCCAGCTGTGTTTGAGCTTCAGCCGTGAATTTGCTCTCCGGGTAGTGTTGGATCAGAGCCTCATAAGCTAAGGCCGCCTTGACGTTATTTTTCTCTTTCCTGTAACTCTCACCGAGGAAAAACAGGCTCCTTGCGGCTACCGGAGTGCCACGATACTTTCGCACGATTTCCTCGAAGCGGTCCCTGGCCGCCGGATACTTCTCTTGTTGAAAGTAAAAGGACGCGACGTTGAAATCGTACTCGGCGAGATAGCCGATACACTTGGCCAGTTTTTCTTTTGCCGGCGCGGCATATTTTGATTGCGGATAGTTTTTGACGACGGTTTCGAAATAGCCCTTAGCAAGCTCGGTGTTCTTTTGCTCGCGGTCCGTGGTAGTGACTTGATCGAAATGCGACTCTCCTAGTCGGAAAATCACATAGGGGATATTTTCGTTAGAGGGGTGCATGGACTGGAAGTCCTTAAAGGCATTGATGGCTTCGGGATATTGCTGGTTCAAGTAAAAAGAGTCAGCGATCTTAAGCTCGGCTTCGGTGAGTTGGGGGCTAAAAGGATGGTCCGTTTTAATTTTCGTGAAAGCGTCAATGGCGCGCACGTATTTTTTTTCGTTAAAATTGCGCATTCCCTCTTCGAAGAGCGCGTCGGACGTCGGCTCAGGTTTGGCTGCTGAACCGGACCATGGCATCGACGGCACAGAAATCGACGAGCAACCAGCGCCGAGAGCCACCATACACAGGACGACAAAAACTAATTTTGTTCTCATAGGCAGGACCTGATAGTTTTGCGGTCGATAATACACGTCATGGCGACGTGGAGTCAAGTAGATTGGAACAGAAATGAGACTCCGTGGCTCAGGGGGTTCTTACAGGGTCGCGCCCTCTAAGAATGCGCATAGCTTCCGCATATTCTCGGCTCGCCTCGTCATTTTTTCCTTGCTCCTGCAAGGCGACCACCAAGCTCTCCCGGGCCGACATGAAATTCGGTTGGACGCGCAGCGCTTGGCGGAAGTGATCCACGGCCTCATCCAGCCTACCCCTGGCAGCGAGCACTCGGCCCAGGTTGTAGTGGGCCTGGACGTAGTCGGGCTCGATCTGCAAAGCTTGCTGGTAATATAGAATCGCTTGTTCCAGATTGCCCTGTCGGACCATCAGATTGCCAAGATTGAAATAGGGCTCGCTGCGCGTGGACCCTAGCTCGGCCGCTTTGCGGTAATGCTCTGCGGCCCTTTCCAATTGACCTAGACTTACCCATGTGTTGCCGAGGTCGTTATGAACGGAGGCATCGCCTGGATCAACCTGGAGCGCCTTCGAATAGAGCGTCACCGCTTCCTCGAAACGGGACTGCTTGGCCATCACCGCGGCCAGACGCTGATAGCCTTTCACCGCCTTCGGATCGATCTCCAAAACCCTGCGATATGAACGGGCTGCCCTGTCAAGGTCGCCCTGATCGAAAAAGAGCTCGCCCAAGTTCTGGTGTGCCAGCGCCAGGTTAGGGTTCAACGCGAGCGCTTCGCCATAATAGTGGATGGCCTCATCTGCTTTACCTTGGATTTTCATTGCCGCAGCCAAGTTGACGTAGGCGTAACTCGAATTTGGATCGACAGCGAGGGCGTGCCTCCACAGTCGTTCTGAATCGTGCCAAAATTGGGTTTGGCGCCAGCTTAGGACCACAAGAGCCAAGAGCAAAGCAGCAGCCCCGGCCCGGGCCAAATTTAATTTCACTGGGCCAACGTTGCCTTGGCTCTTTAAGTTCCAGAGAGGGGTTGATGCGGCGCCAGCCAATAGTGCCCAGCCCAAGCATGCGAGATAACTATACCGATCCGCTACTACTTGGGGACCGAATTGGACGATGCCAAGGACCGGCGCCAACATGACTCCATAGTAGATCCAAGTTGTAAAACCAGCGGGTCTGCGCCGCCGCAGAGCAATTAAGGAGATCGTGATCGCCACAACAACGCCCGCGCTTAGCCAGAAAATCCAATGGAAGGAATAGGGGTGGTTCGATCGCTGGTAGAGTGGCGAAAGCGACAGCGGGATAATCGTCTTCCATAAATAAAAAGCCAGCCCGTAAAACGACTCAAGAATCCTCACCAACCAACCGTACTGCTCCATGCCGTAAAGAACCTGAGACTCACGCTTTGCGATCACGGCAGCAGCGGAGGCTGCGACGGCAAGCAAAATAAACGGCGCTTTCTCCCACCAGACGCGCTGCGTTTCAGAGCCGAACCATTTTCCGGTTCGGCCGGGCAAGCGTCGGAGGGGGTAAATGTCGAGCGCCACCAACGCCAAAGGGAGCGGAATGCCGCTTCCCTTGGCCAGCAAGGAAGCGGCGTAGGACAGCAGCGAGCAAAGCAACCATCGTCGGTTGTGGCGAGGGTTTCTCTCTGTCGCCGCGGCCTGCAAATAGCAAAGCGCCGCCAGGAGAAAAAAAGCCGGGGCGACCACATCGCCCCGCGCTGATGCCCAGGCGACGGCCTCCACGCGCAACGGATGCAGCGAGAAAAGCAGGGCCGCAAAAGAAGCAGCGATGCGTAACGTTGTTTCTGCTGCTGTCCCGGCCATGCTGAGGCGCAAAAGATGCAAGGCGACGAAGTAGAAAAGCAAGGCATTGGCGCAGTGAAAGAGTAAACTGGTCAAATGATAGCCAACGGGCGCCATGCCCCAAAAAATATAATCGAGCCCAAAGGTTAGCCACGTGAGAGGTCGATACAAACCCAGACTGAAGGAGCTGAACATCCAGCGCAACTGATTCCAACCCAGACCGCGATAAGCCGAGTTTTCAGTGAAGTTGACTGCGTCATCCCAATTCACGAAACCGTTTTGTAGCGTGGGGAGAAATGCGACCAAGGTGAGAACGGCGACGCCGAGCGGGGGAAGCCAGCGTATCAAAGAAGCTTTGTTCTCGGGGCCTTTTCGGTGCGGCGAATTTTTCCTGGTTGTCTTGACGGGCTTGGATTTTCTCACTTCAACTGCCATCACCGATGGGATGAGGCGACTGTTTGTTATTGAAGACGTGAATCACGATACAACGTTTTGTTCGACAGCAAAACTCGCTCATCTTAGTTTTCCCTGCTGCTCCAAAGCGAGCACCAAGCTTTCGCGCGCCGCTATGAAATTTGGCCGGATGCGCACCGCTTGCTGAAAATGACCCACAGCCTCGTCCAGCTTACCCTCGGCGGCAAGCACCCGCCCGAGGTTGTGATGAGCCTCGGCGTAGTCGGGATCGACCTCTAGGGCGCGCTGGTAATATGCGATGGCCTGGCTCAGATCGCCCTGTCCCACCATGAGATTACCCAGGTTGAAGTAAGGCTCGCGCCGCTCGGGTTCCAACTCGACCGCTCTACGGAATTGCTCAGAGGCTTTTTCTACCTTGCCCAGGGAATTCAACAGGCCACCGAAATCATTGTGCACGCGCGCGTTGTTCGGTTCCGCGGCGAGGGCCTTGAAATACAACGCCACCGATTCTTCATAGCGTCCCTGCTTGGCGAACACAGCGGCTAGACCTTGGTAACCCCGCACGGACTTGGGGTCAATGTCCAAAACCTTGTGGTAGGAACGCGCCGCTTCATCAAGCTCGCCGCGTTGCATAAAAAGATCGCCCAAGTTCCAGTACGGTAGCGCCACGTTGCGGCGCAGGGACGCGGCTTTGCTATAATAGCGGATGGCCACGTCGGTTTTGCCCTGGATCCTCATTTCCCCGCCCAAGTTTATGTAGGCGGAAATCGAGCCCGGGTCGATGGTAAGCGCATGATTCCAAAGACGTTCCGAATCATGCCAAAACTGCGTTTGCCGCCAAGTCAAGATGCCGAGAGCCAGCAACAAGCCAGCCGCTGTGACGCCAAGTAAGCTGAATTTTGTCCGGCTCAAGCTTCCCTGCCGCCACAAACCCCACACACAACTTGCAGCGGCTCCCGATAAAACCGCCCATCCCATGCAGGAGAAATAGCTGTAACGGTCCGCGACTAGCTGGGGCCCACTCTGAACAATTCCTAATACGGGAGCGATCATCGCGACGTAGTACAACCCGGCTATGACGACCCCTGGGTAGCGGTGGCGCAGAAAAAAGAGCGCAAGACTAATCGCTATCACGGCGCCGCCTGCCGTTATCGCGACCATTAGAAACCAAGAGTCAGTATTTGTTGGCAGCTCGTAGAGCACAGACAGATCCGTGGGAAGAAGAGTTTTCCAGAGGTAGAAAAAGAGTCCATAAAGCGCTTGGGCGATGCGGGACGTAACATCATATTCGTCGAACGATTTGAGAGTTTTGGTGGTGTGTTGCGCAAACAACGCGGTCGCGGCAAATAAGAGCGCCAGCGCGAGGAAGGGGAGTTTCTCCCATAATACTTTCCGCAGCGGCGGTTTATAGCAGGCTGAAAGCCCGCCATGGAGCCTGCGC
>Ga0307471_100002529_pt1 | contig 10543 bp, 7 predicted proteins | sample atmos_gasesAM3C__2_FD_204566 | JGI IMG/M metagenome (GOLD analysis project Ga0307471, IMG submission 204566) | Hardwood forest soil microbial communities from Morgan-Monroe State Forest, Indiana, United States - atmos_gasesAM3C_515 | ecosystem: Environmental > Terrestrial > Soil > Temperate... | reverse complement strand
GGCAGCAAAGCACTGGGTAGGTCCTGATAAACGCTGCCGGTTCAGATGGTCGACGCAACACTTGCTTGGAGTTTACTCGCCGGAGTTTGGAATCCTAGGGTTTTTCTTGGGCGTTGGTTCAAGAGCAGCTCGACCTGGTCGAGCTGCTCTTGAGAGATGGCGGACAGGTCGGTTCCTCGCGGGAAGTATTGTCGCAGGAGCAGATTTGTATTTTCATTCGTTCCACGTTGCCACGGACTTTGTGGATCGCAGAAGTAGACCTGTACATTCGTGGCTACCGTAAACTCCTTGTGCTTGGCCATCTCCAACCCGCGATCCCAGGTCAGCGAGCGGCGCAAGATCGCCGGAAGTTTACGAACGTGTTTGCTCAACGCCGCCACGACCACCGCCGTATCTTTGCTCCGCACCTTGATCAGCACGAGAAAGCGTGAATGCCGCTCGACCAGCGTTGCAATGTAGCTGTTCTTTCCTCCGGCCAGCAAATCGCCTTCCCAGTGGCCAGGGATCGCTCGGTCTTCCGCCTCCGCTGGCCGTTCGCGGATCGAGATGGCATCGACGATCTGCCCCCGTGAATGTCCATGCTCGCTGAAATGGCGCGAGCGACGCATGCGCCGCTTCGACCGCAAGTGGTCCATCAGCTCTTTTTTCAATACGCCACGCGCTTGAACGAACAGACTACGGTAGATGGTCTCGTGAGACACGCGCATGCTCTCGTCGTTGGGATACCGATTCTTCAACCACCCGGAAATCTGCTCGGGCGACCAGTCCAAAATCAGTTTACTCGCAACGATATCTCGCAACTTGCGGTTCATGGCCAGCAAGCAGCGCTTGGGTCGCAAAGCCAATTGCCAAGCTTGTCCGTCCGCATCATGGGCACGATAGGCAGGACGGCCGCCATGGCGTACGATCTCTCGGCTCACTGTCGAGGTGGCACGACTCAGACCACGGGCGATCTCGCGAATCGACGAGTCGGAAGCGATCCCTCGCGAAATATCTTCTCGCTCAGCGAGGGTGAGTGCTAGCTGCGAGCGACGACGCGCAATGGGAGCGATGCCCCCACGTGGCAACAATAGCTTGCGAATGGTGGGATGTGGCCTGCCATAAGCGCGCCCAATCTCATGCATGGACTGCCCGGCCTTCCAGCGCCCCCAAATCTCGTTCTTCTCCGTGGGAGAAAGTCTCGTTCGTTTCCGTTCGACCATACACACCACCCTTCAACACAACAGTAGATGGTGTTGCATCGACCTATTGAATGCACCGCGTTAACCAGGATTTGGCGTAGATGCAGTGTTAGAGTGCCCGTCCGGGTTCCAACCATCTGCAGTGACTTTTTATCTGGGCAATGAATCCTGCGCGGTCTACGTGATATTTCGTGTGCTTTATAGTGGCGCCGGACTTGGCTACGACCCAAACGCTATCCTCATCAGGCGCCGCAGCCGAGGAGGCAGTATCCACCCAAAGAAATGTCTTTTTGCGCAGCCCTAGCCATTTCTTTTCATAAATTCCAGACTTCGAGACCCCCAAATCGGCTGGCCACTGTGATGCACAAAAAATAGCCATGCCGAGCAACAAGACGGACACCCACCAGTCTCGTCTGAACTCTTTGGACAAGGCTACAGCCCCCGTGCCATAAACCATGCCAATTATCGCGGAGCCGAGGAGGATTCTGAGTCCGAGAGGCGCACGATACAGTGTCGTCTCGCCTGTTCGCTTAGCTCGCTCAGCCAAAGCTTCCAGAGCGAACAGATGGACTGCAAGCAGGGTGCATAGGATGGTGAGCGAACTTGGCATGTTCGGCGCATTCTAGATTACATTTTGTTCCGCACCAAACTTGCCCAACTCCTGGATAGTCGGATCATCGGAAACTGATCCACTACCCGAGAAATCATCCGTTTGTAGAATGAAGTTGATTGCATTAGACTTCGGCCGACCTCCCGCCCCGGGAGAGAACGATGCAACCACGCGAGGATCAGACATGCGCCAAAGAAAATCAAAAGGACTAAACAAACACTTTTTATTAGCGATCATCGTGTCTGCCTTGTTGCCGGCCGCTGCATCTGCGCAGTACAGCCCCAAACCTACGGAGTGGCCGTCTTACGCCGCCGATCTCGCGGGAACGCGCTACCGGCCGCTCGACCAGATTAACGCCTCGAATTTTAACGATTTGGAAATTGCCTGGCGCATCAAGACTGACAATTTCGGTGACCGGCCAGAGTATAAGCTGGAAGGAACGCCGCTGATGGTCAACGGTGTTCTGTACGCGACCGCAGGATCGCGCCGCGCCGTGATTGCACTCGATCCCGCCACCGGCGAATTGTTGTGGATTCACGGCGAGCATGAAGGAAAGCGCGGCGGAGCCGCTCCTCGCCAGCTTTCCGGACGCGGCCTGGCTTACTGGTCCGACGGAAAAGAAGAGCGCATTTTCTACGTGACTCCGGGATTCCGTCTGATTTGCCTGAACGCCAAGAATGGCATTCGAGTTCCTTCCTTCGGAACGAATGGCGAAGTGGACCTCAAGCTGAACGACGATCAGGAAATTCTCCCGGATCTAATCACTGGAGAAATTGGTATCCAATCCGCTCCAGTGGTTGCCAAAGACACGGTGATGATCGGCGCGGCTTTCCGCGAAGGCATGACGCCGAAGAGCATGCGCAACAATAAAGGATATGTGCGCGGATTCGACGTTCGAACGGGCAAGCGCCTCTGGATTTTCCATACGATTCCGAAGAAGGGCGAATTCGGCTACGACACCTGGGAGAAAGGTTCCGCGGAATATACCGGCAACACCGGCGTATGGACGCAAATCACCGTGGACGAACAGCTCGGCCTGGTTTACCTGCCGGTCGAATCACCGACCAGCGATTTCTACGGTGGACACCGGCCGGGAAACAATCTGTTCGGTGAAACTCTGGTGTGCGTGGATCTGAAAACCGGAGAGCGCAAGTGGCATTTCCAATTGGTGCATCATCCGCTGTGGGATATGGATATTTCTTCCGCGCCAATCCTCGCGGACATCGTCGTTGACGGCAAGCCGGTCAAGGCCGTGGCCCAGCCGAGCAAGCAAGGTTTCCTGTATGTCTTCGATCGCGTCACGGGAAAGCCCATCTGGCCAATTCCGGAGAAGCCTGTGGTAGTCGGCAGCGTGCCAGGCGAATGGTATTCACCCACACAGCCGATCCCGTCGAAGCCGCCCGCTTACAGCCGCAACGGAGTTTCCATTGATGACCTGATCGATTTCACTCCGGCGATGCGCGAAAAAGCGAAAGAAATCGCCTCGCACTATCACCTGGGTCCGGTGTTCACGCCTCCGACGGCAAGCAAGCTCGAGGGCCCGCTCGGGACGCTCACCATGGGCACCGCTTCCGGCGGAACCAACTGGCCCGGCGGGTCCTATGATCCGGAAACCCATAACGTTTATGTTTACGCCTGTAACTCCTGCATTGAACCGATTGGGTTGGTCCCCGCTCCCAAAGAAGTCTCCGACATCGCTTACATCGCTGGAACCGCCGGAAGAGAAGTCGAGATTCTCCATGGTCCCGGCGAAAACGCGGGAGCGGATTCTCCCAAGCCACCGAAAAAACGCCCAGCGGGCGGCGGTTTTGTTCGCATGGAAGTTGATGGACTGCCCCTGGTGAAGCCGCCTTACGGAACGATTACGGCGATCAATCTCGATAAAGGAGAATTCGTCTGGCAGATTGCTCACGGAGAGACGCCCGACGTGGTGCGAAATTCCGAAGCATTGAAAGGCATGAACATTCCTCGTACCGGGCAGGAAACCTACAACATCGGCACGCTCGTCACCAAGACGCTGGTCGTCGCCGGCGAAGGGCACGTGACAACAACGCCCGATCATCCGCGCGGCGCGATGCTCCGCGCTTACGACAAGATGACCGGCAAAGAAGTCGGCGCGGTCTACATGCCAGCGCCACAAACGGGCTCTCCGATGACTTACATGCTGAACGGCAAGCAATACATCGTCGTGGGCGTCAGCGGCGGCCCGTACTCCGGCGAGTACATCGCCTACACCCTTCCCTCAGCAGGGGAATGAACACCGCCTTACCGCATTCACTGAGACGAACATGAACGCATCGACGGGGGGGGAGATGAGAAGAACCGCAGCAATCGCAGGTCTGGCCGCGATCGTTTTCTCGCTCGTGCTCCGAGCGCAGGAACCACAGGCGGAGTCGCGTTCCGTGTGGGACGGCGTCTACACCGACGAGCAGGCCAAACGCGGCGAGCCGATCTATCACAAGGAATGCGCGGCTTGCCACGGCGATATGCTGACCGGTGGCGAATCCGCGCCACCACTGACGGGCGGCGCGTTTCTCGCGAATTGGAATGGCCTCACCATGGGCGATTTGTTCGACAGAATCCGCAAGACCATGCCGCAAAGCGCTCCGGGCCGCCTCACTCGCCAGCAGGACGCCGACATTCTTGCTTTCATGCTGAGCATGAATAAATTCCCCGCCGGCAAAACGGAACTCTACCGGCAATCCGAGATGCTCAAAGAAATTCGATTCGAAGCGGCGAAGCCGGCTCCCAAGAAATAGTCCGCGGTTGATTCGAATCACGCCGCTGATTCCGCCGGACACGCCGCACCAGCCCAAGCCGGATCCCGGTGGTTTCAGTTACTTCATCATGAAAATTAATGTAGGAGTGTACCCCTGGAGCCTGATTCGCTAGCTTGGATTCCTTGAAGCGCCAACGATCAGATAGCGGTAACACCGAAGAACACTGTCATCCTGAAGCGAACCGATAAGGTTCGCTGAAGGATCTCAGCGGATAGAGCCTGCACGGAATTGTCAGTTGAGATTCCTCGCCTATCCTTTTCGGATGGGCTCAGAATGACAATCGCTCACGAGTGTCAGCGGAGCTGGCCGGGTTCGACGCCCTTCTTGCGCGCTTCATCGAGCAGAGCGTCAATCTGTGCCTGGAGATCCTTCTTCTTTTCCTGGAGCGTGCGAATTTGCACTTCAATGGGTTCGCGATTGTAACCCTTGTTCAGTTTAATGCCACTTGCGCCCGTCGAAGGTTCGCCCTTGCTGAAGTTTGTGAGGTCCGTGATCTGCTTATCCGCATCGACAATCTGCGACTGCAATTTTTCAAGCTGCTTGCGCGTCGACGCGATGTATTGCGCGTCTGCCGGCTTGGAAGAAGAAGATTTTGTCTTACTCTTCGCATCGCCGACCACGGAGACCGTGCCATTGGCGTCGGAAAGATTCTCGTTAGTCCACACTTTCTTGGGTTTCGTGGCATCCGCTGGCGAAGTGGAATCCTTTGATGGCGGCGTCGGCGTGGGCGAACCTGTGTTGGGAGATTGCGCGGCAGCGGAACCGGCCGCGAGAAGCGTCATCAGGATTGTTGGTGAGAGCGATCGGCGCATACAGCCTCCATTCTCAGGAACGTCGAGGTCTATACGTTGTTAAACACAGTTTAGCGGGAAAGGTTTCAAGGAACGGTAGTCGCGGAATTAGGTTTGCTTAACTCGGCACGCCCAAGTTCCTTGCGAAGCGCTTCAAGCGCCTCTTTGGGCCGCCCGATGTAGCGGTAGTTCGAATAAAACGTGCGCTCGTGGACGGAAAAGCTCGAGAACAATTTGCGGCCGTCAAAATCGTATTGCGAAAAACTCGCGAGCCACAGCCCGGGGAGGACTTCGTAGCGCTCCTGCATGAAGTGGCTGCCTTTGTAGATTTTCCCCAGAAACAAGCCAACAGAAATGTCCTCCGTGACGTCGCCTTCGATGCGCGCAAGCTCTACCGCGGCTTCGTCCACCCACACAAAACCTCGCACTTTCGCGTAAATGGAAGTGAAGCGCGACGTCGGTTTGAACGCCGGATTAGGATCCATCTTGTACTTGGACAGCACGCGCTCGCCGCGGGGCTCTTCCGCGAGGAACGTAAACAGGAATGCATTGCGCGTTGCGTCGATTAGATCGTTGCGCTCCTTCTTTTTCTTCGCATATTTCTCCAGCGAGTCGCGCTGCGAACGGCTGTCCGTCACCAGCATCGCCAGGGCACGCTCGAGTTTTTCGAGTTCAGCGCGATACGCTGCACTGTCCGCGGGCTGGCCGTCGGGACCGATGGCAATCCGGTCCATCCCAGTGCCAGAAGGAATGACGCGTGCGATCTTTACCGAAGGGGGAGCGGGATCGTTGATGCTTTTTCGCGTTTCAACTCGTTCGATGCGCTCGTAGAGATCCAGAGCTGCTTCATCCCGTTTTTGATTGGCGATGAGCCGGTCGAAGAGACCAGGCTTTGCCGGGCCAATCGTCGGCGTGGAATCCGGAACAACGGATTGCCCAGCCGCCTTCGCCGTCAGCGCTAGAGACAGGACCACAATCGAGCCGAAGATTCGTGTGAGCATCATTCGAAAGGGCGAGCCAAATGCCATCGCGTACGCAGATTGGATTCGCCTCGCCTCACTATTGTTGTACACCGCCAGCGTGCCGAATGGCACTGGCGGATGCGAAAGCAGCAAGGTGGATCGCCACCGCCCCACGAACGGCTTGGGCTTATCCGCAGGCTTCTCCTCTGGTGGCTGGAATCCCTCCGTCAGTCCGTAACAACACTGCACGACGAAATGGCAAGCTTGGGCCTGCCAGTGTAAACTATAGAAAAGAAACATAGATACGAGTGCTTCCCCCTTAACCTATCGGGCAAGCCGGTCCACCGCCTTCCCTGTTTGTCTGCTAAAGACGGTACAATACATACGGACGACCCCAGGAACCGCCCTGCGGAACTAGTCGGGTCAAGGCCAACCCCTCAAGATTGCCTGAAAGCAAAGTGCTCTCCCGCACGTCTATCTATCAGGGAACGATTGGCCGGGGTTCTTCGTCTTACTTAGAGAGCGATGGAGGTCTGTTTGGGTGTAACGCCTTTTGACGGGTTGAACGCCATACCGGGGATCCGGCGCGCGGTGGAGATTACCCCGAAACTAGGCCGGATCCGCAGTGCCGCGGTCACCATGGGCGAGACCCTGCGCCTGTCCATCGACTCCCTGCGCGCCCACAAGCTGCGGAGCTTCCTGACGCTGCTGGGAGTCATCCTGGCGGTTACCACGCTGGTCGCGGTCATGAGCGTGATCAACGGCCTGAACATGTACGTGGCCGACCGCGTGGCTAATCTGGGTGCCAATGTATTTATCGTCGACCGCTTCGGCATCATCACCAGCATGGATGAATTCCGCAAAGCGCAGAAGCGCCCCTTGATCACCCTGGAAGATTTCGAGCGGCTGCGCGACACCATGCAAACCGCCAGAGCCGTGGCCGCGATTGATGACCGCAACGTCCAGACACGCAGCGGCGACATCAAGATGGAAAACACCGACGTAATGGGCGCCACGGCAAATTTCGGCGATGTGCGAAACATCAATGTGTCGGCAGGGAGATTCCTCACTCCCGCGGACGAGGAGCATCGCTCGGCAGTGGTGTTTCTTGGGGCGGATCTGGCAAAGAAATTTTTCCCCAACGTCGATCCCATCGGCAAGACCATCCGCGCCGAAACCCACAGCTATGAAGTCATCGGTGTGGCCGAGCCCTTTGGCAGTGCCTTCGGCCAGTCGCAAGACAATTACATGATCATTCCGCTGGGCACGTACATGAAAGAGTGGCACCGGCAAAGCGACTGGCTCACCATCTTTGTCCAGTCGCCGAACGCGGAGATGATGCAGGCCAGCCAGGACGAAGCGCGCATGCTGTTCCGGGCCTGGCGCAAGGTGCCGTACAACGACAAGGACAATTTTGCAATTCTTGGCTCAGACTCGATCATGGCGCTGTGGCACGACCTCACGGGCAACCTCGCATTTGTGGCCATGGCGCTGGTCAGTGTGTTCTTGGTAGTAGGCGGCATCGTGATCATGAACATCATGCTTGCCAGCGTCACCGAACGCACGCGGGAGATCGGGTTGCGCCGCTCGCTGGGCGCGAGGAGAAAACACATTCTTCTGCAGTTTTTGACCGAGTCGGGAACGCTGGCGGCTACCGGAGGATTGATCGGAATCATGGTTGCTTATGGCATCGTACTCCTCGTAAAAACGCTTTTCTCCTTCCCGATGGAGACTCCTCTCAGCGCCGTCTTTTTGTCGCTGGGCGTCTCGACCGCGGTTGGTTTGTTCTTTGGAATTTTTCCGGCGATGCGCGCAGCGAAGCTGGATCCCATCGAAGCTCTGCGCGCGGACGGGTGACGCGAATATGGCTCAGGCATACGGAGAAAATCTGAAACAGGCAATGGACACGCTGCGAACGCATAAACTGCGCAGCTCGCTGACAGTGTTCGGCGTGGTCCTGGGCGTGAGCGTCATCATGCTGGTGGCCGCGCTCATCACCGGTTTTGACCAGCAGATTCAGGAAAACATCAAGCAATTCGGTGCGGACACCGCATTCATCACCAAATGGGACCAGGGCCGCCACGGCGGGCCTCCCCCGCTCGAAGAGCGGCAGCGCAAACCGCTGACCGTGGAAGACGCGAAGGCCCTGCAGGAAAGTTGCCCGGCGGTCAAGAACGTTACGGCGTTTCTGATGGCTCGCTGGGACCAGGTTCACTCCGTACGCACCAAAGCCGGCGAAGTGACGGCCATTGATTTTCGCGGCGTGCAGCCTAATTTTGGCCAGGTCTATGCCAACGCCGCTACTCTCCAGGGCCGCTTCCTCAGCGAAGGAGACGATCTCCACAAGGAAAAAGTCGTAATGCTAGGAGAGAATGTGGCTCCCGTTCTTTTTCCCGATGGTCAGGCGGTTGGGAAAGACGTGATGATTGACGGTTCCGATTTCCTTGTGGTTGGCGTTGTGGAGAAACCCAAGGGCGGTATCGGTATGGGGGATGAGGACCGGCGCGTGCTCATTCCTTTCAGCACCTTCCACAAAATCTATCCAATGGCGGACGAGCTCAATATTCGTATGCAAGCGTATCCGAAAGTGCTGAGCCAGGCTGTGGATCAGGCGCGCGAAGTTCTCGAACGGCGTCGCAAGGTGCCATACGGCGGCAAGGACAATTTTTCGATCGAGACAGCCGAGCAGCAGGTTGCAGAATTTCACAACATCGTGGGCATGGTAGCGCTGGCTATGGTCGTTCTGAGCTCCATCGGTTTGTTGGTGGGCGGAATCGGCGTGATGAACATCATGCTGGTCAGCGTCACCGAGCGCACGCGCGAAATCGGCGTCCGCAAAGCCATCGGGGCAAAGAGCAGGGACATTACCTGGCAGTTCTTGTTGGAAGCGATGACCCTCACTGGCGCCGGCGGCGTAATTGCGCTAATCCTCGTGAATGCCTTGGTGCTTTTGATCCAGGTGGCGTTGAAGTGGCCCGGCCGCGTCCCCCTGTGGGCCGCCGTCACAGGAATTGCTGTCAGCGTGAGTGTGGGGCTGGTCTTTGGCGTCTGGCCCGCCATGAAAGCGGCCAAACTCGATCCCGTCGAAGCACTGCGCTACGAATAGTTCAGCTTAGGCTTCTTTCTTCTTTCGAATCAAAGAATAAAATTTAGCGGAAACTACTGCGTCAGTGCGGGCGTCATGAGCGCGGAACAGCGTTGCTCGGAGGGAGAAGTTTGCGCGCCGGGCCAGGCCACATTCAGAACGAGTTCGTTCCGGAACAGCAACCTGGATCCGCGGCTCATTCGAACGGCCAGCTTGTTTTCGCCGCTGATGAAAATGTCTCCCAGGCCTTCCTTCTCGGAAAGCAAGCTCCGGTCCGGCTTGTAATAAGCCACGCGCAGCCGGTGAGGTCCCGCGGAAAGCGTGCACGAATGTTGAATCGGCGAGCCGGCCGTATGCGCAAACAAGTTTGTAACGCAAACTAGATTCTGATCAGCGAAAACGGCCAGAGTGCCTTCCGTTACGCTCGAAGTAATTTCGATCTCCAGATTTGCAGATGGCACTGCCTGAGTCGCGTTCTCGGCAGCTGGTGCGGCGGGCTGCGGCCGGGAACGCGCGAATGGGTAAAGCGCACGCGCGAACTCTTCGCACGAGGCGAAACGCTCCTGCGGATTTTTGGCCAGGCAGCGGGCAATGATGCCATCGAGTGCAGCCGGTACGCCCGGGTTGAGATGCGATGGCGGCGCAGCCTCGGCATTCATGATCTGAGAGCAAACGGCGCCTATCGAACTTCCTTCGAACGGCGGAACGCCCGTCAGCATTTGGTAAAAAACAATGCCAAGTGAAAACTGATCCGACCGTTGATCCTGAGTTTCGCTCTGAATTTGTTCTGGCGCCAGGTACGCGGGAGTCCCCAGAACGTGTCCCGCGCCGGACGCTTGCGTTGCGAGACGGGCGATACCAAAATCACCCAGTTTCACTTTCTTTTCCGATGTGACGAGGATATTTCCGGGTTTGACGTCGCCGTGAATCATGCCCGCGCGATGCGCTGACGCGAGTGCGCCGGCGAGATCCACCATCCATGCGCAAGCACGCTGCACCGTAAGTGTGGAGGAAGCGAAGTAATGCTCGAGCGTCTTTCCGGCGATATATTCCATCACCAGAAAAGGAGTACCGTCTTCGTCGATCCCCACGTCGTAAAGTTGCACGACGGCAGGATGAGAGAGTTGTCCGACG
>Ga0307471_100002528_pt1 | contig 10548 bp, 10 predicted proteins | sample atmos_gasesAM3C__2_FD_204566 | JGI IMG/M metagenome (GOLD analysis project Ga0307471, IMG submission 204566) | Hardwood forest soil microbial communities from Morgan-Monroe State Forest, Indiana, United States - atmos_gasesAM3C_515 | ecosystem: Environmental > Terrestrial > Soil > Temperate... | reverse complement strand
GGGCGAAGAGAAGCTCAGCAAGCTCGGCTGGGAATTCATCGACCGCATTTTGACCCACGGCAACGACGTCTGCCTGTTGCTCAATTCGAGCGTCAATGCTTACCGCCGGCTCGATCCGCACTTCGAGGCTCCGAACCAGCTCAAGGCTTCGCCTGTGGACCGCGGCTCGATGATTCGCATCCCCATCGGAAACGAACGCAGCATGCGCGTGGAAGTCCGCTCGGTGGCACCGGATGCCAGCCCGTACATGGTGATGTACTCGATCTTCAAGACAGGTATCGATGGCGATACCGCCAAGATCAAGAACCTGCGTCAGGCGGAACGCTACCTCCCCGACAACATTTACACCGCCCTCGATAACTTCCGGAACGCCGACTGGATCACCAAACTTCTTGGCGCCGACGTCAAAGGCCGCTATGCCGATCTGAAACAGGCTTCCGCCGACCGTTGCCCACACTTGCTCGGCACGTTCGTCAAGCCACCCGAAGTGCAATATCACCACGAGGTTTACAACCAGTTCCTCTGGAACGTTTTCTAGAAAGACTTCGTTACCCTGATTCTGGATCACGAACGCCCTGGCTTACCGCCAGGGCGTTTTATTTTCGATAAAATTAGAAAATCTTAACTCGTAATCGCCTGCGTACTTAGATATATAGATACCCTTCTGCCTAAAACAGCCCTGTCGCACCACTCGGCAGATAAAGGGGAACTATGGTCAAGTTCAAGCGTTACCGTTCGTATCTGGTGTTCGCATTAGTTTTTGTCGGTGTCTTGTTGGCAAGTTTTAGTGGAAGCAAAAGTTCGCAGGCAGCCGCAACTACTCAGCAGCATCGCACCCGGAAAACAACTGTCACCTGCCAGGCACTCTCAACCTGGATCTCCGCTCCCAATCCACCGCAGGAGATCGGCAACGGCGTGCCAATCGGTGACGAAACCAATTGCCAGTTCTATCAGTTCTCGTGGCAATGGTTCCTGGCGTTGACACAACCCACGGCTTCCGGTTCGGATGAGCGCCAGTTCGAAACCTTCAACATTTATCAGCCCAATGTGCAAAATCAGTGCGCCAGTCCAAAGCCCGCAGGAAAAGCGGCAGCCAGCAAGGCGCTGTTTGTACGCACGCTAAAGGCGCGCACTGGAAACTTTGAGCCTACCTTGCCGGAAGATATGGCCCAGGCCACCGGACAGGCCCTTTACGATCAGGCGGGCAATGTCGTTCTCTATGAAGTGCTGTACAACTCAACGGAATGCAAAGCGACCTCCGAAGGCTTCTTGCCCAACACCACTGAAATCAAAATTTCCTGGCGAATCCTGCCCGGACCGAATCCGAACTACTACACAATGACCGCGAATATCCCGGCAATATCCCCGAACCCCATCACGCTGGGACTGGTCGGATTCCATCTGGTGATCAACACGGCGGATCATCCTGAATTTGTCTGGGCGACCTTCGAGCACGTTGCCAATGATCCCGACTGCACGAATCCGCAGGTCACTCCAACGGGCGGCTGGTCCTTCCTCAGCAACTTCTGCTACGTTTGCCTTGCAAAGAGCCAGCAGTGCCCCGGCTGCAATTTCAACACAGGTCAGCCATCGCATTCCCTGACCGGACCACCCACTCAGGTCTGCCGCGTTTTCAACGACGGCACCGATTCCGGAAGCATGACCGGCGGAAACAACAACGACGTGAACCGGGGAAACATCGACACCTTGAATGCCCAAATTACCGGGCCGCAAGGATTCCTTGGGCAGCTCCCCCCGAGCAATCCAATGTCCGTCTGGCAAAACTACAAGCTCGTTGGCGGCCTTTGGACCAACGGTGGAGTAGGCTCAGGGGGAACGGACGTTCAACGCGGCTCGCTGGAAAACGCCAACACTACCATGGAGACATTCTTTCAGCAGCAAGGGCAGAACTGCTTCACTTGCCACGGCTATGATCCGACGGCTCCATTGCAGGTCAGCCATATCATTTCCGACTTGCTCCCCCCTAGTCAGGGCGGATCGAAAATGAAACGCCAGAAAATATTAAACTAGCCAGAGCCAAAGAACGGCGCTAGCCACCGTGATTTGAAAACGCTATGGCTAGCGCCGCTTTATTTGAGCAGGCTATCCTCCAATTCCCTCTCGTGATTGACGATTTGTGCTGTGCGCCTTCTGTCTCTCAAGTGCTTATGTTATCTTTAACGGTTCGCGCAGGAGTAACGAAACTCGTTGGCGCTGCTTGCGTCAACGCCTGCGGTGCCGCCTTCTTGGGCCAGGCGCGATTACAACAAGCTCTACAATTCGACCTCGGAGGAACGCGCAGTGACGAAGAATTCGTATAACGGGCTGGCTGTTCCCGCTAGCGGGAAGGCTATTGACTACAAAAGCGGCGATTTGCAGGTGCCCGATACGCCGGTAATTCCGTTCATCGAAGGCGATGGCACTGGCCGTGATATCTGGAAGGCTTCGCGTCGGGTCTTCGATGCCGCCGTTGAACATGCCTACGGCGGAAAGCGGCGCGTGGCCTGGTTCGAGGTCTTTGCCGGCGAAAAAGCGTTTAATACCTTCAAAGAGTGGTTGCCCAACGATACGGTGGGGGCCATCCGCGATTTTCGCGTGGCGATCAAAGGCCCTCTGACAACTCCCGTGGGTGGCGGCATCCGTTCCCTGAATGTGGCGCTGCGCCAGCTTTTAGATTTGTATGCCTGCGTGCGGCCGGTGCGCTATTTTGCCGGAGTTCCTTCACCAGTAAAACAGCCGGAAAAAATGGATGTCGTGATCTTCCGTGAGAACACGGAAGACGTCTACATCGGCATCGAATGGAAATCCGGCACGCCGGAAGTGAAGAAGCTGCTTGAATTTTTGAACAACGAAATGCTGAAGGACGGCAAGAAGCAAATCCGCTGGGATTCCGGCGTCGGCATCAAGCCGATTTCACCGACAGGCACCAAACGGCTGGTGCGCCGCGCCGTCAAATATGCCCTCGATAACCAGCGGCGCAGCGTCACGCTCGTGCACAAAGGCAACATCCAGAAGTTCACGGAAGGCGCATTTCGCGATTGGGGCTACGATCTGGCCCGTGAGGAATTTCGCGCACAAACCATCACGGAGCGCGAAAGCTGGATCATCGATAATCTCGACAAAAATCCTCAGCTAACGGTCGAGCAAAACGCGGCCATGATCGAGCCTGGACTCGAACAAGCCACGGATGCCTTCAAGAAGACGGTCTATGACGAAGTGAAGCACACGCTCGACGCAATTTACGCCACCCACGGCAAAGGCCAGTGGAAGAAAAAACTGATGATCAACGATCGCATCGCCGATTCCGTGTTCCAACAGGTGCTCATGCGCGCCGACGAATACAGCGTGCTGGCCACCCCAAACCTCAACGGCGACTATTTGTCCGATGCCTGCGCGGCGCAGATCGGAGGGCTGGGTATGGCGCCCGGATCGAACATCGGCGATGGTTACGGCGTTTTCGAGGCCACGCACGGCACAGCGCCGAAGTATGCCGACAAAGACATGATCAACCCCAGTTCCGTGATGCTCTCCGGCGCGATGATGTTCGAGTTTCTCGGCTGGAAGGAAGCCGCTCAACTCATCGAGGATGGCATCGCGCGAACCATTCAGCAGAAAAAAGTGACCTACGATCTTGAACGCCTGATGCCCGGCGCTTCGAAGCTCGGTACTTCTGCATTCGCTTCGGCCATCATCGACAATATGCAAGGCGCCGCCGTCGCGCGATAAGACCAACAACATCGAAAAGACTTCAACGAGGAGAAGAATCGGATGCGTAAGAAAGTTACGGTTGTGGGCAGCGGATTCGTGGGATCAACAACGGCGCAGCGCATCGTGGACATGGAGTTGGCCGATGTAGTTCTGACCGATATTCTGGATGGCCCTCCCGCCGGAAAAGCGCTCGACATGCTGGAATCCGCGCCGATCACCCGCACTGACGCGCACGCAGTGGGCATCTCCACGGCCAGCGGCGACTATTCCGCAACGGCTGGCAGCGACATCGTCGTAATCACCGCAGGCTTTCCTCGCAAGCCCGGCATGAGCCGCGACGATCTCCTGAAAGCCAACTACGACGTCGTGAAAGCCGTCGTCGAGCAGATCGTGAAGCATTCGCCGAACTGTATCATTATCGTCGTAACAAATCCTCTGGACGCAATGGCGCAAGCCGCGTTCAAGGTCAGCGGATTCCCCAAAAATCGCGTCCTGGGCATGGCTGGCGTGCTGGACTCCGCGCGCATGAGCACCTTCGTCGCGGCGGAATGCAAGGTCAGCGTCGAAAACGTGCATTCGTTTGTGCTCGGCGGCCACGGCGACGACATGGTGCCCCTGCCGCGTTATTCCACCGTCGCGGGCATCCCATTGCCGGACCTGTTGCCCAAAGAAAGAATCGACGCCATCGTCGAACGCACTCGCAAAGGCGGCGCGGAAATCGTCAATTTGCTCAAGACTGGATCGGCGTACTATGCACCTTCGGCAGCGGCGGTTGAAATGGTCGAGGCTATTCTCAAGGACAAGAAGAAGATACTTCCCTGCGCGGTCTATCTCGATGGCGAATATGGCATCAAGGGCCTCTTCGTCGGCGTACCCGTGAAGCTCGGCGCGAAAGGCGTCGAAGAAATTATCCAGATTAAACTGACCGCCGAGGAAAACGCCTCACTACAAAAATCCGCCGGCTCCGTCCGCGAACTGGTTACCGTCCTCGGCCTGTAACGCAGCCGTTTGTTTTGCCTGCAACGGGAACCGCCAATGTGGAGCAAGCCTCCATTTTATCTCGGTGACGGCTACGCGGTAGAAGTGAGCAATTTAGAGACTGCGCGCGCCTGGTATCGCGAAAAACTCGACTTCCGCGACGCAAAACTTCGTCGTGAATACGGCGATTCCGGAAAGCCATTCATCGACTTGCAACTCTCAAATGAAAATACTGTCTTCACCTTGGTGCAGATGGAGGCCGGAGGCTCGGAAAAACGGCTCGCCGGGTTGACGCTCACCATCCGATCCTGTTTACAGGAAATCTGGAAAAAGCTCATCGTTGGATCAGCGAACGTGGCGTGACTCCTGAACCAATTCAAACCGATTCCGGGGGAAACCGGTTTTTCCTGTTCCGGGACCTCGACGGTAATACACTCGAAGTTTGCAAAGAAACATAGACGGCAACACGTTCTGGAACGGCACTTGTAGCGGCCGCCTTTAGGCGGGCATGCCTTGCTTCTTAGATAGTGGGCAGTTCGATGCCGAAGTGAAAGCTTTGCCTACTGCGTGGACTCTCGTTTGCGTCCATGACCCAAACAGCCACGTGTCGCATCAGGCGTCGCCGTGTCCGGCAGCTTCCGGGCGCGTCTGATGCACGAAGCGCTCGAACATTTCCTGGCTCGCCATGTGGTGCAGAATCGCCTTGCTTTGCTCGCTTTCGCCGGAATTGTTGGTGGAGTTGGTTCGCATCATGTCGCGGGCTGCGCCGAGGCACTCCAGCCAGAAGGCATATTCTTCCGTGTAGGTTTGTTCCAATTCCTTGCGAATCCGCTGCGCCAGCGCCGGACTTTTTCCATTGGTGGAGATTGCAATTTGAAGATCACCGCGCTGAACCACCGCTCCATAATAAAAATGGCAGTTCTCGATGTCGTCCACCGCGTTACACAAAATGCCGCGGTCTTCCGCCTCAGCGAAGACCGCGGCATTGGCCCCGGGAGTAGAAGTCGCCGCAACCACGAGATAAGCGTCGTGCAAATCCCCTGAAGCAAATGCCCTGTTCACCCATTCGATCTTGCCGGCCCCCAACCATTCCGAAATCCGTTGCGTAATGTATGGAGCAATCACGCGAAGGCGCGCGTCGGCTTCCAGCAGCGCCGAAATTTTCTGCTCGGCCACAACTCCGCCGCCCACAACAACCACCCGGCGTCCCTGAAGCTTGACGAACATCGGGAAAAGGCTCATGGCTCATCCCTCCATCGTCGATTTACCAGTAACCGCCATGCACGGTCGCATAGGCCAAAAGAAAAGCCCACATGGCATCTTTCTGGCACGTGGGCTTCGGGAATTTAAGGATTGATTTGCTAAGCCCGATAACTCCCGCCCGCCAGATTCGCGTGCAATTCAGCGCGCAACAATGCATTTACAGCGACAACATACATTTTGGGCCAAAACACTCATTCTGCCCAGCGGAGAATAGCTTTCCGGCATTTCACTGTCAAAACCATCTTAAGTGAAAAAAATCAATGCACTGGATCAATAAATCGAATGTAAACAGGCACCAACCAGGTTCAGGGTTTCTTGCTCACGGAAGCTGCCGCCTTGTTCCTAATGCCAGCGTCAGCAGGTGAAATGATCGTCACTGTCTTGATCGAATCAAGTTTCGGGAAGCCTTTGTCCAGGTACGGCTTCCCTTTTTTCTCGATTTCGTCCTGGGAAGGCCCCGCTCCTTGCGGCGCACCTTCGCCATAACCCTCGTAGAACGCCTCAACCACGTTCATTCCCTCGGTGACTTGGCCAAATGGAGCGAATCCCATCGCATCCAGCCGTTTGTTATCGGCGAGGTTGATAAAGAGCTGTGTCGTGCGCGTCTTGGGCCCTGCCGTGGCAAAGGTGATGTAGCCCTTCAGATTGCTTTGCGTCACCGGGTCGTCGTCAATCGTTGCCTTCGACCAAGCGGAAGAGACTGGCGGATAGGCGCTCAACCCAAATTGCGCCACGAAGCCGGGAAGTACACGGAAAAAGCTCGTATTGTCATAGAAATGATGCTTCACCAAATTGTAGAAGCGGTCTGCCCCCAGTGGAGCCCATGCGCGTGTCACGGAGAGGGTGAAGTCGCCGCGCGTGGTGGTGAATTTGACCTGGTAAGTATCCGGAGCTTTGCCTTTCAAAAGTACCGGGTGAAGGAGGGCGTTATCATAGCTGCTGCGTGCCGCCCCGGACTTTGTTCCCGCCTTCGCCGCGGTCGATGGCTTCGCGGCGCTCGTTGGCGCCTGCGCTTGCGCTGACGATGCTTGCGCCAATGCAAGTGATGGGAGCCCCAGCACCGCTACGAGCACCCCAACCATGAATTTTTTCATTGCTCTTCTCTCTCCACGTTTTTGAGTTACGGATAAACTTGAATTATCTCTTGGGCGCTGCGCTCAGTTCTCTGCCAACGCGCTCCACTTCCGCCATCAGGCGCAGGGTATTCTCCCCCAGAATCTTGCGGACGTCACTCTCGGAATAGCCTTTTTGTAACAGGGCCTCGGTGATCTTCGGTATCTGGGTTGCATCCTCCATGCCGTAAGGCATGTTTGCGCCATCAAAATCCGATCCGAGCCCCACGTGGTCGGCTCCAACAACCTTCACGGCATGATCGGTATGCTCGATAATCTTGGTCCACTCGACGCGAGGCAGTTTCCCTTTCACGACATGTTCGCGTGTCAACCGGTCGCCTTCCAGGAGCAGGCAGCCTTCGTCATTGCCGCAGAGCCTTTGCGCTTCCGCGCCGATGGTCCGGTTAATCCCGGGATTGGCCGTTTCCGCATTGCGAAATTCCTGGCTCAAAAACGCAACATGATAGTTGATCTGGATCACGCCGCCCCTGGCGGCGAGGTCTTTCATCATCTGATCGGTCATATTGCGCGGCGCATCGCAAATCGCCCGGCAGGAAGAGTGCGAGGCGATCAGCGGAGCTTTGCTGATCTTCAGCGCATCATAAAAGGTCTTGTCGCTGACGTGAGAAATATCCACCATCATGCCCAGGCGATTCATTTCACGGACGACCTGTTTGCCAAAATCCGTGAGGCCGTTGTGCACTGCCTTGTCCGTGGAAGCATCCGCCCATTCGACGTTGCCGCTGTGCGTCAGCGTCATATACCGCACACCGCGCGCGGCATAATGCCGCAAGGTTCCCAGGTCGCTGGCGATCATGTGGCCGCCTTCAATCCCCATCAGCGCCGCGATCTTGCCCTGTCGATGCGCCTCGCGCACCTCAGCAGCGGAAGTCGCCAGCTCCAAGTCTTTCGGATGTTTGTGAATTTGTCCCAGTACCGCATCGATTTGGGCGTTTGCGCGCTTCACGGCTTCAGCACCGGTAACTTTGCTGGGGACCCAAATGGAAAAGAAAATCGCGTTGAGGCCGCCTTCGCGCATCCGCGGAATATCAATGCTGCCGCGCGCGTCACGCGTTCCCAGATCGAAATTGCCGTCCAGCAAACGTTGTGTGGTGTCGTCATGAGTGTCCACGACGATCGAGGAAAAGTGCAGCCTGCGGGCTTTTTCAGAAATGGATCCGGCCAAAACCGCCCATCCTAGCGCGCCGCCCACTAAAAGACACGGAATCGTCCATGAAACAGCGCGAAACATATCTTCTCCCGGAAACTATCCGATAATCCAACCCAGAAGCGCCTGTTTCCAGGCCTGACGGTTGATTTCGGCCAGCGATTCGGTCAGAGGAATTTCCTTGGGGCAAGCCTTTACACAATTTCGTGCATTGGCGCAATCCTCGATTCCTTCGTGCCCCATGACCGCTCGAAGCCTCTCTTTTGCATGCATGCTGCCGGTTGGATGCATGTTAAACAGCCGCACCTGACTGATGATCGCGGCTCCGATGAATCCTCGCAGCCAGATGTAAACGCCGTAACCGCCGTGATAAAGAATCGGAAGAAAAATAAACGCCCATTCCACGATCAGGCGGTAGGGAACGGTTTGCAGTTCCTGCGAAGTCTGATTGTATTTTTCGGGACTGACCAGCGCCGCGCTGTTTGACCAAAAATGCTCGGCCCAAAAATGCGCCTACCGGAAGAATACCCGTTAAAGAATGGAGTTTGCGAAGGAGGTAATTGGAATCGGGCTGACTGGCCGTAGCGGACATTATCCTTTGTGCTGCACGACTTCCGAAATTCCCAATACAAGAATTTCGCGGCACCTTCAGTATAGGCAGCAGAGAACCATCATGCAAGTGAGCGGCTCCGCTTTTCGAAGAGGCTACTTACAAAAATTTTACACACGAAGAGAGTACTTCCTTATACAATAAGGCGGACGGGCGGTATTCGATCGGCCCAGGTCCCCTTGGTCGCATACCTAGCCATAATTCATGAGCACAAGCATTAGTCTGGTTACGGAACTGGAACGACTGGCGAACGCTCTGGCCGAAGATGGCGACGATTTGCCGGAAGTTTCCCTCTCCTCCGTTGCGGAACGCATCGCAAAAAATATCGGCGTCAAGTCAGACGAAGTTGCCATCATGGGTTTGTCCGCTCGCTGGCGGCACCTGCGTTTTCTGGTGCCGGAAAAACTTAAAAACATGGGCTATGTCCCTCTTTCCAGCAACTCCGCCCTTGCCGCGCGCACGGCGCGGGAGAGTCGTCCGGAAATTCTGAATAACTTTGTCGCGGTGCGCCATGCTAGCGTGTTTGAGGGCATAAAAATCGGGGACGAGAACATCGAAGCCATCCAAAAAATTATTAGTGCCCCCATTCTTTCTGATGGAAGAGTCGTCGGGGTTATCCAAATCAGCCGTAAGGGACCAAGCGCTGCCGCCGCCGGACCGGATTTCACACCGGACGATCTTGGAAGGGTGCTGGCGCTCTGCAAACCGCTCGGAAAACTGATGCACCATCTCTCCACCGACTGACCCGCGCTGCCACTCATGTAAACACCCGTTCACGAAACATCCGGTTGCCGAAAGCGAGGGAAATGCGTTGACACTGCAAATCCTTCTTGTTACTTTTCCACAGCCGGAAAAATTTTTGCGTTCAGCCCAAACACGGAGGCACACAAACCGACACCATGGCGTTCGTCGCTAAGAAAATTTTTCTCACCAAAGGCGTCGGTAAACATCGCGAAAGGCTTTCCAGCTTCGAGCTTGCATTGCGCAATGCGGGCATCGCGGCATGCAACATCGTTCGCGTCTCCTCCATCTTCCCCCCCCATTGCAAATTGATCTCCCGCAGCGAAGGGCTGAAACACATGAAGCCGGGACAAGTCGCGTTTACCGTTATCAGCGAAAATTCCACCAAGGAGCCGCACCGTCTGATCGCCGCCAGCATTGGCTTGGCGCTGCCGGGCGACAAATCCATGTACGGATACTTGTCGGAGCATCATTCCTTCGGCGAAACCGAAGAAGTCGCGGGCGAATACGCCGAGGAACTCGCAGCGGAAATGCTGGCCACCACGCTGAACGTCGAATTCGATCCGGACCTGTCGTGGGACGAAAAAAAAGAGGTCTACCGCATCTCCAATAAAATCGTCCGCACCATGAACATCACGCAGTCCGCCGTCGGCGACAAGCGCGGCCTCTGGAGCACGGTTCTCGGCGCCGCCATTCTCATCGGCGAAGACGATTAGTCACCCGCCTTATTCATCCAGATCGTAAGCCGTTTTCAGCCACTTCTTCACTTCATCGTCGATCTCATCGACTGACTTCAATTCAATCCGGTGCGTGATACGGTCTTTCTTGGCGAGTCCGCCGGTATCGACCAGTCTCTTCGGTAATTTTCCCTTGTAATGCGTCAACGCAAATCCCATGTCGATTCGGGTGTTGGTCGTCGGTTTGATTTGCGCGAAAACATGCTGGCGATACAGCGGCACCATTGTCTG
>Ga0307471_100002527_pt1 | contig 10551 bp, 9 predicted proteins | sample atmos_gasesAM3C__2_FD_204566 | JGI IMG/M metagenome (GOLD analysis project Ga0307471, IMG submission 204566) | Hardwood forest soil microbial communities from Morgan-Monroe State Forest, Indiana, United States - atmos_gasesAM3C_515 | ecosystem: Environmental > Terrestrial > Soil > Temperate... | reverse complement strand
GCCGCCCGGCCCGAGGATGTCGTGAAGGAGCGTGCGGCGCTTCATCACGCGTCACCCATCAGGCGGTGGACCGCCGCGGCGATGTCCGGCAGAGGTGTCGGCTTGGCCAGAAACGCTTCGGCACCGAGAGCACGGGCGCTGCGCTGAATCTCCGGCGCGGTGTGTGCGGTCAGGATGATCACCCGCGTGCCGCGGGAGTGATGCCGCACGAAACGCAGGATCTCCAGACCCTCCACGGCGTAGCTCCAGGAGAGGCGGAGATCGGCGATGACGATGTTGTAGTGCCAGGTGGCGATCAGCGCTTCAGCTTCTTCCAGCTCACGGGCGCAATCGACATGGAATCCTTCGCGGGTGAAGAACTTCTTGAGGGCCGAGAGAACGACCCGCTCGTCTTCGACGAGCAACATCCTCGATGGGGTGGGGGTGTTGGTGGCAGGTGTCATGACCGCCGTCTATCGCAACGGCGGCGCCACTCGATTGGGCCGTGTTAGACCTGCGGCAACACGTTTGATGCGAAGGAGTTAGCTGGAAGTAGCGATAATTGGAATCGGATCGTATTTCGAATTTTCAAACACGCTTTTCGAATCTTTGCGCAGTGTCAAAAGCATGACCACGGAGGCACAGAGGGCACGGAGAATTGAAGGCGGAAGGATGAAGGATGAGGATGAACGAATTGGTGTGATCATCCTTCATCCTTCCGCTTTGATCCGTCAATCTCCGTGTTCTTTTTGTCTCCGTGGTGAGTTTTCCGCCGGTTGCTCAGCGAGCGCAGGATTCCATCGAGCACCGTATCCAACTCCTTGGCGACATCCTCGGCCAGAAAGCGCAACACCAAATAGCCGTTCTCTTGCAGGAGCTGGTCCTTGCGACGGTCGCGCCGATAGGCCGCTGGATCAGCCAGATGCTGCGGGCCGTCGATTTCAACAACGAGCCGCGACTCAACACACAGCAGGTCGACTTCCATGCGCCCAGAACTGTCGAACGCGATGGGCAGCTCGACGTTCAATTGAAAGCAACCTCGCGTTTCCGGCAACGTTTCCAGCCGTCGGTACAGGAATGCCTCGGTCGCGCTTCGAGCCCGGCTTGCGTCATTGAGCTCTGGCGTAATGACGTGAGCTGCTTGGACGAACAGGTTCGCCAGTGGGATATCAACGCCGTCTCGAACGAGCCTGCGGACGCTGCCGGCGTAGTCTCGCTTCCATAGCGGATCGGCGGGAAGAGGTACATCCGAGGGCCAGCCCGGAACGGCGCTGGCAGGGAGAACGATCGTGTACCCCACGGCTTCGTAGCCGACGCAGCGGCGGTCGAACATGCGGCCCAGCATCGGCACATTGACATCGGCGTAGTCGTGCACGCGCACTTCGCGCTTGCCGTCGTAGAGGCGGTGCAACCGGCCAACGTACTGCGCAATGGTCCCGCGCCATGACACCGGAAGCGTGACGAATAACGTGTCCAGCCGAGGGTCGTCGAATCCCTCGCCGACGTACCTGCCTGTAGCCAGAATGACGCGACCTTCGTGGCGTGGGATCGCTGCCAGCCGATCCGAGGCCTCTTGTCGTTGCTTCCTGCTCATTCCGCCTCGGAGCACGACGAGATGAGGGACCCTCCCAGTGATCCCGCTTGCGAGACGATCCAGGTGCTCGTTGCGTTCAGTCAATACGAGCGGTGCCCTGCCACCGTTCACTGCCTGGACGACGTCATCGCAGATGCGCCGATTACGCGTCTCGTTCTCGACCAACTCCTGGTAGAGAGCGTGGAACTCGACTCGTGCGTCGGACTCGCCGGAGTTGTGAGACTGGAACGCCGTCGGACATACGATCACGGTGTGGTCAAACGGCCTCGCGGCAGCCTGACCCTTCGCGCTGACTCGAAACCGTACCGGGCCGCACTGCATGAAGATGATCGGGTGATGGCCGTCCTTCCGCGCGACGGTTGCCGACAATCCTGCGACGAATCGCGCCTTCGCGCGGCGCGCCACCTGTTCAAAACTGTGCGCGGAAAGGTGATGGCACTCATCGACGATGAGCTGTCCGTATTCGCCGACGCGGTCATCGACTACGCCCTTGCGCACGAGGCTCTGCATGAGGGCCACGTCGAGTGATCCGTTCGGCCGATTCCGGCCGCCTCCGATACGACCGATCGCGGTTGCCGGCAGGTTCAGAAACGCGGACAAGCGCTCGACCCATTGGTCAAGCAGTTGCTGCCTATGCACAAGCACCAGAGTATTGACGCCGCGTTGGGCGATGAGCCAAGCCGCGATCACGGTCTTGCCGAATGCCGTCGTGGCGGATAGCACTCCCGTCTCGTGGGCGAGCATCGCGGCTGCCGCCACCTTCTGCTCAGGCCTGAGCTCTCCTTGAAAGGTTACCTGCAGAGGCTGGCCCGAGTACCGTTCATCACGAATGACAGGACGAATTCCCAGGTCGGACAGCAACCGGGAAACATCGTCCAGGCAACCCCGTGGTAGCCCGAGATGATGGGGATGCTCCTCTGCGCAACCAATGACCCGCGGCTTGCCGTACGTGGGCAGGCGCATCGCCTGTGTTCTGAAAAACTCCGGATTCTGAAACGCCGCGAGACGGAGCAGCCGGTTTCGCAGGGCGGGGAGCAGGTTTTCTTTGGCGATGTAGATCTCGTTACCCAGAACCAGTTCCAGACTGGGAGGTACCGCGCCCGCGATCGCCGGCTCTTTCCGCCGGCGCCCGGGCGGAGTCGTCCACGGATGGACCTCATCCTCATCGGGCGGAACGCGCACGCCGATGACCCGTCCTCGACGTTCGGCTTCGAGCACGATGCTTTCCAGTTGTACGCGGTCAATCTTCTGTGTGCCCGACAGAAAGGCCCATTGGTCGGGATAGGGTGCGAGCTGCTCGTCGACAAAAACGCTGTTGGCGCGTTCGCGCGACTGCTTCTGCAACGGCAATGCGATCAGGTTGCCAAATCCTCCCCGAGGCATCGTGTCCTGATTCGGGAAGAACCGGTCGTACGAGTCCAATCCTACTTCCGGGTGCCGCTCCATCGTCTCCGTCAGGATGTGCGATCCGAGCTTGCGGGCTACTGCGGCTGAGACAGCCTGATCGAAGAACAGCCAGACGTGCCCGCCCCGCCCTGAGCGTGACCGTTCGAGCGCCGCCGGAAGACCAAGGCGGCGACACGTATCGAGGAATGCTGTCGTATCTTCGCGCCAGCCTGTCTTGTCGAAATCGACTGCCAGGAAGAAGCACGTCTCATCCGGGAGCATCGGGTATACGCCGGCGACGAATGGCTGGCCATCATCGTCATGGCCGGACAAGTGCCATCGAACCACGTCATCCGTCAGCGGGAGAAAACGGCGTTGCAGACAGTCGGCACATTTGATCCGTGGCTTTTCACAGATCCCTCGAACCCATTCGTTCGCGCACGCCGGCGCATATCCGGCTTTGCCTGTTCTCCGGCTCTCGAAGCGCCGCGGGTAGACATCTTCACGGCCGCGGAAGAGCGAACGAAACAGGGAGATCTTCGCCTCAGAAGGGGAAAGCTGGTGGACGAGGCCCGAACTCGTATCCATCGGATTGTCGTTAGCGTACATGACGTGGAGGAGGTTGAATGAAACCGTCTAGTCTCGACCAGTTGAGAAATGGAAATGACACGGAAAGGATCGCGCGACTCCACGATTTGTAGACAGCGTTTGGGCATCTCCTGTTAGCGTAAGCTGGCGGTCACGGTGGCGACAAGTAACCCGGTATCATCACTATTCGAGAGAAATCGCCACGATGCGGAACGTCCTCTGGTACCTGCTCGCTGCCTTCTGCGAAATCGCCGGGTGCTACGCGGTCTGGATGTGGCTCCGGCTCGGGCGCACCGCGTGGTGGTTGCTTCCGGGCACGCTCACTCTCGTCGTCTTTGCGGTCGTGCTGACGAGGATCGACTCGGCGTTCGCCGGCCGTGCATTCGCGGCGTACGGCGGGGTCTACATCGTCAGCTCCCTCCTCTGGCTTGCGGTCGTCGAGCGAACAGCTCCCAGACTTACGGACTTGATCGGCGTCGCGCTCTGTCTCGCCGGCTCGGCGGTCATTCTCTTCGGCAGGCACGCGGCTTGATGATTTGATTCGCGCAGCGAGCTTCCGGGAATGCGACAATCGGGAAATGCAACTCAAGGATCTGATCGAGCCCGGAGACATCGTGATCGGCGTCCATGCCTCGGGCATTGGCGTGGCCGCGGCGCAGCTTCTTCGGGAGACACTTCCGCGAAGGGGTGTTGCCCCGGCCGATGTCGAACGGCTCGTCGGCGCGGTCCTGGAACGGGAACGTGAAGCGCCGACGCTTTGCGGCGCGATCGCCATTCCCCATGCGCGCGACCCGCAACTCACGGCGTTCGTCGCGGCGATCGGCATCAATCCAGGCGGAATTGTCGAGGGCTCTCCGGCTCCGGCCGTGCTGATCGTCTTCATATCGCCGGAGGCGAAACGCAGCGAACATCTGGCGTTGCTGGCCTCCCTGGCGCGCTTCGGCCGCGATCGGGCCGCGGTCGCCTCGATGGCAGCGGCGACCAGCGCTGAGGATGTGGTTCAGTTCATCCGACGAATGTAGGTCAGATTCTCCAGTCGACCCGGCCCTGATTGGAGAACCAACAGCGTAATAATCAGTCGAAGATGGTGGCCGAGCCTTGGGCAACCAACGCCGCCGGCCGTGCCGGCTACCCCTCCTGCAGCGACAGCCAGTCCGCATCGTCCTCATAGGCGAAGAGGTTCCCGAACCTTGCCCACCGAACCAGCGTGTCGAACATATCCTCGTAGTTCTCTCGCGGCAGGGCGAGGATGACCATCTCGCGGACGAGGTCTCCGCTGGCCCCGTGGTCCGGCCGTTGATCGAGCATCGTGTGGACGTCCTGGAACAGCCGAAGCTTGAGGAGTTGCGCCCGCCAGATCGCTTTTCGTTCCGGCGCCTCGGCACGGACGAACCGCCGGCCGTCTGCAGTCAGAACGATGTCCTGTTTGGGCGTGTCGACGAAGTTCAGAAGCTCGGCGGCCTTGGTGATGACCATGATGTGTCCGAATTCATGACCGGTCGCCGCGGCGACGTCGAAGATGTCGTCCATGCCGCCCTTGGCATCGAGGTACTCGAGCAGACCGATAACGTCGGAGGTGTCCGTGCGCGGCAGTGCTTCGATTCTGCCGGCTCGCGCGACCGCAGCGGCGGGAACGTCAGGCATCTCAGCCCCGGTGATGATCTCGTGCAGATAGTCGACCAGAGCTTCCGATTCACGCGACCGCTGGTCGCGCGGCCGGGGAATGGTGTTCTCGACGATCGTCCGAACACGTCCGGGGTTGCTGCTCAGGACGATGATGCGATCGGCCATGTACGCCACTTCCTTGATGTCATGGCTCACCATCAGGATCGACGAGGGGTTCGAGTCGTGCGGTTCCCAGAGATCGATCACCTCCGCGCGCAGCCCTTCCGCGGTCAGTGCGTCGACGTGGCTGAACGGCTCGTCCATGAACAGGATCTCGGGATTGGTGGAGAGCGCTCGGGCGATGCCGAGGCGTTGCTTCATGCCGCCTGACAGCTCGCGCGGATAGGCCTCTTCGAAACCGGCAAGGCCCACGGTGCGGATTGCTTTCTCGGCCAGCGTTCTCCTCTCATCCAGCGGAAGCCCCGCGGCCTGCAGAACTGCTTCCACGTTCTGCGTGACGGTCATCCAGGGATAGAGCGCGAAGCTCTGGAAGACGATGGCGATGCCGGGAGTAAGGCCGCGAACCTCACGACCGTGGTAGAGGACCTCGCCCTGCGACGGACGAATGAGTCCGGCCAGGATGCGCAGGATCGTAGACTTGCCACACCCCGATGGTCCGAGCAGCGCCACGACCTCGGACGGTTTGATGGCCACGTTGATGTCTTCGAGCACGCGAAGCCGCGAGCCGTTCGGCATCGCGAAATCGTGCGATACGTTGCGGATCTCGCAGAGCGTTTCCGTCGTTTTCGTTGTCGTAGGAAGATCGATCGTTGCTGTCACGCGTCACCTCACTTGCTCAAAGAGAATCGCGACTCGGCCAGGCTGTACAACCGTTTCCAGACCGTTCGGTTGAACGTCACCACCACGACCGCCATGACGAACACGCAAGCATAGAGCCGAGGCAGGTCGGCATGTTCCGCCGCCAGACTGATCTGCGCCCCGAGTCCATTCGCGGTGAGCACCTTTCCATTGAACGTTACGAACTCGGCGACAATGCTTGCATTCCACGCGCCGCCCGCCGCCGTCACCCACCCGGTCACGAGGTAGGGGAAGACCGCGGGCAGATAGAGGAACCGGAAACGCAGCCAGCGGCTAAGTCGATAACTCCGCGCGGCCTCGCCGAGGTCCGAGGGAATGGCCGAGGCGCCGGCGATGACGTTGAAGAGGATGTACCACTGCGTCCCGAGGAGCATGAGAACGACGCTGCCCCAGCCGAGCGACACACCCGCCGCTTTCAGAATGGCGATCACGAGCGGAAAGAGCATCGGCGCGGGGAAGGACGCCGCGATCTGGACGATGGGCTGAAAGATCCTCGACAGACGCGGTGAAAGCCCGATGGCAAGACCGGCCGGAAGTGTCCAGAGCGTCCCGATCGTCGTGGAGAGGAGCACGCGGCCGAGCGTCCATCCGCACGCTCCGAAGATCGGCAGGTACTCTCGAACAGGCAATCGACCGAGCAACAGCAACAGCCGCCAGCTACCGAAGAGGAGAGTGGCCACGAGCAGACCGAAGAGCACGAGCGACAGGATGCTGGAGCCGGACCTCACTGGCCTCTTCTCCGGCGGAGGTGCTGCCGGCTGATCCTGGTTCGTAAAGCGGCGACGAAGGGCCGCAATGACAGTGCCCAGCCAATCGATGATGCTCGACCGCCGCAGCCAGTCGTAGAACCACGAGGACGACGACTGTTCGTCTGAGCCTTCCTCGACGCGGAACTTCTGCGCCCAGACCACCACCGGCCGCCACAGCAACTGATCGAGGACGACGATCATCGTCACCATGGCCACAATCGCCCACAGCATGGCCCGGCCGTCGCCCTTCGCCACGGCGACGCTCATGTAGGAGCCGATGCCGGGAAGCCGGAAGTCCTTGTCACCGAGTTGGAAAGACTCGGTGATCATCAGGAAGAACCACCCGCCGGCCATGCTCATCATGCTGTTCCAGACCAGACCGATCGTGGAGAACGGCAGCTCGAGCCACTTCAGTTTCTGCCACCAGTCGAAGCGATAGATCGTCGCCGCTTCGATCTGGTCTTTGGGAATCGACCGGAGCGAGTGGTAGTAGCTGAAGGTCATGTTCCAGGCCTGGCCGGTGAAGATCATCAGCACGGAGGCCAGCTCGAGGCCGACGTTACTGTTGGGAAAGACCGAGACCAGCGCCAGCACCACTCCCGGCATGAAGCCCAGCACAGGAATGCTCTGGAGGATGTCGAGCAGCGGGACGAGGACCCGCTCCGCGACCGCATCCTTCGCCGCCCAGTAGCCGTAGGTGAGGGTGAAGAGAAGCGAGAAGCCGTACGCGATCAGGCCGCGCGTGAGCGAATAGAAGGTGTAGATCGGAAGCGCGGAGAGAGACAGATCGATGTGGACGGCCGGCCGTAGCGTGCGCCACTCGCCGGCGAGAGAGGCCAGCCCGAAGACGATTCCGATGACCCCGAGGAGGAGCACGGCATCGATCCACACACCTCGGCGGAAGCGTTCGAAGAACGCCGTCGCTTCGCCCCATGCTCCTTCATGCGGCTGCATCGTAAAGGTCCTGTATCCATCGCGGTTGAGCTCTCGGACGACTTGGCGCATCGTAGCATTGGAGACTCTTCCTTATGATGTGCAAACGAGCCGGCGGCATCACTTTTCTTCTGACGGCACTGCTGACGCTGTCGCTCGCGTTCTGCGCCGCTCCCGAATCTCAGAAAACATCCAATCCTTCTTCTGCGGCGAAAACGAAACCGCAGGTCGTTACGGCACCACTACCATCTGCCAGCAGTGCGACGGCTGCCGCGCTTCCTTCCAACACGAACCAGAAGTACGCAGACATCCTCTATCCGGAAGGTGCGCCGTCGCGCGAGAACTACGACACGGGTGCGGATGAAAGAGTGCGCTACGGCCTGCTCGGCGAGGCATCCCTTGCTTCCGGCAAGTCTGTAATCCTCTACTCCGAGTCCGTTGGCGACGCGAAGAAAGATCACTCCTTCTGGGTGTTTCTCGCGGTACTCGGTGTCGACAGCGGAAAGACCCACGTGCTCCGTCGACTCGAGATCACCGACCGGCTGCCGCTTCGTGATCAAGCCGACGGCTTTTTCAAGATTGCCGGACGCGCTAACGCCTACTCCGTTGCTCCGGCCTCCGACGCGGTCGACATCCACGTCTGGGTGCTCCTCTCAGGAACGGGGGGTATCAGTGCAGCCACCGACTCCTTCTACAGCGTCGATTCCGAGGGAGGCTTCCACCTGCTTCTCGACGCCGGAATGACCGCCGCGTACGGCCGCTCCGGCTGGAAATTCGAAGAGCAGACGACGTCGCTCGTGAGCGTGTCTCCCCAGGGCGAAGCCATCAATATCGCGCGATGGACCAGGATCACCACGAGAAGCGAGCCGGAGCAGCCGAAGGAGTCCTGCCGCGCCGAGCAGAAACACTACATCTTTCGGGAAGGAGAGTACGTCGAGTCCGCTTCCGCGACAGTAAGTGCGACGATGCGCCCTCTGCCGCGGCTCGCCTTCCTGGATCCAAAACCGTGTGCGGACTCGAGCGTACAGAAGTGAGCAGGCGTACATCCAGCTTTGCGCGGACGGCACTGTCTCTAACGCCGAAATGTGATCCCCGTCACATTCCCCGGTTTGCGCACTGCGTACACTCCCGCCCAATGCTTTGATCCAAATAAATCGGAGTTTTTCCAAAGAGGGCGTACCCGTACGCCCTCTTTTTTTTTAAGGAGGGAACTTGAAACAGCACCGGACTTCGTCACTCATCCTTTCGATCATCGTGTGGACCGTGGTAGCGGCAATGCTGCCCCTGACGCTCGCTGCCAGACAGCGCGCGACGGGCAAGACCGAAGAGATCGTTGGAATCGTCACGCAGACGTCGGCGAGCTCTCTGACCATCAATACATCGAAAGGCGATCGCGTGGTGCACCTCACCTCCGCGACGGTAGTCCGCCTCGATGGTCAGCCCTCTTCCGTTTCGGCCATCGCCGTTGGCGACAAGGTCGAGGCGCACACGCAGACGGAATCCGACGGCACCAGCACCGCGCTGGTGATCGAGGCCGAGTCGCACCCGGCCACGGAGCTCGAAGGGACGGTGAAGTCGATTACGGCCACCACGCTCACGGTCACCACGTCGACCGGAGATGTGGCGACGACCCTCACCGCGGACACGCGCTTCTTCGTGAACGGGAAGACAGCGACCGCAGCGGATATTCATCCCGGCGATCATGTCGAAGTCGAGGCGCAGGAGCAGACCGACAAGACCCTGAACGCGCTGGTGGTACGGGTGGAGCAGGACAGCGTTCATCTCCGCGGCGTCATCTCGAAGGCCAGTACCTCCTCCATCACCGTCACCACCAGCACCGGTGACGTGGTAGTGGCGTTGACTACCTCCACGCTCATCCGCATGGACGGTAAGGTGGTAAACGCATCGATGCTTGTCGTCGGCAGCCGCGTGGAGATCGATGCCGTGCGAACGGCCGACGGGTCACTGGCCGCTGTCACCATCAACGTCGAGCTTCACGACGCCCTGGCGGAGATCGAAGGGTCGGTGACCTCGGTGGCAAGCGATCACATCGTCGTGCACACGAGGTCGGGCGACGACGTCACGATCGGCGTGACCACGGATACGATCATCCGCGGCGATGACCATATGCTCGGCCTGGCGGACATCAAGGCAGGCGATCACGTCAGCGTGGAGGCCCGCGTGAACGCTGACGGCTCGTTCACGGCTCTAAGGATCGAGGTCGGGAGCGATGAGGGCGATGGGAACAATGACAACTCCGTCAACCTGACCGGAGTGATCGCCTCGATCTCGACCGGGTCGATCAACGTGACCGCCGGCGGCAAGACCGTGGTGGTGAACATCGGCACGACCACGATCATCCGACACGGTTCAACGACCTTGTCCATCTCCGACCTGAAGGTTGGGAATCAGGTGGAGGTGAAGGGACAGCTCAACACCGACGGCTCCGTCGCCGCCACTCTCATTCAGGTCGAAGATACGGGCAACACGAACCATCCCGAACCGGTGGAATTCAGCGGCGCGGTAACGGCCGTCTCCGCGACATCCCTGACAGTCAAGGCAGGACAGACTTCCGTGACGGTGGGGCTCACATCCACCACGGTGGTGATGAGCGGCGACCATGCCGGAGCAATATCGGATCTGAAAGTCGGTCAGCACGTGGAGGGGCAAGCCAATCGTCTGGCGGACAACAGCCTGGTGGCAACGCAGATCAGGATCGATCACTAGGCCGTCAGCGAGTTACGCCCAGCGGCCGTCTGTATCTGGTGTACGGCGCTGGTTTCTTTTGTCGTCCATGCACGTGGGTTCGATTCCCAAGTGGACAACTGAGCCCGGGGT
>Ga0307471_100002524_pt1 | contig 10552 bp, 8 predicted proteins | sample atmos_gasesAM3C__2_FD_204566 | JGI IMG/M metagenome (GOLD analysis project Ga0307471, IMG submission 204566) | Hardwood forest soil microbial communities from Morgan-Monroe State Forest, Indiana, United States - atmos_gasesAM3C_515 | ecosystem: Environmental > Terrestrial > Soil > Temperate... | reverse complement strand
GCCGGCGCCAATCCCAGCCTGCTCCGAATCGCCAGCCGCGCTGCTGCAGAGCTCGACGGCAGCGAGTTGATCGAGCAAATCCCACACTGGATGTTCACCTTTACCGGATCAGCGACGGATCTGCTGACGCGTGCGCTCGCTCTCATCAGTTCCGCTCCTGCCGTTCGTGTCCGCGTGCTGGCCGAAATCCAAGCAGCCGGACCGCTCGACGACGGATGCAACTTCGCTGCGCTGCCGTTTCTCGAGGGCTGCCTCCTGGAGGCCGCGCATCTCTACCCACCGGTAACGCGCACGTTTCATTGCGCATTGCCTGGCGCCACGGTGGGTACCGTCCGCATTCCACCCGGCATGGAAATCATGCATCTGTTCCCGCCGTTCACAACCGACGATGTCGGCGAGGATGGCGATTCGAGATCCTTCAATCCCGATCGCTGGATGCGCGCCGAGCCCCCCGTGTGTTCATTCGATCCATTTCTCGGGGGCGTGCGGCGCTGCCCGGGCAAGAGCCTCATCCTGCTGGTCTGCAAGGTGGCGCTCGCCAGTCTGCTCGTGCAGCACCGACTGGTGGTCGATGCCCCCGGATTGAGGGCACGGTCGCTGCCTGGCGTGTTCCCGCGCCGCGGGCTTCGTTTTCACGCGGCGCAAGGGAGCGCAGGTCTGTCGGCATGAGTGCGCGCAGTATGGGGCGCTGGACGCCGGAGGACATCGATCGAATCGCGGCCGACGTTGCGGCGATACCTGCGATTCAGCAACGCTGCCTCGCGAATTCCTCCGAGAATATGAAATTCGCGGACCGGGTTGCGCATCAGTATCAAATTGCCGGCGGTAATCCGGCTTGGGCCCCCGGTCGGTGTTGGAGGCGGATCTCCATGACCTGACGCTTTAATTTACAGCGGGTAACCGCCGAGGAGATGGCAATGGCATACGACGTAGCACAACTGTTGGCGATGTCCCAGGCCCAGCTCGATGACCTCTTCCGTGCGAGCCCGCCGGGGGACATCCCGAACGGCCCGGCCGCCGGCACGGCCATCATCGCGCCGGGGACCAAGTATTCGCAACCGATGGCACAGATCATCAATACCTTTGGCTGGCAGGGGAAAGTCTTCGACGCCAAGAGCGGCACGCTTAAGAACCGAATTCTGGCGTTCGGCCTCGAGGCCATCATCGCCAAGGTATACAAGGGCGCCAGCTGGCTCGACGGAAAGGAGTGCATTGTCCTCGACTACTCGGAGACCTCACTGGTGGCGCACTGGATACGGGACGAGATCCGCCTGATCGGTCCGGGGTTCTATCTGGGAAAGGTCTACTGGGGTAAGGAACGCCTGATCGACTTCTGCCTCCAGTTCTGATGCCGTGACGCCCCAGTCACAATTCACGGTCGTGGCGCCCGTCCTCCCCGGACGCGAAGGCGCGCTGCGCAAGCTTCTGGCGTCGATGACTTCGCAGCCGGGGATGGCCGACCCGAAGAATGCCCTGCTGCCGTTCGGTGAGTTCGGCCACGTGCATTTCGCCCGCCTGGTGCTACTCGATGATCCGACGCTCGGTGACATCGAGGCCTACGGACTGCCGCGGCCGCAACGGCCGGTGTACCTGGCGTTCGTCGGGGACTGCGACGGGCCCGCGCATGAGTGCCTCGCCGAGCTCGCCCGGCGTGCCGGCCCAGGTTTGCGCGCCATCTTCGAGCACTGTGCGGACTTTGACGGCGCCCTGCTCCCCTGGATGCTCGCACACGACCAGCCGACCGCCGCCAGCTACGTGAACTGGGTGGGACGTACCGTCGTGCAGATCAGAGAGGAGAGCGCCCTGCAGCAGACGCTGGCCGCCCGGGCCAACCGCGCGCCGGTCGACTCCCCGGCCGTCGCGCAGCAGCGCCGGCGCGAGCTTATCGCTCACGTGCGCTCAGAGCAGGCCGCCGGCCGCTTGTCGCTCACGCCACCTCAGCCGACCCCGCTGCTGTGGCGACTCGCGCAAATCGCGAATGCCCTCCTTGTTCTGTTGATTGGGGTCATCGCCCTGCCGTTCTTCATCGTGTTGCTGCCGTTCCTGATCATCCGGTTGCGACGCCTCGAGACCACGGATCCGGAGATCTGCCCTCCTCCGGACCCGGCCGCGCTCCTCGAGTTGCAGCAGATCGAGGACTACGACGTCACGAACCAGTACACCGCGCTCGGCTCCGTGAAACCCGGGTGGTTCCGCCGCGGGCTGCTGACCCTGGTGCTCGTGGCCATTCAGTTCACCTGCCGTAATGTCTTCACGCGCGGCTATCTGGCGCGGGTGCAGACGATTCACTTCGCGCGCTGGGTGTTTCTCGATGGCAAGGCCCGGGTCCTGTTCACCAGCAATTACGACGGCGGACATCAGGCCTACATGGATGACTTCATCAACAAGGTCGCCTGGGGTCTGAACCTCGTGTTCAGCAATGGCCTGGGCTGGCCGCGCACCGACTGGCTCATCACCCGCGGTGCGCGCCGCGAGCTGCAGTTCAAGTTCTATCAGCGACGACATCAGCTCCCGACCCAGGTCTGGTACAAGGCGTATCCCGGCCTCACCCTGATCGATCTGACCCGCAACGCCCGCATCCGCGAAGGGCTCGAGCAGCCCCGGATGAGTGACAGCGAGGCCCTGGCATGGCTCAAGCTGCTATGAACCCAGCGCCGGCTACGGGTGCTGCGGTCGAGCTGCACGATATCCAGGGGCTCGTACGCTTCGCGTACAAGCACCACACCGAGGCGGTATTTCTGCTGCTGCGCGTCAGGGACGCCGGCGCAGCGCGCGCATGGCTGGCCGAGGTCGCGGTCACGAACGCGGCGACTCAGGATCCCACCCCCAGCACCGCGCTGCAGGTCGGACTGACAAGCGAGGGCCTGCGCGCCCTGGGCGTCGCCGACGACGTCATCGATGCCTTCTCTCCGGAGTTTGTCGATGGAATGGCGGGAGACACGAGTCGCTCGAGACGTCTGGGCGATCAGGGTCCAAGCGATCCGTCCCGGTGGCAGTGGGGAGGCACCAACCGCGTACCCCATGTCGCCGTGCTGCTCTACGCCCTCCCCGGCCTGCTCAACGCACTACAACAAACGGTCGAGGCGCAATTTCAGGCCGGCTTTGAGATCACGCACAGGCTTGGGACCTCCGACATGGGCGGGCTCGAGCCCTTCGGTTTTGTCGACGGAATCTCTCAGCCCGAACTGGACTGGCAGCGGCAACGGCTCGCACGAGATGCGACTCAGACGGCCTACCTCAGCCTGAGCTGCCTTGGCGAATTCCTGCTCGGTTACCCGAACGAGTACGGCCTGTATACGACGCGTCCCCTGCTGGATCCCGCGCGGGACACCCTCGGGATCCTGCCGCGAGCGGAGGACGCACCGGAGAGCTGCGATCTGGGGCGCAACGGGACCTACCTCGTCATGCGGCAACTGAGCCAGGACGTGTACACGTTCTGGCAGGCTCTCGACCGTTACGCCGCGGGCGCGGCGAGCACACGTGAGCGCCTTGCGAGCGCGATGGTGGGCCGACGGCTGAGCGGGGAGCCTCTGGTTGAAGCGGGGAGTTCCCCGGCGGCCCCCAGCGCCGGCGCCTCGAAGTCGGCACTGAATGAGTTCAATTACCTCTCCGACCCGGAGGGGATACGTTGTCCGCTCGGTGCTCACATCCGGCGAAGCAACCCGCGCAATGCCGATCTGCCCCCGGGAGGCGCGGGAGTCGTCTCCCGGCTGGCACGCGCCCTGGGATTCAACTCGCAGGCGCGCGAACAGGATCTCGCTGCTTCCACGCGCTTTCATCGGCTGCTGCGGCGGGGCCGCGAATACGGCGTTGCGCTAACGCCGGCGCAGGCGTTGACGGGTCAACCGATCCCAGGTGATCGCGGACTTCAGTTCGTCTGTCTCGGTGCCAACATTCAGCGTCAGTTCGAATTCGTGCAGAGTGCGTGGCTCATGAATGCAAAATTCAACGGGTTGCGCGACGAAGCTGACCCCCTGCTCGGCAACCGTCTGCCGACCGCAGCGGCAATGCGCACCGACAGCTTCTCCATGCCACAGGCCGACGGCCCCGGACAGCGTCTTACCGGCCTGCCGCAGTTTGTGACGGTGCTGGGAGGAGCGTATTTCTTTCTGCCGGGGATCCGGGCGTTGCGCTTCCTGTCAGGAGCACACTCATGAATGCCGCAATGGACTCCAACCAGAGCCGACCCGTCCCGCCAGCCAACACGGGCTCCGTATTCAAAAACTGGCTATCGAATATGTCGCTCAAGGTCGTGCACTTCGAGCGGCGCTTCGACCCGTGGCTGAGGCCCGTGTTCGATGCCACCCTGCGCGATCCCATCGCCCGCCTGGTGACGGCGCTGATCAACCGCCGTCGACAGAACGAAAATCTTAAGATCGCCGAAGAGCAGTCCCTTCCGGGTGAAGAGGAATTCGTCGACTCCATCATCAACACTTTCCGCGCGCAGATGTCCGGGCTATGGAAGCCTCGGGGATTCGAGCGCGGCGGCAACACCAAGACACACGGCATCGTGCGCGCCGAGTTCATCGTGCACGACGGGCTGGCGCCGCAGTTCCGGCATGGCATCTTCGCCGAGCCGCGCACCTATCGGGCCTGGGTGCGCTTCTCGGGACCGGGGCCCTATATCACCCCCGACATCGACGACGTCGGATTCATGAGCATTTCCGTGAAGCTCATGGGCGTGCCTGGGCCGAAGCTCATGGATGAGGAGAAGTTCACGCAGGACATGTTCGGCGTCTCGCCACCGACTTTCGTGACGCCCGATGTTCGCGCCAATGCCCAACTGCAGCGCGCGAGCCTGCAGAATGCCCCGACGTTCTACTTCATTAACCTCCATGAGTCGCACCTGCTGGATTTCATCATGCAGGGCCTGTGGATCAAGACCCAGAGCAGTCCCTTCGAGGCGCCCTACTTCAGCTGCGTGCCGTACCTGATGGGCGAAGGTCAGGCCATGCAGTACTCGTTCTGGCCCAAGTGGACCAAGCGGACACCGATACCACGCCTACCGCTGCGACCTCCGGACAACTATCTGCGCCAGGCAATGGTGCGGGCACTGAATGCAGACGATGTCGAGATCGACTTTCGGGTCCAGCTGCAGACCGATCCGTTCCTCATGCCGATTGAGAACGCCGCGGTGCTTTGGCCGGAACGGTTGTCGCCACGTGTGTCAGTGGCAACGATCCGTATCCCGAAGCAAACTTTCGACTCGCCGGCGCAAATCAACTTCGAAAAGCAGCTCTCCTACAATCCCTGGCACTGCATTGCCGAGCATCGGCCGCTCGGCAATCAAAGCCGCGCCCGCAAGCGTATGTATCTTGCGCTCTCGAAATTCCGGCACGAAATGAACGGAATTCCGCACTACGAACCGACGGGCGATGAGGTATTTCCACAGTAAGTGAGGGTTGGGTTCATTCAAGAATGCCGGACGTGCGCAGCGACTACGCCCCAGCGTACCATAAGGCTTTCCTGGTCGACGTCGACGGCAGTGGGGACACATACGGAGGCCATTCACACATGTCAGTCGCCATCGCGGACGTTGCGAGGCTAAAGCTGACCGATGGCGAGCTCGGCGACGCCATCGTCGTCCTGAGCTTTCCTGAAATCCGCAACGCCGAATTGCTGGCGACACGGGTCGAGCTCCTGACCGCCGACGGCGTCGTACACGGCCGGCCCGGTGACGTCGTCGTGATGGCGTACGGGGGCGAGCGATACCCCATTGAAGCCGACGTTTTCTTCGGGACGTACGAGGTCATCGGATCCGTCGGTCCTCGACTCGTCGCGCGGCGGCTCATCCACGCAAGAACTGCATGGCCCATCGTTTCTCCCAGCGCGACGTTCAACTACGGAGACGACCGCGGGACCGTCGTCGTCGAACGCGGCGGGTGGTTGTATCAGTCCGACGACGACGACTTCGGCGTGATCAATGTCGGGGTCATGCACAAGGGGCACGTCGAGGTCGGCCCGGCGAGCAGCCTCCAGGCGACGGACTGGGAGGCGCGGTTTCGGCGGAGCCTCGTCACCCTGGCCTTTCTGCCCACGGTGCTCACACTGCTCGGCCTGCTCGCGTTCGCGTCAGCCACGAACACCGACGCGCAGCTCGCGACCCGTCTCCTCATCGGCAGCGAAACCGTCCTTCTCGCCGCAGGCGGGCTCCTCGTCTGGTGGATGCGCAGGGACCGTTGGGACTTGAAGGCGGCCGTCGTTTCCAGCTTCGGCACCGCCAGGGACTTTCAGTGCGCGGTGGCGCTGCTCGGATGCCGAGCCTCCAGCGGCTTTCCTGCCATGGCGCTGTGGCGCGCGGCGCAGCTGGCAGGTCCGCCCGACATCGAACCGGTGATCGCGGGGCTCGGATCCAAAGCCGATGCATTGATGCGCGAATTGAAGAACCGGCTCGGCGAGACGCGAGACGCGCTGGGAAATGAGCTGAAACGCTACCACACGGCCGAGCGGATCGCCGCATGGAGCGCGCTGGCGGCGCTGGTCGTCATCGTGGCTTGCAATCTGTACCTGCTGCTCGTCAGGCACGCCACCGTCCCGGCGCTTTTCTCCATCTGGCTGCCGTCGTTGATCGGTGCGCTGCACACGTTCAACTTGCGACGTCACCTGAGCACTCGACTCTCCGCGATCCGGACGTTCTCGGCGCAGCTCAAGTTCGCCAGCGATCAGGTCTTCGCGATCGTGCCCGGCTCGACGTCGGCGCTGTCGGACGCGCGCACCGGGGAAGACCTGAAGGCAACGCTGAAGGTGCTGTGCAGAGTCGTCGCACAGCACACACAGTCGCAGGTTCAACTCGCGGTGTTGGAAGTGCCAGAGCTTCCGCTGTGAAACGCTGTCATGCCGAGCGTGTGGTTCAGGTCCGATGGATCTCCCTGATCGGCCTTGCCTTGTGCGCCTCTCTCATTGAAGCCAAACGCACCGGCGCGGGTTTCGCTGGCCTCGTGTCGTTTGCCGACGGTGAACCGTTCACGATAGTACGACACGATACGCTGATGACCGGCTCTAAAGGCGTGCCTTTGCTTGCCGGAGACTTGGTCGAAACAGGTCCCCGTGCGTTGTTGGTGGTTGCAGGGTCGGAGGGGAATCTGATCGGGCTAGGCCCGTCCACTGACGTCTACTTTATCGAGCGCGCGGAGGTTACCACGCTATTTGTCCTCAAGGGCTGGGTGAAGGCGGATGTCAAATCGGGGTCGATACGGATCTTGGGAACACGCCTGGGCATACAAGGCCATGAGGCGGTTATGCTGCTCAACGCCGACGAGCGATCCAACGCGGTCTTCGCTGAGCAGGGTGTCACAACGATCCTGCTGCCCGAGGCTGCCGCCACGCCTGTCGGCAAAGAGACCGGGGCGAACCACTTCTTTCGGCGCGAGGATTGGCTTGACGTGGTCCCGCAGCTGTCGCCGTCGGTCGAATTCGTCGACAAGATGCCGGTTGCATTTCGCGATCCCCTTCCTGGATTCATCAAGCTGCCAGAGGCCGTCGCACCACGAGTGGTTCGCTCCGTTAGCTATTCGGACATCCGAGCCTGGTTAACGATACCGCGTGAGTGGCGCGGCGGCTTCATCGGGCGATTTCGCGGTCGCCTCAAGGATCCGGCGTTTTTTGCAGCCATGGATGCGCACCAAGCTCTCTTTCCCGAATGGAAACCGATCCTGCATCCGCCGGCAGCCTCAACCGATGAGTCGCGATCCGAAGGTGAGTCCGCTCCGGACAAATCAGAACCTAAACAAGGCGATGAACCGCGATGAGACTCCTTCTCAAAATCAATGTCGTCCTGATAGTCGTGTCCCTCATAGGCCTGGCGGTGAGTTACCGAGTCGCCGATCGGCTGCTGCACGAAAATGCGCGCCGTGAAGTTCAGGGCAACGCGCGGCTGCTGGTGGAGTCCGCGCTGGCGGTGCGCTTGTACACCAACAGACAGATCAATCCGCTTCTGAAGATTCAGTCGCGTTACGGGTTTCTGCCGCAACGAGTCGCCGCTTACTCGGCCAATGAATACTTCAGGAATCTCCGCCAGAAATTTCCCGACTATACTTACCGGGAAGCCACGCTCAATCCGACTAACCCGCTCGACCGTGCCGATGACTGGGAAGCGGACGTGGTACGCCACCTGCGAGATAACGCCGATGTCAAGGAGCTAATCGGTGAGCGGGACACCCCGATCGGCAAGACTCTCTACCTGGCGCGCCCGCTACGGGTCGTCGATCAAACCTGTCTCGAATGCCACAGCAGTGTCAACGCGGCACCGCAGAGCATGCTCGACAAATATGGCACTGCGAACGGATTTGGTTGGCAGCTGAACGATGTGGTTGGGGCACAAATTGTAAGCGTGCCCTACGCCGTGCCGGTGCAGCACGCGAAGGCTCTGCTGAGCAGCTTCGTATACGTACTCCTGGGCCTGTTTCTGTTTCTGTTCGTAGTCGGCAATATCCTGATGACCACGCTGGTCGTGCGACCGGTCCTCAAACTCTCCGCAATCGCCGATCAAGTCAGCAAGGGCCACATGGATGCACCGGAGTTTCCGGCCAAGAGTGGTGGTGATGAGATCGCCGAACTTGGGTTGTCCTTCAATCGACTGCGGATCAGCCTCAGGAAGGCATTGGCAATCTTGCGTGAGGGACCCTAGTCAGGTTGGCGCAGCCATTGGCAACCACTGATGAACTTGCGCCGGTCCGTCTCGGAATCGATCTGACCGCCAAGCGTCTGAAGTAGCGCATCGACGGTGGGGGCAGTGGCCACGGCTCGGTGCACGGCTACTTCGGCGAACGGCCCGATGTAGACCGCCAGCACCGACTCCAGGCGGCGAAGATTCGCGGGTTCGATCATCAGCCGCGGGTGCATCGTGCTGGGATGGGGTTCGCCGGCGGGCCACGCCGGATCATGCACCGCTGGCGGCGGATTGGAGGGCAACGCCAGCCGCGTGTTAATGCAGGTAGACAACCTCTCGTAGTGAGGCTCCATGGGCGGAGGAAAGGCATTCAACCACTGGTGGCCACCCAGGTAGTATTCGAGGGCAGCCGAAGGCGCGATATCTGCGATACGAAACGGCACGATCCAAACTCCCCGGTGTATAGCGAGCATCACCTCGCGGCGCACCGAGGGTGAGTCATTGGCGCTGGGCGAAAAAAGAAGCACCATCACCTTACATGCCGTAATGGCGTCGACGATCTCCGCAGCCCATTCCGTTCCACCCTGCACATTGCGTGGAGCAATCCAGCACTCGATGCCATGGGCCTCGACGTGCGAAACGAGTTCGTACGCCGCGTCCTGATCGGACTTCGTGCAGTAGCTGACGAAAACGTCGCCCCGCGGCATGGTTCAGATCCCCGCACCGCGCGAGGGTGTGCTCGCGCTCGGCTTTTCTGCTCTTCCCTCTGAGCCCTGCCGCATTACACACCGGATGCCTGGCATTGCTTTGCAGCATGCCCCGAGCATCCGCCGCTGCGACAAGGGACAGGGGCCGTCGTGCCAGAGTATTGTGACGGGGCACGCCGGCCGGCACAAACCGCCGCATGATTGCCTCTGGCACTGTCCCTGAGGGACGGGTTCGTCTCCCTGGCTTCCCCCCTAAGCTCTTGATTCATTTGATACGGCCAACCTAGTAATGCCTTCAGTTGCTGGTGAGATAGCGCGCACACTGAGGACAGTGTTTACCGGGGACCGGTGACCAATCCGTCAGCGTGAACGCTAAACCAGCGCCACGCGCTCAGTCATCTTTCTGATCGTTTTTGGTCGGCGGATCAGGTGCTTGTGGCACCGGAGGCAGCGGGCGCCGCGGGTGAATCTTCAGGTCAGCGGGCCCCGCCGGGGGTGCTGGGTGGTGCTCGACGATAACCTCTCCCGAATACTTCAAGCGGGACTTCCCGCCTGGCGTGGAGGACGGGGGCTCATCAGGCTCTTCGGGGTGGGGAGGCGGCTTTTCCGTAACGTTCGTCACAACAAGAAAATTCTAGTCCCCTGCCGCCGCGGACGACAAATTTCGAGCGAAGGAGAAAGCTGATGGTCCGCAAATCAGCGAGGGAAAGCGGAGCCATTGCGGGGACATTCCGCCTGGTGGCCGCGTCCCAGCAGCCGGTTCGCGTCCAGCATTTGAGCGCGCCTCCGCGAGTGCCACGACGCGAAAGAATTCATCCGCGTCGGGTCCTGCCGCGCGTAAGGGAGGGGAAGGAGAGGGATTTTCACAGCGTCACGCGTGAGCTGAGTTACCACCTACAGTCAGCGATTCGAGCCACCACCGACGATCTGATCCTCGTGACCAACAGCGAGCTCGCGCAGCCAGGGCAGAGTCAGTTGGCGTCGAGTGTGAATGAGCCCAGCGTCTCGGCCGCTGGTGACGTCGTGATGTACACGGGCAACTGGTACGCCGCCCGGTCCATCGATGGCGGCCAGACCTTCCAGTACATCAACCCCTTCAACGCCTTCCCGGACCCGCCCAATCTCGGTTACTGCTGCGACCAGGTAGTGAACTACCTCCCTTCGATCGATACCTTTGTCTGGCTGCTGCAATACGGCCCTAAATCAGGGCCGCAGCAAGACAACATTCAGCGCCTCG
>Ga0307471_100002522_pt1 | contig 10553 bp, 5 predicted proteins | sample atmos_gasesAM3C__2_FD_204566 | JGI IMG/M metagenome (GOLD analysis project Ga0307471, IMG submission 204566) | Hardwood forest soil microbial communities from Morgan-Monroe State Forest, Indiana, United States - atmos_gasesAM3C_515 | ecosystem: Environmental > Terrestrial > Soil > Temperate... | reverse complement strand
CCGGGCGACGGGTGGGTGCGAAGCGTAGACAACAAGGTAGCAGGCCGTGAGGATTCAGCCCCGAAATCATGTATCGTCGCGAGGCCAACGTGTTTGCGCCCGCGGAAGGCAGCCCACACGAGCGGCTGACGATCTTCTTTCCTCCCGTAACCTTTTCTTGGCCCGCCAGTTTATAAAATTAGAGGGACGATGGGCGTCAGACGACCGGCATCGATGGGCTGCGGGGCACAGGCGGATGAACGTCTGCTGCTGGAAGCTGCCCAAAAAGATCCGGCGCGCTTCGGCGATCTCTATGAACTTCATTTCGAACTGGTGTACGCGTTCGTCTCGCGTCGGGTCGGAAGCCGAGATGTGGCCGAAGATCTGACGTCGGAGGTGTTTCACAAGGCATTGGCCAATTTGCATCGCTTCGAATGGCGGGGAGTTCCTTTTGGGGCGTGGCTGCTCAAGATTGCCGCAAATGCGATCACGGATCGGGCGAAACGCAACGCGCGAGAACTGAACTTTGACGACCCGCCGGAAATCAGTGCGAAACCGCGAATGGAGCAAGCGCAAGACCTGGCACGACTATTCCGGCTGGTGAATGAGCTTCCTGAAGATCAAAGAAATGTGGTGGTGATGCGTTTTGCGGAGGAGAAAAGCATACGCGAAGTTGCGCAGCAATTAGGAAAGAGTGAAGGAGCGGTGAAGCAGTTGCAATTCCGGGGACTGGAGAACTTGAGAGTGCGGCTCGAATCTGCAGCGGGTAAACCGCGAACGACACCAAGAAGCACCCAGAAGAAGCACAGAAAGGAAAGCACAACTACTGGTGGAAAGAATGGTTAAGCGCAGTCTGGTCGAGCAACTCGATGAGGTCGTGCAGGGAATCCTGGAGAATCCTCGTGGGCAGTTGCCGCAGGCGCATGAGGAGGTTTCTGCACTGGCACACATCGCCGCCGAGTTGCGCAGGCTGCCGCGACCGGACTTCAAGGCAGGTCTGAAAGCAGAATTGAGAAGGAGAAAATCGATGACAACCATAGCTGAACCCGCAGCTGCTGTCCACACTGTGGCGGCACCAATCCTAACCTTCAACGATGCGGCCAAAGCCATTGAGTTCTACAAGAGAGCTCTTGGAGCCAGAGAGACCATGCGTTTCCAGATCCAGGAGAGTATCCCTCACGCCGAGATCACGATTGGGACCTCGACCATTGTGCTGGCGGAAGAGTGGCCGGAGGGCAATCGCTTCAGCGCGGAAACGCTGGGACAGTCTCCGATCTGCATCGCTCTCGAGGTCGAAGACGTGGATGCGTTCGCCGAGCACGCCGTGGCCGCTGGGCTCAAGATGACCAGCCCGCCGCGGGATCAGTTCTATGGCCGTCGCGCCAGCGAATTCGTTGACCCCTTCGGATACACCTGGAAGGTTTATACGATCAAAGAGGAGATGTCGGTTGAAGAGATGCATCGCCGACTCGAAGCCATGCAGCAGGAAGGGGCAACCAAGAAGCTTGCGGTCGAGCCGATTCCCAAGGATTATCGCACCGTAACTCCGTGCCTGGTGGCACAAGACGGGCCGGCACTGCTGGAGTTTACCAAGCAGGCTTTCGGTGCCGAAGAGATATTCCGCGGGGTGGGAGGGGCGGGCGGAATGCACGCCGAGGCTAGAATCGGCGATTCCATGCTGATGTTGGGCGGCGGCATCCCCGGGCGTGAGCTCCACTCGCCGCCAAATACGCACGCGCTCCACATTTATGTGGAAGATGCCGACATGGTTTATCGGAAAGCGCTGGCTGCGGGAGCGTCGTCGATTGACGAGCCCCAGGACCAGGAGTACGGTGAGCGCTCTGCCACCGTGAAGGACCCAGCAGGTAATTACTGGTACATTGCAACCTACAAGGGCGATAGCTACGTTCCCAAGGGTCTCAACAACGTCAACGTGTACTTGCATCCGCTGCGTGCCGAGCCGCTGATCAGCTTCCTAAGGCGCGCATTCGGCGCACGGGAGATTGCAAAGTATGCATCGCCAGACGGCGTTGTGCACCATGCCGAGATTCGTGTCGGAAGTTCGGTAGTGGAGATGGGTGAGTCGCACGGTAAGTATCCACCGATGCCGACGATGTTCTACCTTTATGTGCCTGACTGTGACGCAGTTTACCGGCGTGCCCTGGCGGCGGGAGCGATCTCAATCTCTGAACTCGCCGACCATCCTTACGGCGACCGTAGTGGCGGCGTGAAGGATGCGTTCGGCAATGAGTGGTACATCGCGACTCACATCAAGGACGTGAGTTCTTAACTTTGACGTCTTGTAGTGGGAGGATGAGTCGTCGACATTCATTCCATGATAGATGACAGGTGGGGTGCACTGCTGCTGACGAGGCTGAGGCAAGAGTCTGATTGATCGGCCACGAAGAGCAGTGATCTGCTCTTATGTCCGCCGTCAACACAACGCGCTAACTCATGAATGGTCGCTAGCCTTGATCGGAAACGCCTCGGGCAGACTTTGGGGGCGAGCGGGATCTCGATCCGAGGCGTTTTCGATAAGGAGACTAGGAGGAAGCCGCTGGCGTTTTCGGCGGACGCGTGGAGCTATGGGATTTGAACCGACTTTGGGCTGGAAGTTGTTGTATTGATAGACGTTGCGCGAGGAGCCCGTTATTGATGCTCATCGATATGCTGCCCACGTCGCTATCCATGTTCACATCATCGTAACGCGCCACGGTCAGTCTTTCAAGACTCCACCGGCGTATGAGACTTGTACACGCGAAGCGTCCGCCGCGCCAGCGCCTTCGCCGTGTGCTGGGCATGTTCACTAGGAGGTGAAAGTCCTCTGCCCGTCCTGATGGAGGAAAGGGCTAGTGATGATGCAAGGGCTACTGCCGCGAGGCGGGGTCTGTGGGTCCGATTGCGCTTGCGAGCGGCTCTGTGGCGGCAATGGCGGACACCATGCCGTCGCCGCGCAGCCCTGCTGGCGCTAGGAGTTCGTCCTACACTCGCCACTAACACGGCTGGCAGCGGACGTGGCCCCTGGTACCTCGCTCGGGCCAAAGCCCTCTCCGTGGGGCTTTCCAACGCCTACTTCAAATCGCTTAGGCTTCCCACCTTGATCGATGACGATGTAAAACCCTCTCCCCGATCGTCGGGGAGAGGGCCGTTGCGGTCGGGGCGTGTTTCAGTCGTCCGTGTCACCGGCCGGTGCAGGGTTGTTGAAGTCGCTCGGCGGACGGACCTTGCTCTCGCCGGGATAGGGCCGCGTAAACCCGGTGGTCATGTACCAGTTAAAATGGTTCACGGCGTCCGGATCTTCGGCATCAGGCTTGGTCAGCTTGCCCGCGAACAGCTGCGCCTTCTTCTCGAGCCAAGCCTTTCGCAGGGCTTGGACCGCAGGGCTGCCCTTTGTGTCGGCTGCGCTCGCTACTACGCCCTCTTCCAGCGGGACTTGGTTCGGCACATGCCTCCACGGCCTGAAGTTCTCCCGGGGCGGAGTGCCCTTGACGAACGCCGTCCTCATTGGCGAAGCCACTAGGTCGAACTGATTCATGGGCGGCAGACCGAGGATTTGCTCGATCGTCCGAGTCATGTTGACCTGAGTGTAATAGGTGTGGTCGGTGGGTCCGTGCTGCACAGCATACGGGCTGACGATATAGCCCGGGCTGCGATGACCGTCGACGTGATCGACACCGTTCTGCGCGTCGTCTTCCTCCAGGAAGATCGCTGACGAAGACCACACCTTGCTGTGGCTGATGTAGTCGACTATGCGCCCAACGGCCAGGTCGTTGTCGGCCTGTTGTGCTTCCGGGGTCGGCGGGCCACCGGTGTGGTCGTCCGTTACCCACAGGATGCTCAACGCTGGCACTGTATTGGCGGCGAGGTCCTTCCTGAAGTCCTGCAGCCACAAATCGACGCGGAACTGATCAGGGATGCCCATATCGAACGTCGGGAAGTTCTTGATGAGGTAGTTAGACACGGCCGGGACAGAGGAGAATGTCGTGACCGTGTTCTGATGGTAGAGCGTATTCTCGAGCCCAGCCTCGAATTTCTTCGCGTCGTCGTAAAACTCGCTCCAGCTAGGCTCGCTGGTTGACCCGTTCGGCTGTTGGAACGTCGTGTACTCGACGTATTCGCCGTAGATCTTCACCGGCAGACCGGCGGCCGTCGCCTCCGACCAAAGGAAGCCCTTTTTCTGGTAGGCCAGCGCATCACCGGCGTTCCCGCCTGGATAGCTCCGGTTCCAGTCAGGCGACTGGATGTCGTCGGCGTACGGCGCCATGCCCTCGGAGATCCACTGGTGACCGTCCGCCGACTGGCGGCTGGGGTCGTAGAAATTGTCGAGGAGAGGGAATCGCTTAATCAATTTGTGGGCGTTGGGCGTGATCTTGCCGCCAAACACTGCCAATGACGAATCACCATTGCCGGCGGTCACGTCGCCTAAGACCTGATCATAGGTGCGGTTTTCACGGATGATCAGGAAGACGTGCTTGATCAGCGAGGGATCGCCAATCTTCTCAGGGATTGCGACAGGCTTGGCATGCGGGGACCCACCGGAAGCAGATTTGATATTTTCCACCAGATCCCAGTGGTTGTTCTGGAAAACCTGCTTCGTCATCGCCTGCAACGTCCCGCTGTCCGGCACGGGGACGATGCTGACGGTGCCATTGTCCTGGTGGGTATTGTAGTCGGTGACGCCGTAGTCGGTCTCGAACGAATAACGCGTCCCGATGCCCTTGTCATTGGCAACGATGAGCGTGTTATTGGCCTCGTCCAGCACGACCGAGCTCGGCGCATAGGCTACCGGGATCATGCCCATAACGGGATGCCTGTCGTGATCTCTGAGGTTGACCACACCGATCGCGTTGGCATTGTAAAGGGCGACGTAGGCAACCCCCTTCTTGCCATCGACGGCGATCGAGTTTGGCGCGGCACCATAGGCCGGTTTATGCTCGCCGGGTACTCGGATCGGTAGCCCAAGGTCGATCGTCCGTTCCACCTCATTGGTGGTCGTGTCGATCACCGAGATTGAGTCGCTATAGGCATTGGCGACCACCAGGTGCCGTCCATAGAACGCCATCCCGGTCGGATGCAGACCGGTCGAGATGGTGCCCGTCACCTTCATCGAGGACAGATCCACTACAGAAACCGTACCGGTGATCGCGGCGCCCACGACCGGGTCGGCGACGATTTCGGTGCCGGCGGAATAGATCTGGAAGTCCGATTCGGTAGCGGCCCGGCCACCCTCGTTGCTGACGTAGGCGGTCGTGCCGTTGTTGTCGATCAGGACGCTGTGCGGTGCGTTGCCGACGCGGATTTGTTCACCCTGCTTCGGTGGCTTCGCGGTGAGGTCGATCCTGGTGAGCGTGTTGTTCTGGTTCAGCAGGGCGTAAGCGCTCTTGCCATCCTTCGAGAACGCGACGCCGCCGGGATAAGAAGTGCTCGGAGTATAGAACGTGCCGCAGGGTCTCGCGTAGGGACCGATGGGGCTATTCGGAAAGCAGTTGATGAAGGAATTGTCCGGGGGCACGCTGACCTGGGTGTCGTCTTCCAGCAAGCCCTCATTATTGACGTTGGCGATGGTAACGTTGCTGCTGTCCTGGCTGAACATCAGGTGCTTGCCATCTGCCGAATAGGCTATGCCGCTATAGCTGCCGCTCGAATCGTGTCCAAGCGTGATGTAGTTCTGCCGGACAACGCCGGTGTTGGTGTCGAACACTTCAACGGCTTCCGACGCGCCCAAGGTGAGGACGGCGGCGGTGTGAGTGTTGAGATTGGGGTTCAGCGCGATGGCCTTCGCGCGGACCCGGATGCCGAGATCGACCTGTTTGCCGGCTGGATTGATGACCTGGCCATTGCCGACGACCCACGAGCCGTTCGGCTGCGGGCCGGTTACGTAGGTCGGGTACGGCACGGACTGAGCACCAGCGAGCACCGGAAGGCTCAGCCCCGCGAGCAGGCCGGTCAACGGACGCAGGCGGTTGATCCGAGACTTATTGCGAGACCTATTTCGAAACGTCTTTCGGGACGCTTTTCGGGACATATACCGTTCTCCTCCTTGGCTTTTTTTCACCCCCAGACATCGTGGCCGGCAACCTTAACAGACGCAATGTGACGGCTTTATGACGATGAGGTGAAAATTTCGTAACATGGGCGGAAGCTTTTGTCGGGGATCGACGAGTCTTTCCGGGAGGTGGTCTACTTCAGCCTAATCACGATCGGGCGATACCGGCGTCGGGTTTCGATCGGTCGTCGACGAGCGCGCGCAAAGGCCCCAGCCAAGGTTCGTAGCGTTGCCAGCGCGCGACGGAAGTGCGATAGATCGGCTGCCGTGTCTGCCACTTGCTGGGGGTCTTCACCGCCCGTGGGTTGCATTCAGGGCGCAGGCACGCGTCGTGCCACGTCAGGCCGCAGGCCGCGATGATCCGCCGGATGACTGGTTCGGGCGCGCGAGTCAAGTCCTCGTAATCGACCTCAATGAAGCGATCCGTTGGCAGCACGCTCCGCCAATGCTCGATGAGCCGCTGATAGCTCCGGAAATAGGCGACCAGTTCGGCGCCTCCGGTCGGAAAAGCCAGGCCTGGATGGAAATGAGTTTGATGGATCGAGAGCGCCGTGTCCACTGGAGCGCGGCGGCAATGGATGATGATCGCGCGCGGGAATGCCACGTGGATCAGCCCGGCCCAGAGAAAGTTGAACGGCATCTTGTCGGTCACTCGCGCCGCCGTCGGCGCGATCGCGCGCAGCACGCGGAGATAGTCTGACACCGCCTTGGAGAGGAACGGCATCTCGTTCCCGGCTCCGCCGGAGCGGTGCCACACCGCCCCGCTCTCGTTCCAGAAATTCAACTCGTCGCCGGCCCTGACCTCGGGATGCATGGAGACGATCTGCTCGACGAGAGTTGTGCCGGACCGCGGCATGCCGATGATCAGCACCGGCGTCGGATCGCAGCTGCCGAGTTCGGGAGCCCGCGCGATCCATTCGGGTGTGCAGCGGGCAATCATGCGGTCGATCTCGATGGAGAACGCGGTCGAGTCGAATGACGCAGAACCCCGGCGCACAGCGTCTGCGGCGTCGAAATGATGCATGGCCAACGGGTAGTCGCCAAGATCGTCCGCCGCCTTTCCGATGGCGAGGTGAAGGCGCAGGAGTTGCGCCGGTTCCAGTCCCGGCGTGGCCAAGGCGGCTTCCATCCGTTGAAGCAGTCCGTGGTCATCGCTCGTGACAGGCCGACACCGGACCAGATCGTAGTAGCTTCCCGCCAACAGCGGCGCGATCGCGATCGCGCGTTCGAAGCATGCACGGGCCTCGTCGAAACGTCCGAAGTCAGAGAGCAGATTGCCCAGCAGATCATAGGCCATGGCGTTCTCCGGATCGGCCACCAACGCCTCACGCAACACCCGTTCGGCTTCCTTATTGCGATCCTCGATCAGCAGCGCCCGCGCCTTACCCAGGCGGCCGTAGCTGGTCTTACCGGCGGTCGCTGCCGCGCGGCGGAAACAGCCGATCGCCTCTTCGCGATGGCCCAGTGTATAGACCAGGGCGCCGGCGCGGAACCACGCTTCCGCCAGGGATGGAAGCAGCTTGGTGGCGCGGTCATACGCAACGATTGCCCCACGGATGTCCCCCAGCTTCTCCAATGCCATTCCCAGGCGGAAATGTGCATCGGCATATCGCGGGTTGCTGGCAACGGCGCGCTGCAATGCCGCGATGGCATCCGGTACACGGCCGACCTCGAGGCATGCGAGGCCGAGATCGTGGTGGATAATGGAATTCGAGGGCTGCAGCAGCGCTGCATCGCGCAACGGTGCGATGGCATGGGCTGGTCTTCCGGCCTTGAGGAACATAGTGGCCAACGCAAGCAGAGGTGACACCTGCTCCGGCGCGGCTGGGTTTGAAGACTGGGACATAGCGCGAACCTAGCGTGAAAGCTTTGGCGTGGCCATCGAAGTGGCGAACGAACGCAAACTGGCCACTGTCGCCGCATTAAGGCATATTGGGGATCTGCGCGGTGCTGGTGCGCCTAGGCTCAACCTCGATTGTGTCGCCCTTATGCAGCTTTGCTTCTCCACCTTTTTTAAGCACCATCAGAGCGGCCCCGGCAGCTAGGCCCACCTAGCGAGCCTTGGTCGCTCCGATAGCACCGTCCACTGCGTCATCCGCTAACTTCGCCGCCGCTAGTGAGGCGCCCAACTTCAGCAGGCGCATCTTGTTTCCGGCGCGAAATACACCTTCCGGGTCCTTGGTCACTGGTAACACAGGCTCGTCGAATACCAAAGTCATCGAACCCTCCGGAAAAATCGCCGTGCAGGATGTGTGACCACGTGACCACGGTAAATCCTCCCCGCTGAGTCCATGGCGGTGAACGTGGTACCGGTGGGCAACATTGAATTAACCTCCTCTCCAGGCACTAACGTCAATGTCTAGGCACTGCTCATCGTGTCCAAAGTGATTGCGGGTAACACTAAAACGAAGACGACTCTCGACATGACTGGTTTCACCGACGTGTGATTCATTGCCGCACTGAATTTCGGCAGAGCAATATCTCATATCCTTGTTAACGGACTATTACAATCCCATCGGCGCGGAAGATGGCCGCTGACACGAACACCGAGCGGAAAACGAACCGGCGCACTGAGAGTTACGTTAGTCTCCGGAGGGCGTAGTCTTTGGCGGCGAGATCGCAAGGGTGCGTATCGACGGCAAACCGGATGTATGGTCCGCCGCTTTGTCGCAAGCGAAAATGAAAGTGACAGGATGGTCTGCGCAAATGTATTCGGCCTTCGTTGGAGCACAGAGCTCCTGGCCTTGCCTGCCTGCTCCGATGCGGGTGTCTGCAGGAACTTGGTGAGCTTACGGTCTGCCGAAAGCCTTGTCTGGCGATTGTTTTAGGGGTATCATCCGCACCGCAAAAGATTCGTTAAGAGCAGAGACGGCGCTGCGCGCCACTGTCTCTTAACGCGGAGGCCGCTGTCACGGGCTTTGGGGGAGAGCTGTGATGGCGGCCTCTCATCTCAGAACCCAATTTAGGCGAACACAACGTTTCCCTTGAACACCCGGGGCACCGCCTGTGATTCGCGTCGCCCGAGTAGGACGGGCCTGATCTCTCCTCAGCGTGGAATTTGCCCAAGTACTAACAATCAGCCAGGGGGGTGGGGTTTTTCCGAGATGGGACCATTAGCCCCAACACAGAGTGGCGAATTTGGATTTTTCCTCTTCCACAGAAAAACCCCTTTACCTTCACTAGTTAAGCTCAGGCATGACTTGAGCACTGGCGGAGGGTGGAGCAATTGCTCACGTTGGATTCGCCTTAAGGGCACTTTAGGCCTATAGACCTAGAGACAATTGGCCACTAGCGCTCGGGTCAGATGGGACTATGATCCGATATCCAAGCCTTGGGGGTGGAACCATGAACCCATTGATTAAGTCCGCAATCATGGGCGCTCTCGGTTTCGTTCTATTCTTTCTTGTGTGGATCTCTTTGCTCGTTGAGAATTTCGCCACACCACATCATGCGGTCAGCCTCGACATATACCGGAACGAACTCGTCCACAACCCCCTATTCTGGGCGTTCGCTCTGGCCTCAGCTCTTGTCTTTGGGAGCGTCTCCCACCTTGCCCTCAGCAGTCACCGCGAGCTTGGCAAACATCAGAGAATGTCGACGTCTCACGGTGTTTCCCCGCTACGCAACGGAATTCCTCATTCCAGCACAAAGGCCGTTTAGCCGGAGGTCAATCTATATGCACGCTGCTCGCCTGGTGCAGGGGGCCTTTCAATTGAGCTGGGTAGCGGTTCGCTTCTTGTTAAAAAGGGGTAGGCCCCAGTCAGACTTCTAGCAAGCAACCTCGGCGAAGTAGTCTAAACAGAATCTAGCCTTCATTCCGTCCTCGACGAGCGTAGGCCGCAATGCCACTACTGGATTGAACTAGCTGCATTCGAAAAGACAGTGTTCGCGTTGGAACCAATGAGCCGTATAGTACCAACAACGATTACCAGAATCACCGCCAGCATCACCGCATACTCCGCAATATCCTGCCCTCCCTCTTCATGCCATGCTTTTCTGAGAATACCGGTCACGTTGCACCTCACTGCTTTGTAATCACGTGCATCCTTATATATTGAAAGAAGTGTCTTCTAATTGTACACATGAATGCGCACTGTTCCTTGCTCCAAAACAACGACCCGGAAGTCAGACCGTGACTCGCGCTTGAGAAAGCATGGACAGTGTTCCAGTGAGCGAGTTGACCCACCACGTTATCGAGGTTGCGCGTAGAAGTCTGACTGCGGATGGTTGCAGGACTGTACATCCTGACGACTCGCTCCGTTTCCAACTGAAGCAGGACAGTTTTGGATCTACTCGCTCACAAGCAGGTCGTCATTGGTAATGATCTCGTCTCCTTTTGATCGATTGGATTATCCCAGCCTCCGTCAAAGTGTGTACTTGAATCAGGCATCCCTGGGATTAATCGGTCAACCAGCAGTAACCGCGATGCACACTTTCATAGACAACGTAGCTAGGCATGGCAACCTCTACATGTCCGATAGGGATGAGGTGGCATACTGCGCAACGCTCCGCGAACGCGCATCGCGAT
>Ga0307471_100002521_pt1 | contig 10555 bp, 8 predicted proteins | sample atmos_gasesAM3C__2_FD_204566 | JGI IMG/M metagenome (GOLD analysis project Ga0307471, IMG submission 204566) | Hardwood forest soil microbial communities from Morgan-Monroe State Forest, Indiana, United States - atmos_gasesAM3C_515 | ecosystem: Environmental > Terrestrial > Soil > Temperate... | reverse complement strand
ACCAGCGTGACGCGCTGAAAATCGTGGCCCTTGGCGAGCATTTGCGTGCCGACGAGAATATCGAGCGCGCCGCCGGCGAAAGCGCCAAGCGTTTCCTGATACTGGCGCTTGGTGCGCGCGGTGTCGCGGTCGAGGCGTGCGATGCGCGCGCCGGGAAATTCCTTGCGCAGGCGTTCCTCGAGATGCTCGGAGCCTTCGCCGAAAAAATAAATGCATTTGGACTGGCACTTGGGGCAGAGCTTGGGGATCGGCTGAATCGATCCACAGTAGTGGCATTCGAGACGGTTGCGCTGCTTGTGATGCGTCATGGAGATGCTGCAATTGACGCATTGCACGGACGCGCCGCAACTGCGGCAGAGCACAGACCAGGAATAGCCGCGACGGTTGATGAGCACGAGCGCTTGCGTTCTGTTGGCGAGGCACTCCTGAATGCCGGCTTGGAGCCTGGAGGAAATGGGGCTGGTCTGATGCGTCTGCTGAAACTCTTCGCGCAGGTCGACAATTTCGACGCTGGCCAGGGCGCGGTCAGCAACGCGGGAAGCCAGCGTCAGCAATTCATATTTTCCGTTGCGTGCGTGATGGTAGCTTTCCATGGACGGCGTGGCCGAGCCGAGCAGGGCTACGGCGTTTTCCATTTTGGCGCGGACGATGGCCACGTCCCGACCGTGGTAGCGCGGCGTTTCTTCCTGCTTGTAGCTGCTCTCCTGCTCTTCGTCCACGATGATGAGGCCGACGTTTTCGAGCGGCGCGAAAATGGCCGAGCGAGTGCCGACCACCACGCGGGCTTCGCCGCTTCGAACGCGCCACCATTCGCTGGCGCGTTCAACGTCACTCAGTGCGGAGTGAAGAACGGCAACGCCCTCGAAACGCGCGCCGAACCAGGAACGGCATTGGCGGCCAATCCACAAAGTGAGAGCAATTTCGGGGACGAGGATGATGGCAGTCTTGCCGCGCGCGAGCGTCTCTTGCACGGCGCGCAGGTACACTTCGGTTTTGCCACTGCCGGTGACTCCGTGAAGCAACTGTACGCCGAAGGCGCCCAATTCGAATCGTGCGCGGACTCCTGTCAGGACGGCTTCCTGCTCGGCGTTGAGTTCGTGCGCGGGCGGCGTGTAACCTGTGTCGAAAGGATCCTCGGCGGGATCGAGCGGCTCCTCCCAGCTTTCGAGGAGACCGTCGCGCAGCATGCGGTCAATGAGAGTTCGCGTGACATTCGCGAGCCGTAGGAGTTGGGGCAACGGAAGCGGGCCGCGCTCCGTTTCGAGTAGAGTGCGAATCTTTTCTTCTTTTTCCGCAAGAGGTGGGGCGGCTTCCTCGGCGGAAGATGCGCCCTTCCAGGCCACCACGCGCAGCGTCTTTCGTTTTTTTGCCTGAAGGCTCTCGCGAATTTCGATCAAACCAAGGCGTTGGAGTTTTTGGAGGGATTGAACATCGAGACCCAGTTTCGATCGTGGCCCGAGAAGAATGGCGCCTTTTTTGCTTTTCAACTTGGCGAGAAACGCTGCCTCCGCGCCGGACAGTCCGTGGGATAACTCGCCGCCGCTCAGACTCTCCGAGGCTTCGCGGCCGGATTCCGTCAAGACGATTTGGCGCTGCGATTTCAGTTCGGTGAGAGGAGGAAGCATGGCGCGGAAGACTTCACCGATGGGTGCGAGGTAATAATTGGCAATCCAATTGGCCAGCTCCAGGAGCTTCGGCGCGAGCGCGGGAACGAAATCGAGTACCTGGGCGATTTCGCGAACTTTTGTGCCTTCGGGCGCGGCATCCACAAATTCAACGAGAACACCCACGAGAGACTTTTTGCGAAAAGGGACGAGAACGCGGCTGCCTGGCTGCACGACGCCGCGCATCGGCTCCGGCACGGCGTACGTGAACGTCGTTCGAAGAGGCACGGGCAACGCCACATTGCAGAAGGAACAATTCATTGAGGGGAGTAGTTTATCAGGAGGGCAAAGAGCGCTCGAATGATATGGAATGTTTTTTGTTGGGTCTGATTCGTACTTCTCCGGAGCCAAGAGAAGGGTCGTGGCCAGTGCACAGTTTTGGACTTTGGATCGGGTGAGATTCTTCGGGCATCCTCATCGGATGCCCTCAGAATGACAGTATCTCTCGTCGCCGCGGTGAATAATCATCGGACTTTGTATAAGAGACGGGCCAGGGCAAAAGTTTACTTGCTGATGAAAAAGATTCCGCCGAAGATGGTGGCGATCCCTGCCCATTGCCAGCGGGAGATGTGTTCGCGGAGAAAAATCGCGGCGAGGCCGACGGTGACGGCTCCATAGAGCGAGCCGAGGACGCTGATGACGGCAACCTGTTCCATTTGCATGCTGCGATTGCTCAAGACAAACGCGAGAGTATCAAACGCACCCATGCCGAGAGCCATCCAGCGGACGCTGCCGCGCGGAAGGCGCATGGGTTGCGTCGCGGAAAAAATGATCAACGCGGTCAAGGATGCGCTGGTCAAGCGAATCATCCACACGGCTTGAATTGCGCCGACGCGAGGCACCACGCGAATCCCGAGCAGCCAGAATAAAACGCCAAACGCAACCGCGGCGATAATCGCCCAGCCAATGCCGCGAGTATTGGTCTTTGTTAGTTGTCCGGAGTTTTCGGAAGGAGCGTGCTCTCCTCCCGCAACGACGGCCACTCCAAGCAAAATGAAGAGGATGCCCAGCACTCGCGCGGCGGAAAGATGATCTCCACCGAGCCACGAAAGAATCAGCGTCAGCGCGGGATAACTCGCGGAGAGCGGAGCGACGACGGCCATTTTGCCGATTTCAAAGGAACGATATAGCGAAAGAGTGCCGCAGGCGTTGAGAAGACCGGCGAGAAATCCCCAGGCCCAAGGCTGCCATCCGGAACCATCGGCAAGATGTCCCCAACCACCGAGCCAACGCATGGAAATGGTGAGAAGGAGGAATCCGACGAACTGCATGTAAAACATGGTGCGAAGCGTGCCGATGCGATGCGTGGAAAAGCGGGCGGTAAAGTCAGCTCCGCCCCAGGTCAGCGCGGTGAGCAAGCCAATGAGAATTCCCATGATGGGCTAGGCGGGCTTGCCCTTTTTCGGTTGGAGACCGAGGACAGCCATCACTTTTTGAAGATCTTTCCAGACTTCTGGCTTCGCGTTGGGGTTGCGGAGAAGATAAGCGGGATGATACGTAGCCATGAGCTTGCTTGAGTGAAAGTCGAGCCATTGGCCGCGGAACTGAGAAATTCCGCGATTGGTCTTCAGAAGTGTTTTTGCGGCGACGGCGCCGAGGCAGACAATGACTTTCGGAGAGATGACGTCAAGCTGGCGCAGAAGAAACGGCGAGCAGGTGCTGATTTCATCGTCTTCGGGCGTGCGGTTTTCCGGCGGACGGCATTTCACTATGTTGCAAATGTAAACATCTTTGCGCTGCAAGCCCATGGCTTCGATCATTTGCGTGAGAAGTTTTCCGGCACGGCCAACAAACGGGAGTCCCTGTGCATCTTCATCGGCGCCGGGACCTTCTCCCACGAAAACGAGTTCGGCTTTTGGATTGCCGTCGCCGAAAACAATGGTGTGGCGATGCTTATGAAGCTTGCAACGAGTGCACTCGCCTAAGTCTTCGCGAATCCGCAAGAGCGTGTCGTCCGCGATTTTGTTGGCGGCGTCGAACAATGAGGGCGCCGGCGCAGCGGGCAAAGGCAGTGGCGCGATCTTTGGTGGCGCTGCGCTTGTGAGTCTCTGGAGGTCGGGCTTGCGAAGAGTTTTCGGCAAAGTGGGTTCCTCGTGAGGAATTTGCGTCGAGTGAATTGCGCTCTCTGCGGATTGCACCAGATGTTCTTGCTGAAAAACAGCTTCCGGGCGGCGATTGCGGTAAAACGCGGCGATACCCAGGTCCTGGTAAAAGGCCAACCGGTCCGAGACTTTTCTCTGAAGATTCTCTGGAATCGGCGCGGGCATCGAGGATCAGACGTTCGAATGCCGGGGCGCCGGAGTCTGAAGCACTGCGCGCAGACGAAGGACTTCGTCCAGAATGCGCTGGGCCACTTCGGTCTTGGGCATTTTGGGAAGAGCGAGGTCGCGACCGTCGCGGGAGAAGAGAGTGACCACGTTTGTATCGCGGTCGAAGCCCGCCCCTTCGGCAGTCACGTCGTTTGCTACGATTAGATCAGCGTTTTTGGAAGCGAGCTTCTTCCGCGCGTTTTCCGCGACGTGATCCGTTTCCGCGGCGAAACCGACAACAATCCTGTTGGCTTTATTCTTCGCCACTTCCGCGAGGATGTCCGCGGTCGGCTCCAGAGAAATCGCCAGCGGCACGCTGCCTTTTTTGATTTTTTCTGCGCGAGGCTGGCCGGGCCGGTAATCCGCCACTGCTGCGGCAAGGATGGCGATTGAAGCGCCCGCAAACCGTTCCACGACAGCCCGCCGCATTTCTTCCGCGGTACGCACCTCAATGCGCTCGACACCTGCGGGAGTTTCCAAATTCACTGGGCCGCTGACTAGGATCACTTTTGCGCCGCGCTTTGCGGCAGCTTCGGCAACAGCGTAGCCCATCTTGCCGGAAGAGCGATTGGTGATGAAGCGAACGGGATCGAGGTCTTCACAAGTGGGACCCGCAGAAACGAGAATCGTTTCGCCTTCCAGGTCGCGGTGCGTTTTTGTGACCTCGTGCACGGCGGCAAGAATCTCTTCAATTCCAGCAAGGCGTCCCGGCCCAGTCATACCGCAAGCCAAGTAGCCCTCATCCGGTTCCACGATTTTCACGCCGCGTGCCCGCAGCGTTTCGACGTTTTCCCGAGTGGCGGCGTGATTCCACATGTTTACGTTCATGGCGGGAGCAATCACGACGGGAGCCGTGGAAGCCAAGTAGAGCGTAGTGAGAAAGTCGTCGGCGACGCCGCGCGCAAATTTCGCGATGATGTCCGCGGTAGCAGGCGCGACGAGGAGAAGACCCGTGCGCTGAGCGACGGCGATGTGTTCGATGGCGCTTTCGAGATTGGCTTCGCCGCCTGAGGAATCGCTAAAGAGGTCGGTGATGACTTTCTGTCCGCTCAGCGCGGCAAAGGTAAGCGGCGTTATGAATTCACGCGCGGCACGGGTCATCACCACCTGCACGCTGTGCCCCTCTTGTTGCAGGCGGCGCACGAGGTCCGCGGCTTTGTAAGCCGCCACGCCACCCGTGACTCCCAAAGTGATTCGCATTCCGCCTTCCCGCTGGACCTACTTCTTTCTCTTGTTGCCGTCCTTGTCTGCGTCGACGGAAGTCGCCTCGGGAAAATCGAATTCGAGCAAACCGTGGTCTAGTTCTTCACAGGCGACTCGAGTAGCCTTCTGTGTCCTGGGGTTCTCGATCATGGGAGGCGCCCCAGCCATAATCTGGCGCGCGCGCCTGGCCGCAAGAACCACGTAGGCAAACTGGCTCTCCGGAGCTTTGCTCTGCACGGTCATCAATTCTTCCCCCCAAACGATGCCAGAAGTTTTTGTACTTGGTCCCGTCTCCGCACGCTGGAGCAGCGCAAAGCGGTTACAATCGCCTGCGCCTCGCGTCCTGCGCGCTCCACATCTTCATTCACCACGCAAAAATCATAATACTTGCTAAACGCAGCGATTTCATCCCGCGCCTTGGCGAGGCGCCGCGCAATCTCCTCATCGGAATCCTGTCCGCGGCTGCGCAAGCGGCGTTCCAGCTCTTCCCGCGATGGCGGCAGGATAAAGATAGCCACGGATTCCGGCAACTTTTCCTTGACCTGCGCCGCTCCTTGAACGTCAATCTCCAGGACGAGGTCGAGTCCCCGTTTGCGCGATTCCTCCAGCCACTTCTTCGGCGTGCCGTAGGAATGTTTTCCGAAGACCCGGGCGTATTCGAGAAACTCGCCGCGCGCCACCATGGCCTCGAATTCCGCCTCTGTAACGAAATCATAACACTTCCCGCTGGACTCCGTCGTGCGGCGCGGCCTTGTAGTACAGGAGATCGAAGGCATGGTGCCGGGCAGCTCGAGGATCTTCTGTACCAGCGTGGATTTGCCGGAGCCGGAAGGCCCCGAGACAATCAGAAGCAGCGGTGCGCTCCCAGTCGCGGCGCTCATTCGATGTTTTGTACCTGTTCGCGCAGTTTTTCAATCTCCGCCTTGATCTCCAGTGCCAATCCCGTGATGGCCAAGGCTTCGCTTTCTACGCCGGGCGTCTTGGAAAGCATGGTGTTGGCTTCGCGATGCATTTCCTGAAGAAGAAAATCCAGCTTCTTGCCGAGTTCGCCCGCGCCATCCAGCAACCTGGTGAACTGCTGAAGGTGGCTGCGCAGGCGGTCCAATTCTTCACTGATATCGCTGCGTTCCGCAAGCAGCGCGGCTTCTTGCGCCAGCCGTCCTTGATCGATGGCCGTTCCGCCAAGCAATTCTTTCAGGCGAGATTCGAGGCGCCGGGCGAATGCAGGTCGCAACGAGGCTGCCAATTCGCGCACCTGCTCGACCTGGCCGGAGATTCGCGCGAGCCGCTTGCGCAACTCGGCCACAAGATGCTTCCCTTCCGCGCGGCGCATCTCATCCAGCTTGGAGAGAGCTTCGCGCAGACAGGTTTCGAGCGCCAGGCCTAGCTTTTCCTGCTCATCTGCAACTTCCGGGACGGCGCCATTCACTCCAGCGATTACGCCGGGGAGGCGCAGCAAGGAAACTACGTCCAATTTCCCCGCTGAGTGGGTTCCCTTCATCAGGGATTCCGCCGCTCGCAGGTAGGCCTGTGCGAGTTCCTTATTGACCTGTACGGGAGCCGCGGTTCCCGGCTCGGCGTTGACGTAGATTTCCAGATGGCCGCGATGAATGCGGTCGCGCACAATCTGCCGCAGCGGCAAGTCATAGAGATCAAAACCTTCCGGCAACCGCAGCTTCAAATCGAGAAACCGGTGATTCACGCTTTTGACGGTGACCCGCACGGCCCAGCCATGCTTTTCATGGCGGGCCTGCGCATAACCGGTCATCGAGAGGCATTCGGGCTGCTTCGGACTTGCTGTGCGTTTTTCGCTCATGAGGGATTTTGGGATTCCAAGCTAACGGGCGCTGCTTGTGCCGGCGCGAGCATATCGTCATCGGCAAACTGCAAATCGTGGAGCCGCGCATAGGTTCCGCCCCGGGCCATCAGCTCAGTGTGAGTACCGCTCTCGCGAATCTGTCCGTCTTCCAGCACGAGGATTTTATCGGCGCGCCGGATAGTTGCAAGCCGGTGAGCGATGACAAAGGTGGTGCGTCCCACCATCAGGTTGGCCAGGGCTTTTTGCACGTAGAGCTCGGATTCCGCATCAAGTTCCGAAGTGGCTTCATCGAGAATGAGAATGGGCGAATCCTTCAAAATGGCACGGGCGATGGCAATGCGCTGACGCTGGCCGCCGCTGAGCCGCGTTCCGCGTTCGCCAATTAGTGTGTCATAGCCCTGAGGAAGCTCCTGGATAAAGTCGTGAGCCAGTGCGGCTTGCGCGGCGGCAATCACTTTTTCCTTAGGAACATCGGCGAGACCGTAGCAAATATTGTTCCAGACCGTGTCGTGAAACAGGATGTTTTCCTGAGTGACCATGGCGATTTGCGCGCGGAGGGAACGTAGCGTGACTGAACGGATATCAGTTCCATCGATTCGAATCGTTCCCGAACTGACCTCGTAAAACTTGGGGAGCAAATTGACGAGAGTGGTTTTGCCCGCGCCACTCGATCCCACCAGAGCTATCACTTCGCCCTTCGCCGCGTCGAAATCAATGCCGCAGAGCACCGGTGCCGAATCATAAGAAAAACTGACATTCTCAAACTGAATTTCGCGCGAGAATGCGGGAAGAGGTTTCGCGCCGGGAGCATCCTGCTCTTCCTCGGCCAGGTCAAGGAATTTGAAAACTTGAATCGTGGCGCCTTCGGCCTGCTGGAATTGCTGATAGACCGAACCCATGCGCTTGACAGGCTCGTAGGACTTGAAGAGCGCGACCACAAAGGCGAAAAACATGCCCAAAGTCATTTGTTTTAGAAGGATTTTGTCGCGGGCGTAAAGCAAAAGCAAAGAGATCACCACGGGCTGAAGCAGGTCCATGAGCGGAGAACTTGCCACGTAGGCGCGTACCCAACGCATGGTCTCGCGAAGGAGGCGTTGCGCAGCGGCTCGAAACTTCCGAATTTCAAACTCTTCCATTCCGAAGGCTTTGACCACGCGGTTTCCACTGACGGTTTCCTGCAGGATTTGGCTGAGTTCTCCCAGGCGCGTCTGGCTGTCCTGGACGGAACGGCGGATGCGCCGCCCCAGTTTTCCGACAGGCCAAATTATCAGAGGTAAAAAGACCGCCGAGCCAAGCGCCATGGCCCAATCGAGGCGAAGGAGCACGGCAACGAACACGATTAAGGAGAAGCTCTGGCGGAAAAGATCGGCCAGGTATTCTGAAACAGCCAGACGTGCACGCTCCACGTCGTTAATCACCGTGGACATTAGGCGCCCCGCCGGCTGGTGCTGGAAAAACGCGATGGGCTGGCGGATGAGCTTAGCGTAAATCTCATTTCGCAAGTCGGTCACTGCGGAGTGTCCGACAAATTGAATGAGCCCGTTGCCCATCAGTTCGGCGATTGCCTTGACCACGAACACAACGAGCAGAGAAATGGACACCACGGCCCACACGTGATGAATCCTCGGTGGGAAAAAATGATTCAGATAAATGGTTTTGTGAATGACGGGTATAGTGAAAAGTGGAAGCGTTGAGTCGCTAGAAGCAGGATTCAGGACGCGGTCGATGATCGGTACGATCAAGAAGACGATGAGGCCCTCTGCCAGTGCAACGACCGCAAGAAATGTCACGCCCGTAATCATCCGGAAGGAGTACGGGCGGACATAACTCAGCAGACGTTTTAATTGCGGCGATAACAACGAATCGCTCCACTCACTCCTGATTCAGTCACTTGTTACGCTATTCGCGGTGTCGCAGCATGTCAAGTTTCCCGGACCGCGCGTTTTGATGCGTAGACGATACTTCGTCGACTACTTTTCGATGTCGCGGTGAACCACTTTGGCCGAATAACCGCGCTTCGCGAGTGCCTTTTGTACTGATTCCGCCAGCATTACCGAGCGATGTTTCCCGCCGGTGCAGCCGAAAGCGATGGTCAAATAGCTCTTGCCCTCGCGAATGTAATGCGGAATCAGATAAGCAAGGAGGCTTTCAATGCGGCGCAGGAATTCACCCGTTTGCGGGAACGAGCGAATGTACTGGCGGACTTTCGGGTCCGTGCCATTGTACGGGCGCAATCGCGGAACGAAATGCGGGTTGGGAAGAAAGCGCACGTCAAAGACGAGATCCGCATCCGAAGGAATGCCATAGCGATAGCCAAAGCTAACAACAGATACGAGCAGCGGCCGCGTATCAGGATTTTTGAAGCGCCTGGTAACGAAGTGACGAAGCTCGTGCACGTTGAATTGCGTGGAATCGATGACCACGTCGGCGAGCTTCCGGATGGGCTCCATCAGCGCGCGTTCGTGGCTTAGGCTTTCGCGCACCGAATAATTCTTTCCGAGGGGATGCGGACGGCGCGTCTCACTGTAGCGCCGCAGCAGCGCGTCTTCATTCGCCTCGATGAAAACCAAGGTAATCGGATGGTCCTTCTTGAGATGTTTCAGGAGCAGGGGCAATTTTTCGAGTTGCAGACCCTCGCGCGCGTCCACAAGCAGGGCCGCCCGCGCGAAGTCGCCTTCGCCGGCCCCGTGTAGTTCAGCAAAAATCGGAATGAGGTCCACGGGTAGGTTATCCACGCAGTAGAAGCCCATGTCTTCGAAGGCGCGGAGAACGGTGCTTTTGCCGGAGCCGGAGAGTCCGGTGAGGATGACGAGTTGGCGCGTGTCCGGGCGCGTTCGCGTGGGTGGCTTCACAGGCGAGCGGCTCAGCTCTTTACGCGGCGCTGATGAGTGCTGGGAATCCGCATATCCTCGCGATATTTTGCGACTGTTCGCCGCGTGACGTGGATGCCGGCGTCATCCAGCTTCTTGGCGATTTGCTCGTCCGTAAGCGGCTTCGAGGAATCTTCTTCCTCGATCATTTTCTTGACCAGGCGCTTCAGAGTCAGCAGCGACATGCCGCCGCCTTCCGGCCCATTCACCGATTCGCTGAAGAACGAGCGCAGCTCGAGGACGCCCTGGGGCGTGTGCGCATATTTGCTGGCGACGGCGCGGCTCACCGTGGAAGGATGTACTCCGACTTCTTCCGCCACTTCCTTAATCATCATCGGCTTGAGCGCGTCCGGACCTTGATCCAGGAATTCGCCTTGCCGCGCAATGATCGACTGGCAAACGCGAAGGATGGTGTGCTTGCGCTGCTCGATGTTTTTCATCAACTGCACGGCGGCAGTGAAGCGCTCTTTGACGTAGTTGCGGACATCGCGATCCGCGGCGTCTTTGACCAACAGGCGGCGATAAGTAGGGCTCAAGCGCAACTGCGGCATGTCGTCTTCGTTGAGGAACGCCTGCCACAGGCCATCCACTTTGCGGAAATAGACATCGGGCTCAACCAAGCGGGGTTCTGACTTGTTGTAGCGGAGGCCCGGCCGCGGATCGAGCTTCTTGATGACATCAATGGCGCGC